>Ga0123357_10013009_pt1 | contig 10762 bp, 5 predicted proteins | sample TergutEmb28metaG_FD_89873 | JGI IMG/M metagenome (GOLD analysis project Ga0123357, IMG submission 89873) | Embiratermes neotenicus P4 segment gut microbial communities from Petit-Saut dam, French Guiana - Emb289 P4 | ecosystem: Host-associated > Arthropoda: Insects > Digestive system > Gut ...
CCAAGTTGCCACTACATGCTTCTCATGTAGCCCTCCCGACTTAAATTTAGTAGTAACCTATTTCATGTTTTGTTTACATGTAAAATAACCACTGCCACCGGGTAACAACCCAATTGCAGTAAATAATAATAATAACAATTATTATTATTATTATTAGTCTTATTGTGCTTTCTCCGCGGAAGACGCAGATTTTTTAATATTAGCAACACGAATTACAAGATTTTATTAAACTTCTGCTATACCCTGTCTTCCGCAAAGCTAATATCAGAACTTTGAGCTGCGTCATCCCCGTTGTGTTTGTTCAAATAACAAGAATTTGGTGTATCATACCTTCAGTCGAACACAACTATATTTCACTTAGTAGTACAGTAGGAATACAACTAAATGTTTCGCCCATAGATGTGGGCCATCTTCACGTTGCGATCTAACTTTTCAGAATTCAACCCTGATTCGAAACTTGGTCGACATCCTTCGTCCGGATTCCGCTTAAAAGTGCCCATTTTCCATTAATTCGTCTTCTTCAATCCCCAATCTTGTTTCCCTTCTTGTTTTACCAGAAGGACGAGCAAGTACTCTCTGGAGACCTTTAGAATCTTAAAATTTTCTATTTCCTGTGATGTGTGTAGTGTCTGTTACTCTACTCTCTCTCTCGCTCTCCTTCTCTGTATTTCTGTCTCTCTCCCATCAAGCTTCGAATTAGTAACAGGCACATGAATGGAGCGATGCAGACGCATCCGAAGAAATATGTCTGTTTGTGTGTCCCAGTAACTTCTTTATGTTTCCGTATACGTTATTGGGCTTCTCGATTTGTTGCACTGAACAGACATGTTGTAAATGGTTAATAAACATTGATTGTAGGACAACGTCCAGAAAATTGCCTTTCATTTATTTTGGAAAACGCCCAGTTTATGTAATAATGATTGATACATCAGATATGACATATATTGTTGCGAACTTTACGCACAATACATGTAGTCTAGAATTTGTGCAAAATAATCTTTGATATCCACCCGAAAAACTTTAATGCAGACGCGCAGTGATTTATTCTGTACAATTCCGTCGAGAGACGTTGAAGCTGGAAAGTGAACAGAGGTGGACTATGGACACAGAGCAAAATCTACACGACATTCTCATATGGTTGCTGCAGACTAACAACATCAAGTGTATCTTAAATCCCTTTCGATTCATAGAGTGTGACAGAAGTATGCAGGAATCGTATGCGACGCAAATTGAAATGTCCTTGTAGGATCTTAATTGAGTGAGACTCAGTCCAATTGGACTAAAACATATTCACTCGGTGGTCCCTAATACATTACGTTTTGTACATAAAAACTTTCTCAGTACGTAATTTAAACATTTGTTTTCTACCTACAAGAGAATACACAACTTCTTTCTCCCTAATTGTCGAACAGAAGAAGTGTAATATTTGTTATATGCCGATTGCTTGTATCACTGTTGTTCTCATAAGCTCCTGGGCTGACATTAGGAAACGCAATAACAAGTTGGATCTCCTCGTAACTTTGATACCGGGTCAAAATGAGATTCCATAACATTTGATACCCGCCCAACACGTTCACCCATCCGCAGCCTCGCAAAATGCGTTAGTGTGCGCCTCCGTTTTCAAGACTTCATCACGGCTACTGGTGTACAGGCAGTTTCTTTTCACAGTCCGTGTAAAAGATGCTTCTAATCCTGTAAACACAGACACTTTAGAAAATGACGATGTGCCGGTATGAGACTGTTAATAGAAAGATGGATTGAATTTAATAGTGGAAGGCATAAACACGGATATTTTAACCAGCTGTTGTCTATTTTAAATTTTTATACTGTTTGCCTTTTTGTATTTTTATGCGTACGTGTTCGTTGATGTATGGAGTGTTGCATAATTATACAGTTCTCTTTCTAATTACTTGAAGCTAGTATATAATGGCCAATAGCGGCCGAAACATGCAGAGCTAAATTGCACTGCATCACTGAATCACACAGTCGAGTTTAATCTGCTCTCATACAGAAGTGTGAATCACAGAGGAACTTAAAAATATGTTTATCAGTACGCACTACAGTTTAATGAAGACGACTTTCATTTAGGAAAACTGTATAACGGAGAAATCATGTCAAAGTGTCGTAGGAAATTTGGATTACCGGTGTATCGGTTCCTTCGAATTGTAAAGCCGTTAATTTCGTTTTGTCTCTGCTTTTAGTTTACACAATAACTTCCTGTAGATAATGATTCCTTGCATACCAGTTTTACATGGGCGAAACACGGGTCGTAGGTATAATTTTTGGTGAACGTGTTGATGCTTGGTATTGGACTTTGAAGTTTTACACGTCAGGCTGCTGCTGTTGTCTATGTAAATTCTGTTGGTACATGGTAGTGAAGAAGGTATTATTTTAATGTGGTTTTCTTTAACTTCTGCTTTTCTGAGTGCTGTGCGTAAAATACGTCATTCTGTTTTATTCATATACGTTCCCTTGTTGCCTGTGTTATTATTTTTATTGTATTTTTTATGTAGCCGTAAATATATCCTCTTCCCAGTATGTTCGTGTGTGCGTGTGTGTGTGTGTGTGTGTGTGGCATAACTGGATAAGAGTCGTATGCAACGGCATGTCGATGTTCTTCGAATCTCATTAGAAATGATACCGGCTTGTCCAACGTAGGATTCGGGACATTGTATACCGCTATATTCAAATTTACTATCTTTCTTTGGTTAAAATTCAGTATGTTTTGGAGGAAATAGTTTTACGTTTAGACTGAATATGTATATGTATCCGGGAAAACTAATTTACGGTTTCCATCTCTTTTGTAACTTAGTGAAATTCATGCATACATGTATCTTCCACACCTATTCTCTTTCTTTTTCTTTTGTCTTCGTTCAGGTGGGGAACTGACAAATTATCTGTTTATACATCGCATGGATACAGTATTGATTTCCTTTCAAGGTATTCTGTATCATATTTTTTTACTTTTTCTTCTTGATTTATTAGTTGCAGCTCCGCCCTGCTGGTCAGGTATTTAGTAGCTATTGCTGCACCCTCAAAAGGATAAAAAGAATTCATCATCATCATCATCATCATCACAGACATCAAGGACTGGGCCCTTTGATCCGTTCCGTCTCCAGAGTTACAGCCGCTCGCGCCAACGCTTCTTCGGTCTTCCAATTGTTCTCCTTCCCTGTGGCCTGTAGTGGTATGATTTCAAAGGGATTCAGTTTTATGGAATTCTTTGCAAGTGTGAAAGCCATTTCCGTCGGTATTGCTTCCTCTGGAGATTCTGAGTTGGGTAGGGTGTCCTCAGGATGGATAACCAGTCCCTCGCTGAGTAAGTTTGGTGCTAGCTAACCTCAGGGCCTCCAAACATGCCCGTTTTCTGGAGGGATGTTTTCCCTTAGAATTAATAGATTTTATTGTACAATTTGTCGGTTTTATGTACATATGAAAGAGTTTGTTCACTTTCTTCTAGTTACGTATACCTTATATGTATAGTCTACATTCGTATGTATACACACACGCAAAAATATACGTGCGTAATATATACTCACATGCCTACCAACATACGTGCATTCATACATACATACATACTCATATGCATACATGTAAAGACATATATTGTAACCACACTTAATTTCCTTTCCATAAAACCAAAACATATTACTCTTGCATGGTATGTGAAGTTTATGTTCCTTGTGTTATTCCTTCGAAAAACTGGAATTTAATTTTGCGTACTTTCGCCTCGTCCGTGTTTCTGTAATTCTTGATTTATACCATTACCGGAAGTTGAACAACGCCAAATTTCTACAGTTGCTACAAACCTTTCTGTTGTATGCAAGAGCATCATTTATTTAGTGCAAAAAGCGCATAAACTGTATTCTAAGAGCTCTGGGTTTTGATCCAAAATGTTTAGTGATCCGGTTTCCTGCTTATGCTGAAGAAAGGTTCTGTTCATATAAGTAACTGCCGGAGGTAAAATACGAAAGTCATGAAAAGCACATCATCACCTTGACAACCTCGGTACGATATTCCTCACTATGTTATGCGTTAAGAAGCATAGAACCCCGCGAAAAGGGAAGTTACCGTGTTCAAATTAAGAGAGCGTATTATGTACACATGCTGCGGTTTTAGGACAGGCGACAACCTCGTTATTCGGGACTAAGAATCTGGAATCTCTCTGTGCTGTTTAGCCACAGACACGTTCTTTGATCTGTTCTCTGCGTGAACAAACAGAACCATCGAGGATGTCGAGCTCCATTTCATCATGAGGTTTACCAAATGCCCATTTGCATGCAAAACTCAAACCCACTTGTCTCCTTAATCAGATCTGAACCGTCAGAGAGCGATGTGAATTTAGCATGAAATTCGTTCCTCTTGGGCATACGTGTTTGTATACAGAGTATACCTGAGCACATTGCCTGATTTTTAGTCGGAGTAAATGAGTGAAAATACATTTCGGCTCTGCAGATGCCTTCGTGCTGGTCTTTGACACGACATTAATGTTCGTCGTAAGTTACACACATACGCATCTCTGGAAACCTAATCATGCCAAAATTTCAAATTATCTTGTTCTAAACTTAGGAGGAAGAAAATATAATAGTTCTTCGGTCGGTAAAAAAAATTCCTCGCGTGTTTTGGAACCAAAGGTTGTACGGCTTTATCCGAAGGTTGTACGGTTTTCACAATAATCCACAACTGGTTCCTATCATAAACCAGATAAACACAACCCACACTCTCCCTTCGTACTTCTCAAAGACCCGTTTCAATATTATCCTCCTCTCTAAGCCTAAGTCTTCAAAACACTTTCTTTCTTTTATGGTTTTTAGCTTTAAACACTGCAATAGTTATCGTTCTCTCCCACTAGAAACATGCCACACCCATTTCTTCCTCCCAGAATTCATCTCCCCAGTACACCCTAGAGCAGTGTTTCTTAACCTTTGTGAGACCGCGGCCTGGTAAATTCTTTTTTCATAAGACGAGGGCCCGGTCCCAACAGATTTACTCGTAAATACTTTTCCATTTTATTAAGTTCATACATTAAACTAACATAAGTATTACTAATTAATTATGGCATAATCATAAAGAGTATTAATACGCTTATGCATACGGTGTGACATGTTGACAAATATAAAATTGCATTTAAATTGGCCATCAATCACTGGACTAATGAAATCTTGTAGCATATTGTAGTTATCTTAGGCCAACATCTGGGTCTGAGTTTTTCGACACATTCAAGAATATTATTCTCCTCAGAATATTTCCACTATAAAACATTTATCCATGAAAATTGCTTAGAAAACTAAAATGACAAATTTCGGGAGAACCTCTCGTGGCCCTATATAATTGATGCCAGGGCCGGGTACCGTGCCGCGGCCCGGCGATTGAGAAACACTGCCCTAGAGTACAAATCAAGAAGCCCCTCATTGTACAATATTTCCCAGCTTCCTGTTACTTCCACACCTTAGGTTCAAATATCTTTCTCTGGATCCTGTTATCAAATGGTATTACTTTATTCTGTTCCCTCGACGTGCGAGACCAGAGTTCAGAGCCACACAAAACCACGAGAACATATATAATTATATATTATAGCGTGTTTATGTTTTTGGATAGCGCAGTAGAACAAATTGACCAACGAACGATCCCAGTGGCCGCACAGTCTAAGATGTGGGTCTGCGACCGCTCACTTGCTGAAATTACGGGTTCGAATCTTGCTGGGGGCATGGATATCTTTTTCTTGTGAGTGTTGTGTGTTGTCAGATAGTCTCTCTGTGGTCGGGCTGATCACTCGTCCAGAGGGGTCCTACCAGACCATGAAAAATTCGATAAAGGTTTCAAATATTTATAGACATTAATAAAGTCTAATACTTAAAGTTCCTACTTCAAGCATGTCGGTGAGAAAATCGGTAAGTTTTACCGAATAGAACTGAATGAACTTTGCGTATTAGCTGTAAGTTTTTACTAACCAATAAGAAGTTTTATCTAAATCTGTTCAGTAAATTCGGGTGCAAATCGGGCCTATCGACGGACAGGATATCGTCTTTGTAAATAAAGTATGTACAGTGTGTTCATAAACTGCTTAGGATATGCAGTAAATGTAAATTTCTATGTGTTTCAAACCGTCATGATACGTACACAGGATATGTAGAAAGAGATACTCGGTTTCTCTGCTTCGATAAGAGTAAAGTTATTACACAGATTTACGGCACGGACCACATTAGGGTGGACTCTAGAGTACGGCCTGACAGAGCAGCAGCAAATAAATACTCTTCCATTTCAAAGAATCCACTTGGCGATCCTTCAGTTCGTAGCCCATATTTACGGAGCACTTCATAAACGATGAATTCAGCAAGTGTTGTGTTATGAACGGGCCGTTTGTTGCCCCAGTTTCTGCATCTGCTGCACACACTGTCGTCCTTCTTTCTTGTTCAGTTCCGTCTGCACTTCATTATTAATTTGGTCAATCTGGGTTTGTCTGACGTGTCGACAAGCAAAGTCCATTTCTGTCTTCATTTCAATTCTTTAATCACGCTAGTTAGGTCTGAATATTTAACTACATCAACAATTAACGAAATAACTCCTTGCCGTGACTTCTTTCTCGGAAAGTTTCTGTACGTGTGTACTGTAAGTTCAGTTTTGATATGGAATCCATAAATTTTTAGTACTGGCGATTACATAGCCCTGTAATTTGATCCAATTAAATTCAGTACATTCTGAAAATAGGCGTATGTGTTCTCTTTTACAAGCTTTATTTTAACCTTTTGGCGCCGGAATTATTTTTTTAAATTTTAGCACATCCTGTATATAACATGTGAATAATACAGGAACCAAATAAGTTAGAATTATGGAACATACTGCATTTTGAAGAGGAAAAAACGGAGAGTATATACCATGTTTAAAATATTCAGTACTTATATTTGTTGAATAAATATATAAAATGCAACATTTGGAGGTTAGCGGTGCGGTACGACCACTATAGTCGTCGTTAGGCGTCAAAAGGTTAATTCACATTATTCTCTTGTGGGATTCATCCTGGATTTGGTGGTTGGATCTATCTAATAATGATCTATGTTGACGATATTCCTTAGAGCACTCTACCTGTTTCCTTAGGATCCAAGCCCTGAAGATGGAGGCACTATATTCCTCTGAAGTGTCAGTAGCACAGCTGACTCCCACGCGGACCCAACACCCACACACAGGATGAAAAGCAGCACTAAGTTACCGTGAAAGCTTATAAACAGCTGAACTGTACTTCATTATTTCCGGACAAAATGTTGAATGACTTCTCCTCCTTCCACACTTGCTAAAAATTATGTTCGCCCGCGTGGGTCTTTTATAACTATTATAATGGTATTAGGCGATGAGTACAAATAATACTGCTCTTTAGTATCCTACGAAGTGATTCAGCCAGTTGTCTCAAGAGACGTTAATTAACTGAGACCCAAAAGGCGGAACACTTTTGTAGATTCCTTGCGGTTTAATTCAGGACCATTAATGCAAATGCCCACTCGAGAGACAAGTATCTCTTAGAGCCTTTGTTCCATGCCCCGCATTTTACAGTTCCGTCTTCTACCTTTAAACATCTCTTTATTTCGCTAAGGAGTAAAATGACTTCTATCTTTGACTAAGTGTCTTTATTAAAAGTTCTACTTAAGAGAATTGAAAAATAGCAAGGAGGCATCAGAAGTGAAATATATGTGATAAAAATATGATATATCGCTACTGAGTTCATTCACCAAGAAATGCACTCTTTATTAAACTCGATAAAGTTTTACAATTTACATTAAAAATCACTTTGGTTTTCTCCTACGTGTTTCGCTATACCATCATCATCAGAGAGCCTTCATTAGAGCCTAGCTAAAATTATATTTAGGTTCAAATTCGGTAAGAAACTATGTCGTTATATGTTATGCGGTGGTGTGGCAACATGTCATAGGTATGTTGTGTGTACTGTTCGCTGTGTTGAGTGCGAGTGTATGGTGTGTGTGTACTGTTCGCTGTATTGAGTGCGAGTGTATGGTGTGTGTGTACTGTTCGCTGTATTGAGTGCGAGTGTATAGTGTGTGTGTACTCTTCGCTGTATTGAGTGCGAGTGTATGGTGTGTGTGTACTGTTCGCTGTGTTGAGTGTGAGTGTATGGTGTGTGTTCTGTGCGCTGTGTTGAGTGCGAGTGTATGGTGTGTGTGTACTGTTCGCTCTATTGAGTGCGAGTGTATGGTGTGTGTGTGTGTGTGTGTGTGTGTGTGTGTACTGTTCGCTGTGTTGAGTGCGAGTGTATGGTGTGTGTTCTGTGCGCTGTGTTGAGTGCGAGTGTATGGTGTGTATGTACTGTTCGCTGTACTGAGTGCGAGTGTATGGTGTGTGTGTACTCTTCGCTGTGTTGAGTGCGAGTGTATGGTGTGTGTGTACTGTTCACTGTATTGAGTGCGAGTGTATGGTGTGTGTGTTCTGTGCGCTGTGTTGAGTGCGAGTGTATGGTGTGTGTGTGTGTGTGTGTGTGTGTGTGTGTGTGTACTGTTCGCTGTGTTGAGTGCGAGTCGCACTCAACACAGGCTGTTTGTTGTTCTGGCCGGGTTTGGAATCCAGTCAGGACAACAAAGATTCATCTAAGGAGACAAATAAGTACCAATTGTTGTATCCATAAGGTTTACCTCCTGATGATGGGCTGTAGATACACCCGATACATGTAGAGGTGTTTCACGGAATATACTGAAGATAAATGTTGCATTAAGTTGGTTTTTTTTGAATGAATTTAAGTTTCTCAATCTGTGAATTCTTTAGATCGGGTTACTGACGTTTTATTTTACCAACCAAATGCACTACCAAAAACATTAACAATAATTTCACTTTGTATGTAACATATTTTACTATGTAATAAATGTGTTAATGTTAATGGAATCACGTTTTCAAGACCTGTGCAAACTGTCCCCTTTTTGACACCAATAACAAAGCTACTACAGACTGAAACACTGTGCAATTAACAGCTTATCAGTGGAAATTAGTTTTAAAACTGGCGTTTCATTCTCCCTGTAGATGGTGCACTTGTACCGGAACATGGCTGAGATAGGCCTTTAGTAATTATGCATAATTAATATTGTGCCTTTGTTCGGTGAAATGAAAACAGAGTTCATTGGCAAATTACAATAATTCCGTTATTTACAGATCATCCCAAGAATTCATGTAAATAGCAAAGAAGTTCCCAGCTATAGAAGCTGGAAGTCCAAAATTTTGTTCAGAGCCTGAGGACATTCAGTTCCACTACACGTAAGAACAGAAGATATTTCTTTGTTTTATAATTGATGAGTGGGTATTCTTGAATATTATTTCGTGGACGTAACACGGATATTGGAACTGATATTTCTTCAAAACATCTCCAGTTCGGTATTGGAAATGAATCTGTGTGTTGCTGTATGTTATTAACAAATACTGATTTTATGTTTGAAGGCTTTTGAGCTTTGACACATTACACATGAACAAATTGAACACAAAACAGTTTTAATATCGTTAAGTTGAACAATTAAGAAATACAGGACGAAAACGAAAGCCATTTTGTTAGTTTGCATTGTTTTTGGCCCATACTTAACACTGTACAGATGATCAGTGCGGGAAATTTAAGTAGCCCAGCATATATTATAGCTAAAATGTAGCTATTTAAGTCGACAGAGCTGTAAATATGGTGGTAGCAACAATCAATGGTGATATATTCTTATAATGAAAGCCAACAAGATGCACTTTTTCTCAACTTTATTTTGATAAAGAACTCTATATGTTTCGGACAGACTTACTGACGATCATCAGGTGTCTTAATACTGTATACACAGCAATTGGTATCTGTCATGCTAGTTTTGTTGACTGCTAGCGAGGTCTTTACCAAAATATAGTTGATAATAATGCATCTTGTTGGTTTTTGTTATAAGAATACTTTTCCGTGATAGTCTATTTCCTAGAATAGAAGCAAATGCGCGGTGATTCCCCTGGATTCCTAAGTATTCTGAGCTGTAATTGCTCTCTTTTTCAATTCATGAAAAATATTGCAATAATTTCTCTAATATTTCATGTATTCACGTATATAATATCAAAACAGCCTTACCGAACCAGCTTTTGAGAATGTATCGGAATAAACTGGTACTGTGATTGGGATGAAGTTCATTGGAGCAATTTAGTGGCGAATTTGAATCTGGACTTCCACAAAAAATATATATTAAGGATTAAAGTTTTGTCATTGTTCATATTAATGTGTTGAGAAAGTGACTGTTAGATTCTGATTAGTCGGACAGTCATGCGGACAGTTTAATTAATTCATTATACAGATTATTAATCGGTTGGTTAATCATTTAGAGAGTTAGACTGGTGAATAGTAAATTAGACGGACGGGCAATTGTCTGAGGAGTTGAAAATTTGTTTACTTATGGTTAAATTTAAATTAGTTTATTTGCATCCAAAGTTGTTTGTTATAGTAAAACGTTGTATTTGCGTAGCAGTGGCCATAAGCACTATTACAGCAAGTGTTTTGTATTCTAATGCGTTAAGTTTTCGCCATTTGAGTCAACACACGTAGTTGCACACTCCTGCAATATTATAGTCCTAAGTTGCCTAACACAGGACTGTCAGCTTTAAAGATCCTTAAGTATAATAAATTAATGTACTCAATCCCGTGCTTTTTAAGTTAACTTTTGTGTTGTAGACATCAAACAATTCTTCCCCCCCCCCCTTTTTTTTTTTTTTGAAAATGGACTTGAATTTCCAAAACGCAGAATAAAACTCCGTTGTTTCGCAC
>Ga0123357_10013010_pt1 | contig 10761 bp, 5 predicted proteins | sample TergutEmb28metaG_FD_89873 | JGI IMG/M metagenome (GOLD analysis project Ga0123357, IMG submission 89873) | Embiratermes neotenicus P4 segment gut microbial communities from Petit-Saut dam, French Guiana - Emb289 P4 | ecosystem: Host-associated > Arthropoda: Insects > Digestive system > Gut ...
ACCGACAAAAAACGTTATCAAGTTCTCCGTACAGCACTACGGACATCTCTTGGGCATCAAGAAGTATTCCATGCCGCCAGAGGCTAAGTTTTATGAGTCAGAAAAGCTTGCCTATATCATCGCGGTACTTTCTGTGGCTCTTCTGGTTATTACCGGCATAATCAAAGTACTGGCGCATATCATCCCTACAATGCCCGCAGGATTTATGCATCTAACCTTTATCGCCCATGATCTTTCGGCGATACTGATCGCGCTCTTTCTGCTTGCGCATCTGTTCTTTGGCGCCATCATCCCCTCTGCCTGGCCGGGCCTGCACTCGATGCTCTCTGGCTGGCTGTCGGTAGACGAGGCGCGCGAAGGCTATCCTGGTTGGTTTGCAGAGATAAGCGCAGACGACCCGCCTCAAGACTCAGACGATGCGTCAAAGTAAGATGACTGCTAACGAGAAAGGACTGTTTCTCTTATGAGTGAAGATAAAGTAATCACACCTGCCGCAGAGGAAACCTCCTCTGCCGTTCAGGTCCATACCGCAGAAGGGAAGAGCGCCGCAGCCTCCGGACCGATAACGGGTCTTGACACCGGCATCTCGCGTCGCCGCTTCCTGTTTACCACCGGCGTAGTAGGCGCCGGCGCGCTGGTGTTGGGGCAGGGCGTTATGGCCTTCATGTTGCCCGACAAGGTTATTGCGTACCCCACCGCGAAGGGCGCGCTGCTCGTTGACACGAAGAAGTGCGCCAACTGCACCAGTTGCATGATCGCCTGCTCCTCCGCACACTATGGCAAGGCGAGTTATGCATTGTCGCGCATCCAGATCATTTTCGATCCCTTTGCTCCCTATCCGCAGGGCGCTCGTCAGGCGCAGTGCCACCAGTGCAAGGACCCCAAGTGCGTAGCCGCTTGCCCCACCGGCGCTAATCACGTCGATACCGCAAACGGCAATATCCGTACGGTTGACGCCCGCAAGTGCATCGGCTGCCAGAAGTGCATCGAAGCCTGTCCCTTCGAGACGAGTCGTCTTCAGTGGGACCCGGAGACGAAGACCTCGCAGAAGTGCGACCTGTGCGTCACGAGCAAGTATTGGAGTGAAAAGGGCGGCCCCGGAGGCAAGCAAGCCTGCGTGAGCGTCTGCCCGATGCATGCCATTGAATACTCTGAAGATCTCCCCGCGGTTGACGGCGTGGCGGGCTATGAAGTGAACCTGCGCGACAACGACATGTGGGCAAAGTACCTGGGTTTCCCCGCGGGGGATAACGGTGAATACACAAGAGAACAGCTTGCTGCTCTCGGCGCTATCCCGGCCCCAGTCGGCGAGTAGAGGCGGGCGCTACAGGTTAGCGCCACCGCATGACATGAATGAGCAAAAGAAAGGAAATCGCCATGGCACATGATGGCTATATGGGCAAAATACTCAGGGTCGATCTCACCGATAAGAAGATATCGGTGATCGATACCGCAAAATATAAGCAATACGGAGGCGGACACGGCATGGGGAGTGCGGTCTTCTTTGACGAATGCAAGGACCCAAAGATAAGCGGGCTGGACCCAAAGAATGTGGTCACGATCATGACCTCGCCGCTCTCCGGCACGATCGCGCCGGCTGCGTCCGGTCGCACGGAAGTCCAGGGTATTGGCGCTATCGGGTATCCGATCAACTGGTTTACCCGCTCGAACTTCGGCGGCCGCTTTTCCGGCATGCTCAAGTATGCGGGCTGGGATGGCATTGCCATAAAAGGCAAGGCAGACAGACCTTGCTGGATCAATATCCAGAACGATAAGGTCACCATCGAGGACGCAACGGGCATCTGGGGGCTCGATACGGAAGAGACCCAGGAAGAGATATGGCGGCGCGTGCGCAGCGGCGCCGGGCGCCAGGGAAATGGCTGGTACACGCTCGAAAAGGGACGCGATACCGGCAATACCACCTTTGAGCCCTGCGTGCTGGCGATCGGCCCGATCGGGGAGTCGCTCTCTCCGATGGCGGCGCTCGTCAACGAAGGCGGCAACGGCGCCGGGCAAGGCGGCTTTGGAGCAGTCTTTGGTTCGAAGAATCTTAAAGCGGTCAGCGTTATTGGCACGGGCGAGGTCACTCCGGCCGACATGAAGGAGCTTCTTGACGCGCGTATCTGGGCGCAGCAGTTCGCTCCGGCTGGCAACTTTGATCAACCGATCAGGGCCGGCGGGAGCATGTTCGCCGGCGCTCCTGGTTCCGGCGCGGCCTATGGTCCGACCGACCAGCCAAGCGTCCCTTATGGCTGCGCTGCCTGCCATAAGTGCTGTCGTCGTCGTTGGCAGTCTGGCAAGAGTAATGGCTCATCATGTGTCGATTACTTCTTCATCAGCTTTGCGGACAAAGAGGTTCATGGCAAGATCACGCAGAACACGCTTGATTCCACCGATCTTATGCAGCGACGCGGATTCAACGTCTACCAACTCGAGGGCGCTCTGCTCTGGCTGCGCGCGCTCGCGAAAAAGGGAATCCTCGGCCCCGGCAAGGAGATCGACAGCGATCTGCCCGTTGAGGAACTGTGGGGCGACGCGCATCTTATCGCGATACTACTTGATAAGATCGAGAACCAAAAGGACGTCGGCAAGTACTTGCACATGGGTCTTGCGAAGGGCGCGGAGGCGCTGGGACGCTACGAGGAGGATACCGACAGCGGCATCTTGCCGCTTCAGGCCTGGGGCTATCCGCAGCATTATGACGCGCGTACCGAGGTCGAGTGGGGCTTTGCCTCGCTCATCGGCGACCGTGACATCAACGAGCATGACCTCAACGGTCTGGTGTTCTGGACGCCTTCCCGTGCGGCGCTGACGGGTAGCAAGCCGCCCTATACGGCCGAGCAGCTTCATAAGAACTTGTCGAAGAAAGTCGGGCCCTATACCGACGATCGCCTGGTCGACTACAGTGACGAGGGTATCTACTCTGACGCCATGGCAAAACTGATCGCCTGGCACCGCCACTATACGCGCTACTACAAGCAGTCGATGCTCTTCTGTGACTGGGCATACTCTGACATCATCAACCTCTATCGCGATGATTTCGAAGGCATCACAGGCGAGATCGAGCCTCGTGTCTGCAAAGCGGTGACGGGCAAGGACATGAGCTATGAGGACGGCCTGGAGGTCGGTCGCAAGATATGGAATCTCGACCGGGCGATTTGGTGCCTTCAGGGACGCACGGCGGATATGGAAGAATTCACGGGCTATAACTATTCTGAGCCAGCCCTTCCGGGCTATACGTCCTACGAGCTTCCGTATGTGATGCCGGTCTTTGAAGACGGTGAGTGGAAGTTCAAGTCAGTTGCCGGACGCTATCTTGATCGCGATAAGTTCAATGACTGGAAGCAGAGGTTCTACAAGCTTGAGGGATGGAACGAGAACGGTATCCCAACACGCGATACGCTGAGTGGTCTTGGTCTTGGTAAGGTTGCCAGTGCTCTTGAGAAAGCGGGGATCCTCTGATGGCCGCACCCACGATAGTGATATCCGAGGAAGAAAGCTATCGTCTTGAGCAGGCGTACATGCCTGATGGCGATACGGTCGAGCTGAAGGTGCCAAAGCTTTCTGCGCCTTCAGTCGAGCTTTCTGAGTGTGGCCTGAAGGAGTATGGTTTCGAGCAGGCGCTCCATGTTTCGATGATCACCCCGATGGCCGGCGCGAATACGCGACAGGTCTATAGTCTGCCGGAGGTCGAGGGCTTCCTTAAGGGAGCCGAGAGCTCCGACTCCATGAACGCGCAGCAGGACTCAATCGGCTATGTCGATCTTGGCCTCCTGGCCCGTTGGATCGAAGAAGTGACGGGCGATACCGTGCTTGCTGAGGGCGTCCGGGAAGTCCTGGCGCAGGAAGAGACCTTTGGAAGGGTCATGCCTTTCGTGAAGGGTCTTTTGCAAGTACGTATCGCGGCCTACCGGCAGGTTCTGGCTGACGCTGCGGCAGAAGCGGAGGCGCAAGCCAATGCTGAGGCTGGAGTTGACGCCGAGGCCACCGAGGCCACTGTGTCCGTAGAGGCAGACCCGGGGAGCGGCGATGCTCCTGATGATCCTACGCCTCCTGCGGATATGGTGGGGAAGGAGGAGTAACAGCCAGTGATTGATGTTCTTCTGGTTGCCGCTCCGCTGGGCGTGCGCTCGTTGCACGCCCAGCTCTCACCCCCCTTGGGCCTTGCCTCAATTGGCGCAAGCTGTGAGGAGGCCGGGCTGTCTGTCACGGCGGTCGACTTCAATTTAAGCGGACTGAACCTCGCGCGCCTGGAAGGCATACTGAGCTTCGAGAAGCCGCGCGTGGTGGGCATTTCTGCCACCACAGAAACCTGGACGGCCGCTCAAGAGATCGCGACTCTCACAAAAAATGCGCTTCCTGGCGCAAAGGTCGTCGTGGGCGGACCCCACCCAAGCATTTTGCCGCAGGAGAGCCTGCGCGAGTCAGCCGCCGACTACGTGATCGTCGGCCCGGGCGAGAAGAGCTTTACCGAGCTCGCCCGCCGGATTGTCAGCAAGAAATCTCCTGCGCCGGAGTCGATTCCTGGGCTGTATTATCGCAGTGGTAAGAGCAAAACGATCAAGGGCAATCCTGCCGAGCCCTTAGGTGATCCCGATCTATTACCCTGGGCGGATCGTAATCTGTTCCCGATCAGCCGTTACCGGGACCGCACCACCGTGCTCACCTCTACGGGCAGTTGCCCCTACCAGTGCAGTTTTTGCAGCGCCTCTGCCATCTGGCAGGGCCGGCGTCGCTATCGCAGCCCAGAAAACGTCATTGACGAGCTGCGGGTGCTCAAGGACTCATACGGCATTAACGACGTATTCTTCTGCGATGATATTTTCACCGTCAATCGCAACTGGGTGCTGCGCTTGTGCGACGCGCTTCAAAGGTCATGCCTGGGTACGACCTGGGGTTGTGCGACGCGGGTCGATCGGGTCGATGACGAACTGCTGGAGATCATGGCGGCCTCTGGCTGTGACGGTCTGCAGTATGGCGTCGAGTCGGGCGCGGAGCAGATCATGCAGACGGCAAAAGGGATCGATAAGGATCTTGTGCGTCGGGCGGTACGTAAGGCCTGTGACTTAGACATCAAAGTGCTGTGCTCGTTCATGGCGCCCTTCCCGGAAGACACGCCTGAGACTTTGGAGGAAACAAAGAACTTCATTAAAGAACTGCAGGAAACGGGCGCTACGATTGCGCTGAGTTATACCTGCCCCTATCCCGGCACGCCGTTGCACGAGCGGGCAGAGGAATTAGGTATTACGATTCTGCCGCAAACTTGGGCTGAATACAGTACGCGTGCGCCCATGATAAAGACCCGTCATTTGAGCGTCGATCAGATACGAACGTTTGTGGAAGGCATGGCGCAAGAGTTAGGTTTTATCCGTACGGCTGTTGAGTGACTGCAATCGCATTTCTGGGTGGGCAACGCAGTCACTCAGCAGCCGTGCGACGCGGCTGCTTTTATTAGATAGCGTATCATTCTAGCATCTCGCGCTCCTAAAAAGGAGATAACATGAGTAGACTTTCAGGTAACAAATAAGTGACAGGATGCTATCTGTCGTCTTACGCACAGGACCGGAAACGAGTATACTCTAGTATCAATTAATGCAGGAGAAGGGGATTCTCCTGAGGGGTGGTGGTGGCACGATGATATCACCATAGGTGGGGAAGACAGAGGGAGATGAGCTGGGGGAACCAGCAGGGGGCCCGCGCCTTTAGGGGTAGACCTGAGGTCTAAACAAGGCGCAACACAGGAGAGGCATTGGTGACTCTGCTGCGGGCCCCCTGGATAAACTGCTCCTCAACCAAAGAGTTTTTTGCAGGGCGATCATTAATTGTGTCGAGAATGGGACAATCTTTTTCGCAGGGCCTTAGTTCAGTTATAGTGGATACCAATGAAAAAACGTGGCGCTTCATTTTATATCAGGATATTTATTATCTTCCTTTTAACCCTGGCTGGTATTGCGGTGTTCTCTTACCCGTATGTCGCCTCGTATCTTTCCGATCTGCATTCGACCCGCCTCATCGAAACCTATAACAAAGAGGCGGGCAAGCTGGACCCCTCCCTGGTGGCTTCTGAGCTCAAGCGCGCCCATATCTATAACGACAACTTAGCGGGCGACCCAGTCCACGATCCTTTCGTTCCGGGTTCGGGAGCGGTGCGCGGCAAGGACTACGCCTCGATACTTAATATTGCCGGTGACGGCATGATGGGATACGTAGTGGTCCCAAAGATCAAAGTGAACTTACCTATTTTTCACGGGACCTCTGACGCGGTGCTTTTCAGGGGAGCGGGGCATATCGAGGGTACCTCGCTACCGGTCGGCGGTAAAAGAACGCACGCCGTTATAGCCGGGCATACGGGGCTTTCTTCAGCGCGCTTGTTCACGGACCTGACCAGCCTTAAAGTTGGCGATATGTTCTTTATCCACGTGCTGGACAAGACCTTTGCCTATAAGATTAATCAGATAAAGATCGTCCTCCCAGAGAACACGCAGGACTTGCGGCTTGTTCCTGGCCATGACTACGTCACGCTTCTTACCTGTACTCCTTACGGTATTAATAGCCACCGTTTGCTGGTCCGGGGCACTCGCGTGCCCTATCACCCGGCTGAGGAAAAAGCGGCCGCAAAGTCAACGGGATTGACCTATGAACAGCGCCTGGCGCTTACCGCAGGATCGATTACGGCGTCGGTCATGCTTGTTTTAATCATTATCGTCAATCGTATTCAGCGCAGCAGAGCTAAGCGCGCCCAGCGGGCGCAGGCAACAAACAAGTAACATCGTGTTACGCATCGTTTTCGGGCGCCAGCAAAAAAGCGTATAATTTAGTACCAATTAATAAGGAGCATGGGGACTGTTCATTAGGTGGCGTGTGGTGGGACGTGCTATACCATCACAGAAAGACGCAATGGGGTGCGTCGGGGGAATAACATGAGTGATCGACGTTTTGCTGGGGTGAATCGTTGTCTATATGGGTATGGCAGATTTTCTGATGCTTAATCAGAATCTTGCCCGTGGGCAAAAAGAAAACTTTCCTGTTTGGAAGCGCGTCGTGCTGGGCCTCATCGGCTGCGCGATGCTGACCTCGCTGCTCGGCAGCCAGGGAGCTCCGCAGGCGCAAGCCTCCCAACCCGTCGGCGACGTTATCTATAACTATCCGTATAATCCGGCAAGCCCTCCTACCGGTATTGCAGATTATCCGTACGTTATGGTTGACCATAACGGTCTGGGCGTCTACGACGGCTACGAGCTTGCCTACACCCCGGATATCTCTGCGTATTACAACGGTACCGCCACTCCAGATCATGTCGTGATAGATGGCAGCACGATCAATTTCTATGGTTATGGCGTTATGCCTTATATGGACTATTATTTTGTTCCCGCAGATCTGGTCACCGCTTCTGCGGGCAATAGCTTTAACCTGATACCCGCTAACATGAACTTTCATTCTTTTTCAGAGTCAGGGTATCTGTTCAATGGAAAAATGACCCTGGAAGGGGGCAGAACCTACTATACGGGTTATGCGATCACTCTTACCTGTGGTAATGCGGCCGGAATGTTAGAAAACAATCCGGACGCCGATAACACAGCCTCGCTTCGTCTCTACTACATCGACCATGAGCTCTGGAATACGGGAGCCTTCACTCCGGGAAGCGTTCTGAACAGCCGCACCTTGGTCGCTACGATAAAGACCGGTATTACTAACTTTGATACGACTTCGTATCGGGTCAGCACCGAGATCGACCCGACTACTCGCGCTTTTAAGGTGTATGTCGATGGTGTGATGTACGCAAACGTCACAAATCCGGTTGGGGGCGCCTCGGGTCCTCAGGGATTTGGTTTCTATACGGGCTATTACTCTCACAGCTGTACAAGATTGACCCGCATGCGTTTTGAGCAGATCACCTCAAACGTCGAGATCATTCCCGCCGTTCCAGTTGGCTCTGAAGTCGACTTTGTCGATCAGAGTACCGGGGCGCCCATACGGACTCCTGAGACGGAACAAGGCTATGCGCCCTTCCAGAAGTATAAGATCGTCCAACCTAAGACGATCGACTACGGGGGCACAACGTATTATCTGGTCAGCAACAGTCGTACCAATCCTGCCGCCAATCAAAGCGATATCAACTTGACCTATGATTTGGACCCAGCAAACAATGTGACGACCCTCTACTATGCCAAAGCCTCAGACCTGGCTTCGCAGGCCCCCAAAAAGGACGCGCGGGTAAACGGCGGGGACTGGGATAGCGGATTGCCGGCGGCCCCGGTCTCGGTGGTGGCTGGTGACAGCATCGAATACGGCATTACGGCCTATCACGCGCCCGCAGGGGTTGCGATGCTTACGCCGGGAACAAATACTGCGGCAACAACGACCGATTGGTGGGGGCAGGGCGCTGCGGCTCTGCCGAGCCCCGGCAGCCTTCCCGCTGGTAGCGCGCTCAGCGGACCTTTAATGAAAAACCAGATCAGCAAGGTGGTCTTCGAAGATCTTTCCAGCATGCCGTATTATGACGCGGCAACTCCTGGTTACTCGGCGGTCATGTGCGCCCAGTTCCTCAGCCAAAACCCCAACTGGAAGGGGCAGCCGGTACTTGAGGCATGGGACGCGACTGATACCGGCGCCAATAATCCTGACAGCGCGATAAGCCGTGTCATTGCCTGGGTAACGGTCGACCCTGCTGCTCCTGGCAAATACTGTCTCTATGTTGGGGGCAAAGGAGGGGTGTACCTAAGCTCTACGTCAGCAAATATCAGCCAATTTGGTTATTTCACCTCGCTCGCTTCAGGTGATTTTGCAAACCTGCACACCGATCTGGCAATAAATATGGTCTATATGTTTTACTACTGCACCGCGCTTACTAGCCTTGATTTGCGTAGTTTTAACACCTCGAACGTGACGTCGATGGCTAATATGTTCTTCTACTGTACGGGGCTTCAGAGCGTTAACCTCAGCAGTTTTAACACCTCGAACGTGATGTCGATGTCCGCCTTGTTCTACTATTGCTCTAACCTTACCAGCCTTAATCTGAAAAATTTTGATACCGCTAACGTGACTAATATGGGAAGTATGTTCCAGGGCTGTGCGGGGATTATCAAGCTTGATCTGAGCAACTTCAACACCTCGAACGTGACGACGATGGCCAGTATGTTCTATAACTGCACTTCGCTTCAGAGCGTTATTCTCAGCAGTTTTGATACCTCGAACGTGACCGGCATGAGCAATATGTTCTACAGCTGTAGCAGCCTCGCGAGTCTTAATCTGGACACCTTCACTACCGCAAAAGTGACTTCTATGGTCGGCATGTTTTACAACTGCCGGACGCTTCCAAGCCTTAATCTGCGTACGTTTGACACCTCAAAGGTGACGGGCATGTCGACCATGTTTCAACTTTGCGCGAGCCTTACCAGCCTGGACCTCAGCACCTTTGATACCTCAAAGGTGACGAGTATGTCGAGTATGTTCTCGAGCTGCAATCAACTCAAAAGCCTTGTCCTGACCAATTTTGACACCTCAAATGTAATCGATATGACTATGATGTTCTCTAGCTGCAGTAGCCTTACCACGCTCGATGTGAGTTCTTTTAACACCATAAAAGTAACTTCAATGAGCAATATGTTTGCCCTTTGTGAAAGTCTTATCAGCCTTGACTTAAGTACGTTCGATACTTCGATCGTGACTAACATGGCTAGCATGTTTTTAGGCTGCACAAAACTTACCTCTGCTGGTCTGGTTGGCATCAACCAATTTAATGTGGCTAAGGTTGTTACGTTTAGCTCCATGTTTCAGAACTGCACTTCGCTCACTTCGCTTAACTTGTACTACTGGAGAATTGGAGCGATCCCGAGCGCAAATGTGTCTGCTATGTTTGGCGCCTGCCCAGGCCTCAGCGTTGTCCACCTGGAGAGCTCTTCTCTGGATCTGCTCTCCGCAAGTAACGCGAGCGGTATGTTCGATTACACGCTGCCTGCTGGCGCTGTTGTCTATGTGGGGACGACGCCGGCCCGAACCTGGCTTACGACGACGTTTCCTACGGTCTTTCCCTCCCGGACGGTCTCTATCGTCGCTCCTACCGGCACAGCTCCTCTGTTGGCTGACTGGCAGTCTAACAAGGTGGCGCCTGACACTCAGGATACTCCCACCAATTGGCTTCTTGTTACGCCGACTAACTGGCTTGATAACTTCACGGGAACGTTCGGCACAACAGACACGGGGCAGACCACCGTCACCGATACGATTCCTGATGGCCTGACGATCGACCTCAGTACGATCACGGGGGTTGAGAGCTCAGATACAATCGATGACGCGATCACCTGGCAGGTGGACGGTCAGACGATCACCTGGCAGGTACCGAGCGATATGCTGCCAAAGACCTTGACGGTAACGGTTACCGTTGACGCAGGCCAGGCAAACGGGAAGGACTTCATCAATATCGCCTACGTTGGTGATGAGCCCACCAATCCGACCTATCACCGCTTCAAGGATGCCTGGAGGGTCACCGAGCAGTACTTTATCTACGATGGCGGTCCAACCACCACGCAACTCGACAATGACTTGACAACACTGGTCGACTCAGGCGCGGCCTATAACGTACAAGGACCTCTAGACTCTCTGTCAGGTTACACCTACTACGGCTACCAGCGCATGGGTATCGACAGCGATATCACGACAGGAACTCCGCCTACTCCTGCCTTTGATGATGGGGTAGCCTCTCCGGTACATAGCTCAGACTTTGGGACCACAAACCAAGAAGTCATCAAGCTCTACTACCAG
>Ga0123357_10013012_pt1 | contig 10761 bp, 10 predicted proteins | sample TergutEmb28metaG_FD_89873 | JGI IMG/M metagenome (GOLD analysis project Ga0123357, IMG submission 89873) | Embiratermes neotenicus P4 segment gut microbial communities from Petit-Saut dam, French Guiana - Emb289 P4 | ecosystem: Host-associated > Arthropoda: Insects > Digestive system > Gut ...
CAATATTGGGTGAGGGGTACAAGTCATTTAGCTCCACGTTATGCAATCTCCTCCATTCCCCCGTTACCTCGTCCCTCCTAGGTCCTAATATTCTCCTCAACATCATGTTCTCAAACACCCTCAGCTTCCTTTCCTCCCGCAGTGCCAGCGACCAAGTTTCACACCCATACAAAATAACAGGCAAAATTACAGTTCTATATATCTTGATCTTTAAATTTTTGGCTAGCAACCTAGAAGACAAAAGATTCTGCACCGAATGATAGCAAGCATTTCCTAACTTCAATCTGCTCTTAATTTCTTCCGCAATAGAATTTTGATTTGTTAAAGTTGTTCCCATTCCTCCCTCTCGAAGGTACTATTATCAATCCTCACACAGTATGCAGACAATATACTGAACTTTTCGTCGGATTATAAAACCCTGCCTTTCGGCGTGGCTAATGCAAGAAAATATGCCGTGTGTTTCACATAACTGCTGTGTTTGCTGAAATTCCTTCTCTGTCACCAAGCACAGGATATTAGCAACACAGCAACTACTATGACCGCACACGCTTATTCGTTCGCACAGCTGAAATAGCTGACGGCGCACTGCGTTGCTGGATTTTCCGCTGTAGCCTCGCACAGTTACTGCTGTTTGTGCGCTGGGCTATAAACCAGAGGTGGAATTTGACTACGTAAATCAGGTGGCCGTATTTGAAACTGAATATGCTCTCCTTGCAAGCCGACCACAAGTGCACAGCTGAAGAGAGCTTTGAAGTACAAAATATAAAACGCGTTGCGACTCTTCACGTTTCACTGTCGTGCAGATCCGTTATGCAGTCAAGAAGATTTATAACATTCGTAACACAGAACTCGTTATAGCTGATGAATGACATCCGTCGAAGAGATGAGGACTTCGTGTTTCGGTCTAAGGAGAAAATCGATCAGTGTTTTCTAGACCCACAGAGTTCATTAATTTCATCGGTTTCCACTCAAGCTGCAAGAAATGACCGACAGAGCTGGAAGGCCAAATTTTACGTTTACAGTATATTCTATCACGGTAGCTTCTTTTTGTACCAGAACCATTAGCTGAATAAATTTGTACAGACTTAAACTGCATTTCCGTCACCAGAATAACATTAGCAACCACCCATCCGTCTTCTTATTAACTAATTCCCTCTTCGTGCACACATTAACAGCAACCAGTATGCAGGAAAATTGAAACCAAAGTCTTGGAAGAGACAGAACTGTTGTGCTGAAACGACATAAAAGGAAACTTAAGGACGAAGGAAGAAAGGGAAGAAAAATCTTTGTAGTTGTATTTTGAAAGTGTATAGTTTTATACAGTGCTAAACGTTACGAGTTCTCGGACTTGGACTGATACTCAGGATAGGGAAAGGTGGCGGGCACTTGTGAATGCGGCAATGAACCTTCGGGTTCCGTAAAATGAGGGGAATTTCTTGACTAACTGAGAATGGGTAGACTATATATTTCATATAAATACGTAATCAATATATATATATATTATATATATATATATATTACTTAGTCTATGGAGCAGAGTCTTTCTTGAGAAGCTACTCAGTTCTCAGCTAGTCAAGAAATTCCCCTCGTTTTATGGAACCCGACGGTTCATTACCGCATTCACAAGTGCCCTTCAACTTTCCCTATCCTGGAGTATCAGTCCAGGTCCGAGGCTCTCGTAAACATTTCATAACAGGATACGTTGTATGTTTTTGTTGGGTTACATCAAACTCGCTTTGTGCCTTATATGGTGATCACTGTTTAGCTGGCCGTGATTAGGAATAACTGTAAGGCAACAAAGTTTAATTAATAACTGCGACACTAATAATTAGGGGACATCGCAGATTGAAACACGTTCAGATTCCGGCTGCAGGTAGTGCAACACATTAGGATGTGGAAGCGTTGAAGAATTAATTAAAAGACAAAAGTGCCAGTAACTCGATTTTGAAGGAATAAACTTATTCCATCCGCAGCACTTCATTTCATCCATATTGCCGATACGTAGAATAAAGTGACAAATAAAAGTGAAAATATGCACTCGATACTAGAGCTCATATGAAGATTCGAGTATATTGGGATACGGACGTTTCAGTGGATCCTGCCTCCTATATATTCTAGGTCCATGCATCATCTTCCTGGATTACCCTGAAAATGAAACATCAATATCCTCCGAAACGTTGGCACGTACGTTCCAGTCTACACGGTGTCACACATCATAGAACTGTAACATCAAAGCCTCTGAGAAAACGGCAAATTTAGCGTGTTTCAAGTTTTACAACACACTGTGTTAAAATGTTATACATTTTTTCGTATGAACATTGGTATACATTCCTCCAGTCACCTACCTTAAGAGGCACTAGTGCCCCTGATACACAAATCAAAACTTGTGCGCCCGTCTTGCTGTTACGGAATCTATGAAATTTTAAAGTAGGTTTACGAAGTTGAAATAATCTTCTAGTGGCCTTACGTTGATACCAAATTTCGTACATTCGATCGGACGTTTCGAAATTTCGAAGCGGCAACTCACAGCCATGCGGTATATTACTCTAAACAAGGAACTGTGTTTCGTTAAGGATGTAAAGTGATTTATCGAACTTAAACATAAGGGTATTGCAACCGACCACCTGTTGCGTATGTCATTTTCAACAGCCCAAACAAGTCTGGAAATCACTAGCGAAGAAACAATAGTCATTACTTCGGGTTCGGGAGAATTTTTAAATTAGACTGTAAGGAAACTCCAGCTAAGGAACTTGAAATTTGTCTCCCGAAAGAGGGATGTTCTGTACCCTCGAATTCGTTTGAAGTTCTAAACTTTCTGCCCTACAGTTTGTAGAAAAGTATGAGATATCAACAGAAGTAACTTTGCGTAATTACGTATAAACTTAACTCGGGATGAGAGTGCAAGTTTGAACTGACGTTAAGTGTCATTCCTTAAATGCAACACAGACTGGCGCTGTGTCCAACACACCTAAAAATACCAAAGCCAACGACCACAAAAGAAATATATTATATACATAAAACTGTATACAGCAACAATTAAAGCTGCAAGACAAAAACTGTATATTTCTTGGACTGAAATTAGCATAGTTACTGATACTTAATTACTTACTCCGTGGAGGAGAGTCCTTCTTGAGAAGCTAACAGGTTTTCAGCTAGTCGAAAAGTTCACCGCATATTATGGAACACGAAGGTTCATTACTGCAATCACAAGTGCCCGTCACCTGTCCTTATCCTGAGCCAGCTCGATCCAGTCCATACCCCCACAACCCACTTCCTGAAGACCCATCTTAATATTATCGTCCCATCGGCGCCTGGGTCTCCCCAGTGGTCTCTTTCCCTCAGGTTTCCCCATTAAACCCCTGTACACGCCTCTCCTCTGCCCCATATGCGCCACATGCCCCGCCCATCTCATTCTTCTTGATTTTATTACTCGCACAATAATGGATGAGCAGTACAAGTCATTAAGTTCCTCATGATGTAGTTTCCTCAACTCCCTGAAGATCCATCTTAATATTATCCTCCCATCCGCGTCTGGGTCTTCCCAGTGGTCTCTTTCCCTCAGGTTTCCCCAACTCATTCTTCTCAATTTTATCACCCGAACAAAACTGGGTGAGGAGTACAGATCATTTAGCTACTCATTATGTAATTTTTCACTCCCCAGTTACCTCGTCCCTCTTAGGTTCAAATATTCTCCTCAACACCCTATTCTCAAACACCCTCAGTCTACGTTCCTCCCTCAACGTGGGCGACCAAGTTTCACACCCATACAAAACAACGGGCGAAATTAAAATCCCGTATAACTTCATCTTCAAATTTTTGGATAGCAAACTGGAAGACAAATAGTTACTGATAAAAAGTCAAATTTCTTACCCTGTATATAGAGCGAAATAATACGATTTTAACTCAGAGAGCTGTCCTAATCGTACGGTTACAGTAACAGATAATTGTTGCTGATGATGAAGTAAAGCCAGTTGACTGCCTTCCATAACCATATTTTAATTAACAGGAATGAATTTGAGTATCACTTGCCGACTCAGCTGAACTAGGGGACTGCATGCGCGAATTCAAACAAAATAAACTACTTTCCTACGAAACCGCACCTCGTGCACAACCCAGGTCACTCAGCAGCGTGTTTTCGTTCCTAATGAGTTGGTACGAAATAATCTGGTACAGAAACCAGCACACGTTGAATAATGCCGGAGGCTCTTCAGTGCCTTCAGTGGTATGGTACCCGTTGGCACTTCATCTGACTTCGTGTATTTTTTGCTTAAATACGATGCTCATATACAAGGCCTGTTTCTAAATCTCCACGTACTGCCTCCTCTTCAGGCATTCCATTTCCCTTCCACATGAGTTACACGTCCATCATTCCCATCCTGCTCCATTAAATGGCACCAAAAGTACTGAATGTCTGCCACACGTGTTACAAAGCATTTCAATTTTCTCTCACACCCTCTTACTTTCTACTACGTAAGTCCAAAATCCTCATCAGCACTTGTTCAGACATTATATATATATATATATATATATATATATACACATACTTTCGTCAAAGTCAGCTACCAAGTTTCATACCTGTATAAAGAGCAGGTGCATTATAGACCTGCATACATTGTTCAATAGATTTTCAGAGGACAGGTAGAAAGATAAGAGACGTTACGGTGTCTTTTTAAAAGTTCTATCAACTGAAACGTTTTTTCGTCATTACACAACAGCTCAGTACAGCCCTCCTTTCAACATGCCATTTCATCACGGTCAATTGAATCACCGTCAATTTGCCTGCATTAGGTTTACCTACACATCATTTCACCTGCGTGTTGTTTATGCCTGCTGCGTTTTTAGACACGCCATTTAGCCTAACGTGTTTCACACCATCCGATCAACGCCTAGTGTTTCACTTAATTACGAAATAGACACGAATTCAATTGCTATAAGGCAAATGCACGTCAGTCGTCATGACAAGCTGTTGCAACAACAGAGCATTCATATCCACACGTTAACGGATGCCTGCTACAGCCGTTGCATACGTGGATTAATTTCAGTGACGCGTTTTTTGCCTTCCATTACCTTACTAAGTCGTGCATTACACCACTATGAATTGCATGGCCACAAATGTACACTGCATTATTGAACAATACTCCTACATACAGTAAATGTAGGCTAATAATCTTGAGCGCTGTAGGCATGTACTTGCATCCAGTGACTTTCTATATCTTCCCTCATTTTTCAACATCCACGTGTAAACCTTAACGTGATCTCCATCAAGAATATAGTTACAATAACGACTTTAACAGGGCACACAAACAGGGTCTGTATGTATATGTGAATTTTTTCCCCTTTTTCCAAAATACCGGTTGAAATACACAATACCACCTTAATAAACCGATCACGTGTTGCGTAGATCATTTGAGAATAGGGACTATAAGGGGATACTTTGTAAGAATAAGGTTTTTGTTCAATATAACGTACGTATCATCATCATCATCATCATCATCATCAACAACAACAACAACAATAATTCCTTTTACTCCTTGTGGAGCACAGGGCATCCATGAAAAGCTTACAGGCATTGCGGTCTCCAGCTATCCCCTTGATCTCGTTCCATGATATTCTTATGCCTCTTATCTCAACCTCTGTTGCCCTTCGCCACGTTCTCTTCGTCCTACCTCTCCTTCTATGTCCCTGAGGATTCCAACCTAACGCAGTTTTCTCTGTTGCTCCTGTTTCTTTACGTAATGTGTGTCCAATCCAATTCCATTTTCTTCTTTTTATCTGATTTTCTATCGACTTCTGATGGGTGATTCTCCATAGCTCTTCGTTCGTAGTCTTATCGGTCCATTTTATATTCATATTTCTCTTTAAGCATTTATTTGCAAATATCTGTAGTCTTCTTGTTATCTGGTTGGTAGTTTTCCTATTTTCACAAACATATAATAATAATAATAATAATAATAATAATAATAATAATACTGATTTTACGTTTGTATTGAATATTCGAACTTTAACTTCTTTTGATATATTGAGATTTCTCCACACAGAATACAGCTGAACAAATACACCATTTGCTTTCTTGATTCTACTTGCAACATCTTCCTCTGTTCCTCCGCTTTCTGACACCACGCTTCCTAGGTTTACAAAGGATCCAACTTCTTTAATTTCCGTTTCCTCTAACCTAAATTTTTGCATATTAGATGTATTAACTGTCATCCGCTTCGTCTTCTTTATACTAATATGCAACCCAACTAATTCTGCTTCCTCTTTTAGTCTCTTTAGCCATTCTTCTATAGCGCAAAATCTCTGGGCTGACAGAAAAATTGCATCCACTTAGTCCAGATCTTCCAATCATTCCTTCGTACTCCACTGTAGTCGTCTTTTCCTTGAACCTTGCACTCTTTTCATGACTGTCTAATATTAGCAGAAAAACGGTTGGGGATAGAATACATCCTTGCCTTACACCATTTCTGACCTCTATAAAGTCTGAGAGCTTTCCTTCATGGGAAATTTTGCACTTAAATGTATCATACAATATTTTAATTATTTGGATAATCTTCCTTGGTATACCATACTGCTGTAGCGTGAGCCATTTTATTTCTGTCTTCACGTAGTCAAATGCCTTTTCAGAATCGATAAAGGTCACATATAGAATGGCCCGCCATTCTATGCTTTGTTCTAGAATTATTCTTAAAAGTGTTTATTAAATCAACGCAACTTCGGTGTTTGCGGAATCCAGCTTGTTCTCTTCGGAGGTGTTGTTGCACTGTAATTTGTGTTCTGTTTAAAATGATTCTAGTCAGAATTTTGCTTGGAATACTTAGAAGGGTAACTCCTCTCCAGTTATTACACTTTTATAATTCTCCTTTCTTCGGTATCTTTGTAATTAATCCTTCTTCCCAATCCTCAGGGATCTTCTACTCCTTCCATATTTTCTCCAGTACAGGATACAGCATTTCTGCAGTTATTTCAGGGTCAACTTTTAGTACTTCCGGATGTATATTATCTCAGCCTGCTGCTTTTCCATTCGTTAACTGTGACAAGGCTAACTGTATTTCAGTTTTTGTAGGAGGTCCAAGGTTACTTCAGTTCCATTTTCACTATTATCTTTTTCTTCTACGCTGCTTGCTTACTTCCATACTGACTTTCTAAGCTGTTATCATTTGTTAAATATTTCAGAAAGTATGTAACATGGTATACGCAAAATGGCAGTAGGTAATTAGAGTGGCTGGTGAAGTGGAATGTAAGTGTAGTTAAATGTTATGGAAAGAATTTTGGTAGGCGAAATGTACATGTATGGACGTGATACTTCCCACGTTATTCTTCTAATCAATAGCTCGAAGAGAGACTTGTGCGCCATCTATCAATAGAATATTCAACTCCTGTCGGCGTTGGGTTTGGCAGCTCACTGATTCTCTTCCTGACCGTAAGATGTCACTTTAGCAGTCGGCGGAAGTTGCAGGGGTAATGGGTTTTGTAACACGGATCATCGTGTGAAGTACGTGCAAGCAGAATCGCACATTGTTACGGACTGAAATACAAGATCAGTACATTATCAATCTGAAGTATGGAAAGAGATGCTGAATATACTGCGCCAGTTCGTGGCTGCAACGTTGTCAGCTTCTCTTCAACAGGTGCATAAAATCCTGCAATGGTGACTGAGGGAAGTGTACGATCGCCATGTTTTTTAACGACGCTGCCAGTATCAGGGATTATGCAGCTTCGTTGATATACGAGTGAATCAGTATGGATAATCAGTGGAATGATAATGACAGGCGAAAGTCACAGTACGCGGAGAAAAACGTGTGCCACTGCCACTTTATGCACAACAACAGCCACTTGGGCTGGTCGGGAATTGAACATAGACCCCCGCAGTGAGAGTATGGCAACTAAACAGCTTTCTGTGCCGTGGTCTGGCTTCTGATTTTCACGCTCAATAGTGTATTCTCATCTACACAACAATAACGAATATTTTCCCATTTAATTGAAAGGTACATCCACAACAGATGACCCAAAACTGGCAATGAATTAAAAATCAACCGACGAATCTTGAGTAAAATCTTTAATGAAGTATGGCACTATAGATATCGCTTTTCTCACGCGGTGTGTATATTCAATAACACGTCCTCAACTCAAGTCGTTTTCCCCGTAGAAATAATGTAAGTCAAGCTGCAATGACTAACAAAGTTTCAAACGAATGACATCAAACTACAATTTACATTGGAATTAGAAAATAAAAAAATTCTCAATTTTTTAGACCTTGGTACTTTAAGAAGTGATAATGAATTAGATTTAAGTATTTATCGCAAGCCTACCTATACAGTCACTACAGTTCCACACAATTCGTGTCACCCGACGGATCATAAATTTCCTGCTTTAAAGTTCTTACTTAATAGTTTGACGCATATTAATTGAAGAATGATGTCAGTGGGAAAGAAATAGCTTACATTCAAAACTTTTGTACATTAATTCCTTTCCGCTGCAACTGATTAAAAAATATTTTAAATAAAGAAAGATATCAATATTACAGAAGATAACGAATGCCTAAAAAAAAGTTCACTGTTCCTTCTTTGGAAAAATTACTAAAGTTTACAAGAAGTCTAACTTACGTAAAGACTATAAAACAAAATGCTCTGTTTTAAAACTTTTGAATCCAAAGAACCTACTAAGTGACGACAGTACATTTCATGGTAGTGGCATTTACCAACTAAATGGTATAGATTGTGCAAAGAAATACACTGGACAGACAGGTAAAATTTTGAAATACTACACAGAGAACACTTACATTCACTTAGGAATAACATTACGAATTCAAAATTCTCCCAATATCTTTGAGAGAACGGCCATGCTTTTGGGAAAAGGGACGATGTAAGGGAAATTAAGCATTTCAGTAAAAAGGGGACATGTATGGATACTATTGGAAATGTTTTATTTACAGAGACACCAGAAGGGGAAATCAATTAAATGATAAATATATTGTCTCCCACAATAAAATTTTTGAAGGTTTATTAAACAGAAAGTTCGCTGGACTAGTTCACTTCGTCAACCCCCTCCCCTACTACTTAAATTCGCAGTAGGCACAAGAGTACGATAAGGCCCACACACTAAATAACTTGAGCTGTGAAAGTTGGTGGAACAATGCCCTTCCGCAAGTGCGAATTCACAGGGTGGAAAAAGCCTCCAAAAAGAAAGTAAGTACTTTCATTGCCATTTATATTCTTTCTACCAAAGTTATTAATAAACCGGAAAAATTATTTTAATTAATTTAAACCTTAATAACTCTATATTCACAGACCTCAAAATCGAAAAGTGTTCTAAGGAGAATGTTCACTACATCGGAAAAAGATCTGGGGTGCCACCACCATGGTGACCATACTGGAACTGCCACGAACACTGGATCACCTTTCACTAGACCGTCGATTCCGATGTTGTGAAAAGAGGAATGCGACGTTCCCTATACATAGGAAAATTGTTCGAACTGCCTACCAGCTTTTTTAAAAAATACAATTGTTTAATGAATGTACTATTGTTTTATTTCCATTCTATCTTATTATATATTTTAACACATGTTTTATGACTTTTTAAATTGGAATGAGATTCTATACAACGTAAACATACAAGATTCTGTTTTGTTATTCGTAGAGTTTTTGACATTGTGTAGGTCTGATGATGGCGTGACTAATAGTCCGGAACTAGTAACCTATAAACTTGTAAATCATGTTGTGCAAGACTGTATTTTAAATGTGTATAATGAAATCTTGTTATTTATTTTGCTGAAACAAAGTCAGTTACTAGAATACGAAAAGTGGGTTGGTCAACTAGTACTGCTGCGGCAGTGAAATGTTAGGATATGTGAACAGGTTTGACACAGGAGAATAGGGCTTAAGGGACAACAGTTAATCAGTATCCATATTAAATAGGTTTTGTAGCAAAATACTCTGAACTTCCCCTGTACGTGTTTCGTACCCACCATCATTAACTTCGTAATCCTGCTTCTATTGTTTTGGGTAGGTGAAATGGTAATACGAACATGCATATTTTGCACAATGATAAGTGTTACAGACCAACGATATAACACCACGATTTGTCCTAAAGGTATTAAAATCCATAGCAAGTTTGGTTCAATATAACGCAGGCGCAAGCATATGCAGTTTTCAGATAACGCTTGCAGTAAACTGCATCCTGGGGTGTGTATTGGGATACAAATAAATATACCGGCTCATGTAATCAGTTATTAAGGTCATATTAAGAAACAATTAAATACATTTCTCAAACAAGCCTGCAAAAGTGTACAAGTGGAAACGAAATGTCAGCAGAGAGCATGCAGTTTCTCGCGAAGTAACGACAATTAAAGATTATTCTTTTGCACATCAGCCAGGGTTTTACTGAATAAAAATTACTAATTCACAGGGGATTTCTGGATGTCGCACAATTACACATTATAAACTGAAAGTCTTAGCGTTATCTGTCCGTATGTAAGCATGCCAATGCACCCAATAACTCAGCTCCTATCTCACTACGAAAGCAGGCCTATGTACCCAATAACTCAGATCCCGACAGTCATATCTCCCTATGAAAGAGGCCCTACGTACCCAAAAACTCAGCTCCTGAAAGTCCTATCTCCCTATGAAAGCAGGCCTATGTACCCAATAACTCAGCTCCTGACAGTCATATCTCCCTATGAAAGCAGGCCTACGTACCCAATAACTCAGCTCCTGACAGTCATACCTCCCTATGAAAGCAGGCCTATGTACCCAATAACTCAGCTCC
>Ga0123357_10013014_pt1 | contig 10760 bp, 4 predicted proteins | sample TergutEmb28metaG_FD_89873 | JGI IMG/M metagenome (GOLD analysis project Ga0123357, IMG submission 89873) | Embiratermes neotenicus P4 segment gut microbial communities from Petit-Saut dam, French Guiana - Emb289 P4 | ecosystem: Host-associated > Arthropoda: Insects > Digestive system > Gut ...
CTCCCCCTCTAAACGCTCTAAAGCGTTTCTGGTATAGTACGTAAATTTAAATGTCCCGTGAAAAAACTCGGCTCTTCTGCCCAGGCACTAGCGATTTAAATGGAACGGGGAAAGGGTTAATTTCAAGCCCTCCTGGTTTACATGAATGCTCCTAATGGCATATTCTAAAGCAAAGTTGAAAAGCAATGACGATAAAGCATCTCCTCGTTTTAAACTGTTCTTAATAGGAAACATGTAAGACAAATGTTTGCCTACCCATACTCTCCTAGTTTCATTTAGACACATTTTTATTAGCCTTACTACTTTCATGGGGATACCACACTCAATGAGAATATTGTACAAGACCTCCCTCCTATCCGAATCATAAGTTTTCGTGAAGTCTTAACTAGCTGATGCATGTCCTCATTGTATTCCCATTTTTTATCAACAATGTGTTGAATGCAGAATATGTGATCAGTAGTTGACCTGTTACATCAAATTCCACACTGATGATCCCCAGTAATATCCTCTGCATATGGAATTGACCTTCAGGGGAGAATGCTGGATATAATTTTGTATGTAGTTGACAAAAGTGATATGCCTGTATAATTACTTCTGTCTATGTTATCACCTTTCATATACATATGAACAATGATTGACTCCTTGCACTGTCCTGGCAATTCCTAAATAGAGTTAATAAATGTATGGATCTTAGAAAGAATTGTCCTACCTCCTGCTTTAATCATTTCTCCTGGAATGTGATCAATACCAGGTGACTTGAGCCTTTTAGCTCTTCAGTAGCCATCTCAACCTCAAAGGCACTAGTGGCTCTGCTGTCTGCATTTCAGTCTGCCTAACATCATTAACACCATGTACATTCAGTAGCTGAGAGAAATGATTCCTCTACCTAGCCAAAATCCTGTGGGAGTCTGTAACCAGATTGTCCTTCTGATCGTTTAGTGTATGACATGTAGGCTGGTAACCCTACTTAAAGTCACAGATGCCCGTATGTCCCTACACAAGTCTGATATTTTTGTTCTTGTTGCCAGGAACTAAAAATGAAAGCAGGGTAATCAAATGTCATATTGCATTAACAGAATTATAGTGTACAAAAAGGCAGACAGGCGCTTATGGGATATATTGGAAAGAACATGCCAGGGAAAATTTTTGTTTGTGAAATATTGTGTACGTATCATAGGAAGGGTAAAGACTGCTGTGGAATTCAGAATGAGGTAATTGGCATTATTTATTCTTATTGTCACATGTAGTACTCATGCAGTTTGCATAAGATGATGGCTGGTTAATTCCAAGCTGCATGTATTCTGAAGAATGTCATTAGCTATTATTACATTTCCATCACATTCTTCGAAAGTGGCCTCATGATGACCATATGCATTGTGAGTACAGTATGGTGACTGCATCTTTTATTTTATCTTCATTAAACTGTAGTTGACCAGGGTAGGTATTTAAATGTCAGCATATGGTTTGTGAAAAAAACAGGAGTATTATTTGAACAGAAAAATGTAAAATTATGAAACAAATGGCATTATATGGAAAATAAAACAAAGAATATGCAGCATGTATTAAAAAATGCAGTACATTTCTTTGTTGCATAAACATATAAAATTAATTTTAATGTGTGTGTGTGTGTTCCCCCCCCCCCAAATGCAAGTCTTTAAAAGTTTGAAATGAATCGTACAGAAAGAGGATGTGAAGTTATTGGCTGGATTAAACTGGTTGAGCATGATGTTCAATGACCAACTTTTATGAGAGGCTGAGAGTGTCAGCTTTTTAATGAAGATACCACAGAATTAATACTCAAGTCTTAATGTGTATATGTGCTCAGTGTTTTCATCCACTCTTACACTGTTATTTTGTTTGCTTCACGTGAAAGTACTTGGCTTTATCATTTTATTTTGACATTGTGTACCCACATTTGTGCCACCTCATGTTGCTGTAGCACTCTTGTTTCATTCCAACATTGGAGTGCAGAAGCATTTTCCACTTAATATTTTTCATTTTGGGTATTTCTAATTTCATTGTGGTCTGTAGTATTATTATTTTGCAGGAATTAAGTTTTCTTTATGTATAGTTTATTTTCTCTTACCTGGTTCATGAAAGTGTAATGATGAACAGGCTTTAGAGAATGTGTGTTATAATATTTGTATTGGTTTTCTGAGGGTATGTGACTGAAATTCCTATGTGGCACAGTTGTGGCTACACAAGTGATTTGGTCAGGAATAATTGGGAAGTTTGTCACATGGTTAATTTTAGTGTTTTATCTGTACATTAATTTTACACTATTATATTTTGAGTGCCTACATTCACATTATTACCATAACATTCTTCATTAGTAATTCTCTCATATCTACAAATCTACAATAGATTATACAGGATATTCCACTTAAGACTGTCCCACTTGCATGGCAACACTGCCGACAGCAGCCCAGTTTTAAGTGGAGCACTGTAGTTACACGATAATTTTATGGACTCTTTTATCTTCCAATAAACTAAACTGTATTTTCAGTTTGGTTAAAATGACTCAGTTTAGGTAGCCATAGGATATATTTCTGCTTACTGCCATTAACAGTTATGGGTGGAATCATGTCTGAAGTGGAAATTCTGCAGAGTTGGATGATGCGGCAGCCCAAGTTTTAAAAATGTAAAGAGTTGGTAATTATGAAGATATAGGTAGCAGATTGTGGATAGTTAGGTAAACTGTTGTTGCTGTTGTACCAATTAATGGCACTTCGCTGCAAATTTCTGATAAGCTTAATAATAATCTTCTGTTGCTTCCAGTACAAGAAGGACCATGATATTATTGCAAATATTTCTGCATGGTTACAGCTTAATGACAAGGGTCATCTTCGGAGTAGGCCTCTCAAGTAGCTATGCTCACAGGAAAACATAAGTGGAACTCTTTCAGAGAAATTTCTGCGTTGCTGTCACATGTTTCTGAAGTCTTTGATTTCCAAAAATCTACATCCCTGACAGGTGGATTTTAATTTGGGAAAGAGCCAAAAAGTCACTGGGAGCAAAATTGCTGAATAAGGGTGGTGTTCATGTTCAACACTAGTAGGCTGTCCTCTGCCACCATAAAATGATTGATGGCACCCTGTGAACTGAAGTGTTGTCATAATGGAGGAACCAACTGTGACAAAATTCAGGCCATTTTGTACACAAACTTCACATAATCTCAACAGTATTTCTGCACAATAAGCGTGCTTGAGTGTTATGCATTTTCTGAAAAACAATATTCCACGCTTTTTCATTGTTTAGTCAATTTGTGCATTTTTGGATGAACACATTCTTATCATGTTCCATTGTCAAAATCTGTTTGACTCATTTGTGCCACTTTAAAATGCTTGATTTCTTCATTGCTTCTGTGCCATGTGCATCAGAGCTCATTGCACATGTTTCACATGCACTCATCCCATATAACACTTGAAATTTAAAATTAATTCTTTGCTGTAAATTCCAGCCATTCATTTTGTAATAAGAGGTACAAAGACACACGTCTTTTTTCTGACATATTTTTGATGCATTTGATGCTGGAGTGTTGAATTTGAGCCTGTGCAAGTCTCAACATGAACATGCCTACAATAAGCCATGATAAATTCATTCCCTGCACCTTATAGCCATACCTAGTACCTGTGTAAAAAAACAAAAAACACACTCAGATAAATTAAATGTAAAGCAATGGAAAGTGTGTAGTGTGACCTTGGTGTAGCCAATAATCTGCTTTCAATTGCAAGTTGCAAGTTACGCCTGATTCCTTGATTCTTTCTAGTGCTTCCATGTGTCGTCTGTGTTGGCCTTTCTGGCCTGTGCCCACCAATTCAAGGGCTATGAAATCTGTTTCTCCATTCGAGGCTGATTTGTAGGGGATTCTGTTATTCAGTTTATGGATCATCATGAGAATTATGTGGCCAGAGGGTACCTAAAGACTAATGTGAACCTTGACTGCATTGGTTGGTGGGGGGCTGATTTTCTTCACATTTCCAGATTTGTTTCTTGGTAGAGGTGAAGGATGCACTATGTTGGCACAAATGTCCACACACAAATCTGATAGGTTGTCAGACACAGAACCTTCTGAATGAGAGGGCAAGACGACCAGATTCCTAAATCCTGGATGCCTGATTTGTGTATTTCATAGTTGCAAAAATTTTGAAAGTGTGTATAGCTGAGACTGCCCCTTGCATCTGAAGCAGTCAGGTCTGTCATGCAGAGAACTACATTCCACTTTGCTTCTGTTTAATTTAGATAAGTGACCTCTGAAAATTAACTGTGACCCCAGTGTATCTCCTAACAGTTGTATCTCTTTCCCTGCCAAGCCAGGTGCCTGTAAGAGGGTGAAAGCAAAGGATCAGGCTGATTTTTAATTTCTGTGTGATGCTTCTTGTTTATTTTCCATCCTAAGGCATAATTCCACACCATTCAATTATAAGCATTAAAAAACTCTAAAATTAAAAGAAATGGATGAAATGAAAGACAATTTTAATTTTGTTCCTTCATTTATATCCTTATTTCCACAAGGTCCACTGAAAATTCAGTATGTATGTCATGCATTTTCTTTGAAGCTGCTTGTCCAGCCTGGTGTAAGTTATATAAAAGGAAAATAGTGTAGTTGTGTAATACATATGTGAAGTCAAACTGTTTTAGCCTACAGTTCATGTTCTTCCACCCAGATTCAGTAAGTGTATTTGACACTCATGGAACACATGAACAGAATAACAGTTTTTAATTGAAATAGTCTTATTGGATAATATTATTCTTTTAATTTAACTTAAATCGCATATTTTCTCCCCAACATATTTTTATTGTATCTTGTTCTCATATGGTGTATGTGTATTGCCATGTTATGAGTTCCCTTCAGTTCCTTCATGATATGGCAAATACATGTCAAGAAATGTTAATGGTTGTGGTTTGTCCATGCATATTCAGCACTAAAATGAATCTCTTTGTATTACACCATATAGGCAAGTGGCTGGAGTTGTGGACGAAGTCATTAACTGACATTGAACAAAATCATACGTACTACATCATACAACTCCCATTTCCAGTAATGTATTTTTTTTTTCTGCCAAAATATGTAATGTGACAAAGCATGATTGGGCTTATATATTCACAGAAGTGTAAGATATATAGTTTTCCATGCATGGTAAAATTATTGTCTTGCAACTTTCTTGAATGTAGCTGGTAGCTTTTTCCTTGAAACCAAGGATGTGTTCATCAAATGTACTGTTATTAATTATGTATTTTGTTTATGTGATAGTCTAACAAATTGACAGTATTGTATGAGAGAAAATAGTTAAAGCTTATATATATTTTTGCTGTCATTTAATTTAGTGTTTTTTCTCCATACATTACTTATTTGAGGTTAAAAATCCTATTTTTGTTACAGGTTATGGGATATTGAATGTGGAGCATGTTTACGAGTGCTTGAAGGACATGAAGAGCTAGTGAGGTGTATTCGCTTTGATAGTAAAAGGATAGTCAGTGGAGCATATGATGGGTATGTGAGTGCATTGTGTATATAGCTGGCTGTCTGTAGACTGTCACTTTGAAAGTAGCATATTTTGTTTGTGTTAAATGGTGATAAAACAGGAAATGGTTGTGAGTTTGAACCTTGCTGCAGTTTTATTGCACTGAGTAGGAATACATGTACTTAAAGCAGTACAAATAGTCGGTAGCTTCAGAGGGTTTTGGCATCAAGCAAGTTGGTATACCAGTGACACTGCACTAAAATTTGGCAGGTACCAGGTTTGAATCTCACTGAGGACACCAGCTATCTTGCTGAAGCTGTCTTTGCTTTTTCTCAGTGTCTGTAGGCAGCCGCTGATAATAGTATTTTGATTAGGCCATGATTACTTCCTTCCAGATCTTTGCTAGTTTTGTCATTTTCCAGTCATTCAGCCATTGATACTGTTTAGTCTGTTAAGTGATAGCACCATAAATTAAAGCATAAAAAATGAGAGGTTTCTGTGTTGGTTGTGAATCACATTAGATGGTCATCGCCATAATGGCAAAGAACAATGTGAGACAGATGACTGTTGTGCACTGCGGTCATTCTACAGTAGATGCAGTTGCTGAGAACTTCTGAAGTTCAGTTTTCAGTTGTTGTATCATCCCCAAAATCTGCAGTTCTGTTGTGTCAGTCAGAATACTATACCACAAATGCTGACATGGAAATAAACATGATGTTGGCCACATGATGAACAGTGGTTTGTTTGCTAATGCAATAGGTAATGATTCGAATCTCCCTAAGAGGTCATGGTAGGTGATGAAACCTTACCATTTCTCCGAGATAATCAAAGAATAATGTAAAAGGTACCAAGTGCCATAAATTTCTGACTGGATGACTTGAAAAGGAAGTTGTTATAGTAAGTATTTATTGTTTGACTATCAGGGCATTTTGTTCTGAAGCCTTATTTTTGAGAGGACTGTAGTCAGCACAGAGAGGTATAAGAACACATTTTGCCATTTATGGGAGTGATGTCTCCCATTATGTCCCAAAATGTGGGTAACAGGACTAACTAGTGCAACTTCTTTGTATCTGAGACTCAACATGAATGACGTTAGCCTGGTACATTGATCACTACTTGTGCAGCAGCAAATCGCCAAGGTGGGCGAGGCCCTTCGTACTATGAACCTCACACCATCTTTCTGTGTATTTCATTTCTGCAGTGAAAGTAACACACATGTTGCCAGTAAAATGACGTTTATTGACAAAGTAGCATAGTTTATATATGTTTACATATTGTGACATTGTAGCATCATATATTTTACCACCTTTGTTTAGAAGTAATTTGTTGGGAACATACATATAATTGTTAGGTGAGTGTATCATTTGTCTTACCAGGTGATTTTAATGAAAATATTCTGTGGCTCTTGAGGATTAACTGAAGTGTTCTTACAGGAAAATAAAGGTGTGGGACCTGATAGCTGCATTAGATCCAAGAGCTCCTGCCAGCACTTTGTGTTTGCGAACGTTGGTGGTAAGTGTAATCATGACAGGTAATATTTGCAAATGGGAGCTATGTGAGAGGAAAGGGAAATGCTTAATAGAGACAGTTCCTGTGACAAAGTAAAATACCTCTCACAACTGTGTTGACAGCCACAGCATATAAGCCTAAAATATATTATAGTATCCCTCTTGGTCAGTCATGAGGTTTAAATGTTTAGGCCAGAAACTGGCTATCCAAACTGAGATTATTTTGTGGTTTTCCCTGGTCTTTGTGGGCTGTTTATTGTATACTATCCCATGTAGGCTACAGCCTCTTCTTTCCTCATTGCATACAATTTTGAATTCACAGTAATTACTTGTGAATAAAATAGTCACAGACATTTTTTTTAGTTCGTATCGGTGTACTTCTTGTCATGAAATCTGATGTTAATATTTAATTCTTTTCAGGAGCATACAGGACGTGTTTTTCGCCTGCAGTTTGATGAATTCCAGATTGTTAGCAGTTCGCATGATGACACAATTCTTATTTGGGACTTCCTGAACTGCACACCCCCAGAGGGCACACCACAACAGCAGAACATGCAGCAACTCAACACTCGCTCCCCAACACGCACGTACACTTACATCTCAAAGTAATTACGGACAGTGATGGCTCTTCCATATCCCCACAACCAGGGTTATATGTCGGTGTATCTGGAATATTTTTTTCCTTGGTTATAAATTAGTATCCGATATCAAATCTAGGATTGCCCAAGAGTTACCAGAATGGAACAGTTGAATAGAAAATGTGATTTTACGTATCACATTTTGAATCTTTGCAAGTTAAGATCACTGATTTTGAAATTTGGAAGAAATATTGGTCCACTCTCTAAGAACATCACATTCGCATGGAATTTAAGCGTACACCCATTTTGGATATTTTTAAATGTTAACTTTCTCATGTATTGATGGTCATTAATGAGGGTAAATAAAAAACTGAAGGCAATTTATGTGTAAAAGTAACACCCCATGTCTGAACATGCACCCTAGTGAATTATACCTAATTCATTATTGATAGGCAAGTCTACACATGTCTTGCCTGGAGCCTCTGTCAGTCTTTGTTGCACTTTCAAAGTGTAATCTTGTCAGATGTGCCTTTTTGTTTTACAGTTAGTGAACACTGTGTTTTAATCAGATTTTTGTGATAAGACATCAGACCTGGTATTCAAAAAGGAATGTTTGCACTGCATGTAGACAGATGTTCAAATGGGTGGGAAGGTATAAAAGTGGGCATAACAAGCATGGTTGCCAAAGATTTCAGATAGAATGTTTCAACATGCAAAATGTTTAGTCATGGTAAAAACAGGCAGATTAGTGTTTCTGCTGTTGCATAAAATGTTTGAAATCAGCTGTCGGTTTGCGTATTTTATGCACATCTCTCTCAGATATCGCAAAGTTAGTGCAAGGCGGATCCCCATATATCTCACAGATAAGCAGTCAACTGGTGGCATAATGAGCAGCCAAAAGCATTTTTTAAGCAGTGTGTGGATCAGTGTGAGAAGTGTATGGACAAGTAAGGGGATAGGTTGAAAATTAATACATAAAATTTTGTCTTTTTTACTGTAACAAAGAGTAATTTGCCTTCTACTTTTTGATTTATCCTTGTACTGTATACTATATTTGTTTAGACTTTATAAGCCTTGTATAATTTGTTACATTTTTTCCCTAGAAGTTGGAATATACATATATTCTGAATTAGTTTTTAAAGCCATCCCCAAAAATAGATGTGATATGAGTTTTGTGGCAGTATGTTTCCTTTTAAACTAATTGCTGGTTCTAAAAATTATTTTGGAGTTGTCTTATATGGACCAAAATTTCGGCATATTTTTGAGTAAGTTCTGATGTGCGACATTTTGGGCTTTTCTTGTTCTCATGAAATGGCATTATTATGAAAACAGTAATTATAGTGTAATGTCACAGTCAGAATATCTGATATCTCTATACTTGTACTTGTATATCGCCAGTCGACACTAGCACTTCATATATGCAGTTCATATATGACACCAGGTAAAGAAAATGTTTAAGGTAATGTGGGGATTCTCACTGCCAGGAATGTCATACATCCAGATTGTCAAATGTAAAGGTTGCATGAAATACAGTGAAACTCCCTTAAGACATTAATGAAGAGATCCCAAAAAATTTGGCTTTTAAAAGCAGGAAAGCCTCTTAAAAGGGTAGGGTTGAAAAGTTACACATATTTTTTTTTATTTTTTCAGAACTTGCATGTATGTTGAATTTTTGTAAGTTGCAGCAGTGTTAACATACTCTCACTTGTATCTGAGAGTCTAAGCATTTTGTTGGTAACGTTTCTTCCAGGACTGCCTAGTTCTTGAATGATTTTGCTGCAAGGTACAACTGCAATAGTGTTTCAGATATTGAGAGTGGCCTGTTTTTTGTGCCCTTACTTGATGTGACCATGTTCGAAGTGGAGTTTTATACAGTCAATAAAAAAATGTAATGACAAAATTAGTTCAACTTGAAACTCAATTCACTGAAGCATTCCATCCACTGTTAGAACTGACATAAAATGACAGCAACATGTGCAAAATTAAAAACCACATTGCTCCATTGTGTAATTTTTTCCACATTTATGGGAATGTGTCCACAGATTTCAATGTTGTATGTACCCCAAAAATCAATTTAAACACTGATATCTTGCTAACAGAACACTGGTTTTTTATGATTGGTAGTAGGCATGTTTGTAATGTGTTCAATAATTGGTCACTCTACTGGATGCAAACTTTGTGCACAGAATATTTCAAAATTCCTGAAACTAAAGTCCATAACAGTTGCAACTGCAGTGAGCTCCGTTACAGGACGGTGTAAATCCGTCTGCTGCAACATGCATGAAGAAAGTGTAACAAGACAGGCAGGGGGTGGTATAGCGATGATGGTACTAAAGATTGTAAAAACTTCTCATTACGTGGAGCTGGAAGTGAATGAAAACTAGGGTCATAGTGCTTGTAGAAAAGTGTATAGTTGTCAGAGGACATGGCTGATTGCAAATGGGAGGTGCCACAGGCACCATGTTTGCCATGTGGTCGGTCAGCCTCAAGTTTTAACACCGGAAACATCATTGAAATGTATTATGTGTGGAATGCACCTTGGTACGAATTAGTTTGGAGTTCAGAACAGTTGCCTTCAATACTACACTGCCACATTGCAAAGACATGAGGAAAAATACTTTCCAGGCATATATGCTACTAAATAATGTTAGCAGCAGCATGGCTAGAAACAAAGTGATTGGTGTAGGAACTATGGTGATGGAATAGTGACAGATGCTGAGTTGTGAGGTCTGATTGTAGTCTGTGTGTTGTGGATGAAATGTGTGACTCAAGTTCCACACCACATGTCATGAGATCATGCCTTTCTGCTGTGTGAAACAGGCATGCAGAAATAACTTTGGAAATACAGCGTGTACAGACAGTGGCACCAGGCTATATGTTGGGGACATTGAATGAATGGAAACTTGGGGAGGTTGGTTAATTTGATTTGGTAAATGTATCAACAGGCAAAGAATTCATTTTGTTGTGGACTTTTTTGCTTCTTAAGCAGGAATTTGTATTACATGGGGATGTACTAAGGAAGCAAGTGTATTTAATCATTTGGGAAAATTTTGGTGCTTTTTATCCTGATGTCTTTGGTGGGAAAACTCCTTAACCGAGGACATCTTTAAGTGAATCTTAAGTTTATTGGACCGTGCATCATCTTTATAGTTGCGTAAAGAGAAAAAACCAACTTGATGCCACTTATTTTATTATTTATTCAATACTCA
>Ga0123357_10013017_pt1 | contig 10759 bp, 4 predicted proteins | sample TergutEmb28metaG_FD_89873 | JGI IMG/M metagenome (GOLD analysis project Ga0123357, IMG submission 89873) | Embiratermes neotenicus P4 segment gut microbial communities from Petit-Saut dam, French Guiana - Emb289 P4 | ecosystem: Host-associated > Arthropoda: Insects > Digestive system > Gut ...
CTACATGCTTCTCATGTAGCCCTCCCGACTTAAATTTAGTAGTAACCAATTTCATGTTTTGTTTACATGTAAAATAACCACTGCCACCGGGTGACAACCCAATTGTAGTAAATAATAATAATAATAATAATTATTATTATTATTATTATTATTATTATTATTATTATATAAGTTGTTTTGTGTGGGCAAAATGCAGGGATAATAAATATTACAACTTGTGGTAGATTTTCTTACCACTGCTGTTTAAAAGGTCACTTCATTGCTCTATGTCAACTGCACGGACACGGTAAAGTTTAAGTAATGTTATTCCATACCTTACGCGATCGCACCATGCCTTTACACCAGTTACACGCGAATGTCTTCCCAGAACCAAGAATACTGACATATTATCAGCTTAGCACTAGTATTTCATGATAATATCTGACTGTCGTAATTAGGCAAACGTTAACTTTGAGGGAGGACAGATAATTGCTTAACGTCATTATTTTTCAATATATGTTTTGCATTTTTTTATAGCTAAACAGCTCTAATGTGCTAGGATCTCCCCATTGTTGGGGTTCCGCGATCACATTCAGACACATCACATTTGGCACGACTCCTCTGGAGGAGTGATCGCCCCATCGCAGAAGTTTCTACTTGACAACACATAGCACTCACAAACGACAGAAGTCCATGCCCCGACGGGATTCGAACCCGCTATCCTAGCAAGCAAGCGGCCACAAAATCACACCTTAAACCGCGCTGCCACTGGGATGGACATATTTTTATAGGATATGTATGATAGAGTATTTAATTCCCAGACAGGTGACGAATAAACCTGACAGCATAAACGTAGCTGTTGAACTTAGCTAATCTTGAAAAACAAGTACGCCTACTCTGTACATTTCTGGGTAAAGCTTCTAATTTATTACCCGTTGAAATCCTTGTTTTTTAAATATCCAGATGTTCTAAAATGATTTTGTTTTAAATTTAAAATTAGTGGGACTGTGACATTGGACTGAAGTTGGGTGATTATTCTCTTGTACTAAATTCAATGTTAATTTATGAGGGAAGGGTGCACTGTGCAAAGACAGACACAAAAGTTTTAATGGCGGCTAGTAAGGACTTTGTATAGAATGAAATGCTGAGGAAACGTATTATATATATGCATATATTAACGACTTGTTGGCATGCTTCAGGAGAGAACCACAATATAAATACAGCTAAAAAATAGTCTGTAAATGTAACAGAGTTCAAATATATATATGTGGGGGACAATAACAAATAAAAATATCAAGGAGGGCAAGAAAAGTTAATATTGATAGTTTAAATTAGTAGTTTAGAACACAGATATTTTAAATTGGAACTTTGAAAATTGATTGATAAATTGAGGCCACGTTATAACATCCTTGAATCCTAAATTTCGGATCCTTATCATCAACGTTGAGAGCAGTTAATTATATCTGCTGATATATATATATAGTCTGGTGGCAGTAATCTTGTAGTTTATATTCAGGTGTTTTATAGAGTAGGAATTTCTTAGCTAAATTTCACACAGTGCCAATTCGTGATAACAGTATAGTCGTAATCTTACACGGGGAGTGCTACAATATTAATTTATGGAACATTTACTAGCTGTAGTTGCGGAATAATTTTTCGACATTTAGGTAAACGAAATTTTGAATATGAAATCACACAAAACTGTAATTTTGCAAGTTGTTTTATTCTGACGTGAAACTTGGTGTCAGGCTCTCATATTAGAGTGCTGAGGACATTATTTGTGCCTGAGAGGGAGGATGCAGCAAGTGTTAAGAAACCATTTTGTGGCTGCGGTCTTTTCACACATTTTGTTTTCTGCATACTTGTATACAATGACGGTAATGATTGGTATGAAAGATTCGAGCTGGAATTAAACGGCTTCAGAAACTTAGAAGCATATCTGTAAATTCCCTTTTTCACTCACCGCTACGACATGTGTGTTTTGTACATGCCACCAGCCTGCACCAGGTATGTATACGAGAGAGGCTTTTTATTTTTGCACAACGCATAAGCATTTGTCCTTATAATATTCCCAACAATATAACAAATTAGCGCGTGCCGTTGGCGCAAAAAACGAAAAACACGACAAAATAATGCATACATACATACATTGCAATAAATAAGGACAAATAGCAGTACAATATGCGAAGAAGACTGCTTGTGTAACCCGTATTCTGGATTTGGCGACAAAAACGACAATGCGGTAAAATCAGAAGCCTGTTGTCGTTTAATGAGACGTAAGACGTGAAGGTTGTTAGTACATACAACTTACATATTAAATATGTATGTATGTGTATAACGAAGATTTCATTTATACATTTGAGTGTTACACCAACTGGAATGCTTCGAATAAAGGTTTTGTATGCATGTACATGCCAGATGGTGTAGGTCACACAAAGATCACTATGATTCTCCAGCAGGAAATACATAATGTCGCATCAAACACTGGTTTTATTGTTTGTGCATGGCATGTTGTGTACGAAAATGTGTTCAAATATGCCCGCATCTGTGCTGCAGGATTTACAAAATGACGCTTTCAGAATAACAATAAGCTTGCAAGTGACCCGTAGGCTTACATCATATACATGGTGTACTGCTGAATGATATGTTTCTAGGCTGTCTTCAGCCTTCTTCCCGACTACACAATTTTCAATCAAGTATACAAAAAAGGTTTTTGTGTGGCAATTACTTATCAGGATAAATTTAAATTTCAGGTTCATTACGGACACAACAGATGCATAAAGATATTTAGAAACTAGGAACTGTAGACTAGTGTGTTACGTCTAAGACCTCGCAAGCAGTGCAGTGGTGTATTATATTTCGTCTTCAGTTAATTTTCCCACAGATACATTAGCTGTGTATTGATCAAAGGCATCTAATTTCATCCACCGTTTCCAAATTTACGTTGCTTTTAAGTGAATGGAATTTGTCTAAGCATTGTGTATTACGATAATTTCAGACGCATATACTTTTTAATAGCGGATTATCATGAAATATTGCACTAGGAAATACTTGGCGTCCATTTCCTCTCACAGTACGTTTCCAGCAAACATTTTACAAAGAAATAATAATTTTATATTTTTTTCAGTTGGTACTCTCCTGCATGTGTTAATTCTTTCCTCGTGATTGTAACATGTTTTATGTTTTAAACCATTTCTAATCTATTGATTCTCAGCATAGTAATAAAAATAATTACTATGCCTAAGACCGTGCATCTTCAGGGCTGCTCATACTATACTTATCTCAGTACTCTTTGTACTGCGTCATCCTACTGGCACGACTTGTCTAAGTGCGACAAGTGAAATAACGTCTTCAGCGGGGTAAGCCAGAAATGGCTGGTATTGCCTGAAGTGCCCAGTACTACAAATTGTACTTGTGGGTGTGGGTCTGTTATGGACCACATTTGCAAGTACCATCATCATGAATTTTGTATTGTGAGAAAAGCTATTATACGAGGAAAAATAGTAATTGTAATTATACAAACACATCAGCAGCAATGAGCGTTGTGAATTATAACCGAAGATAAAATTAAAAAACGAACTCAAAATAGAACAACTAAAGTACTCTAATTTATGCAGTAAGCAAAGTACATGGCCCTGTACATGTTAAACGTAAATATATGGTTTAGAAAATAGAGCGATATGACTTTTTCGAAACTTTAAGGGTATTACGATAATGGAATTAATTTCCTGCATAGAACGAAAGAGAACACAAACCTGCATAAGATCGGGCGTCTTAAATTATGTATTGAGAAATATTCCAAAGGACAAACCCGATTTACTTGGAAGTTCCTTTAATTGGAGAAATGTGAAATTACGTACCACTGTTGTGGATCCATGATCTGTGCTGGCTCGCAACAAAATGAATGTGTATATGCATATATAATCGTAGCTTACTTCATTTGTTGTGATGAAAATTCATGAGGCTGCCGTCTCAGTCGAGGAAGGGCTTCTGTAACGTGAAGCTGCTGTGGCGGAAAAATCTCCGTCCATTACACATAATGAATACTGATTGTGCGCTTGCATAAAAACAGCCAGCTGCCTGTGAAATTCCGCCCGCTCTCCATTGCTTAAAAGGCCAATAGCTCGATGGATGCTCCCTGAAACCCAAACTGCAGAATATGAATAAATACTACATACGTCATGTTCCTCAGAAGAGGGTGCTGTTACATGCCATCGCCATTGGATTCCCTTCAAAGGCTTAAAAAGTACTGATGTGAATTGGGCTGTGACTAATGTGTTACGGACACAGCACACAAAGAGAAAGAAATAATGGACACATAGAAATAATAACAGTGGAAAAGATAAAATACAGACAGAAAAATGAAGATGGATGCGAAGAAAGAGAATAGAAAGAAAGAAAGAAAGTGAAGGAAAATATACAGAATGTAAAGAACAACGTAAAGAAATGGAGACAGGCGGAAATTGGGTGAAAAGAAGGATGAGAAAACGGGCTGCGTGAAGCAAGGGAAAAATGACGATTGGAATATATATAAGAAAAGTACAGATAGGATAAAAAAGGAGAAAGGACGATATGAATTCGGAGCTGTTAATACTTTGGGCTGAAAGGTCAGCGGTGCTGCAATTTGTAACTTAGGTGAAGCCTTCATGACAATATATAAAAAACTCTCTTCATTGTCGTTACACATACGTGATGCATATTTACTGAAGCACACAATATTTCTTAACCACGTCCTTCTGGGTATCGAAGTGAAACACAAGACAACCTTTCTACAGCAGTCCGCTCGTTATTTCTACTTCAGATAATTACTGTGCAACGAAGATCGAATAAAGAATGCAGTGCACTTAGTATAACTACTTAGAACACACACACACACACACACACACAAAAACACACACACACAAACACACACACACACACACGTACACGCAGAATATTGCTGCGATGATTAGTAAACAAGAAATTAGAAGAATGTGGGAGGAGACGATCGTGTCTTCTTTTGCAGTAGTATCCAATATACTTGTTGAGAGAAACTCCTTAAGAATATATAGCCAACATAGTCGGTGTCCCGACCAAGATTCGAAACAACACCCCTCGAATGAGGCACTTTTAACCATAAAATTACCTCGTGTATCGCATGTTTAGCTACGGAATTAACCAGGTAAGGCCGATGATGCAGAATCTTGCAAGAGCGTTTGATATTTCCTTAGCCCATCAATATTGTTAAGGCTACTGACTTCAGTGGCTCTTCATTGAACACACAGAGCCAGTCACTGAACTGTGTTCCATTCTAGTTCTACTCAGCTGAACCACCGTTTTTCCCTAATATCCTTCTTAAACTTGTGTTCCCATTTAATCTTTTTTCTCTCAAGGGGTCTCTGAAAACCGCCTTTCCCAACCAAAATTTTTAAAACATTTTATAAAAAACTTTTCCTTTAGGAGGTTGGTCATAGTGTGAAAGTGTTGATTTGGGTTGTTGTACAGGCAAGTTTTTAAAGCAGACAATCTCCGAACCCCTCTGTATAATTTCTATAGAGTCAAAACTTAAGACTAGAAGGTAATTCGATATATCGACCGTAATGGTGCAACATTTCTTTACAACTTTCATAATGATACCCTGAAGGGAAATTTCAGGAAGTAATCTTGTAATATAATTAAAGTCACTTTTCTCATTTTAATGAAATTGTTTAACACACCAGGGGGTCTCATACTCGCTTACATATAGATACATGAGGTAAAGGTAGTACCATTTTATCGATGCTAAAATCGATACAGATGTCAGTTACACCTCGCCTTACTTCCTTTTTCACTAAACTTTCATCACCGAAATTCCTTTTTCAGGCTTTCGCTAAAGATGAAAGGACTAATACCATCTACATTAATGAGATTCTTATACAAAGTAAGAGAGAGTCAATTTAGACTACCTGCTACACTCGTATGCAAAGTAGGGTACAGCACCAACTCTTATCCAGGTATGATATGACGAGTTTTGTACAAAAACAACACCTTTAGCCTGTATTTGGGGACGAAGTTATTAATTTGTTGCTACGTCACGTTCTAAAGTTCCGGCAGTTTCAGAAAATTGTACATGCGTGTAACAGTTTCGGATTTATCAAAAGATTCCTGGAGTATATCCTAACGATGCCTTCCCGAACATCTTTTTATAGCCTACTATAAGTAAATAACTGCAAAACCTAACTGCAAATCGAAATTTTGGTTTCATGATGGTGGAAGATTAAGTATATACCACGTGCTAAAATTGAAAACAGGAGATGGAATAATCCTCGTAATTTATATTGCCTCGCCACAAAACATCTTGGTTTTCTGTATAATGGCCTTAGTTTAATTTTACTACAACCATAGCTAAGAACACGCACCAAATAATTTTTTTCCTCAATGATGTTTCTAGGGGTCTCCTTATCCCTCAATGAAACTGGGGTGTTACACCTTAAATTAGGTCATGAACGATTCCTTCCACACACTATTTCCTTATTCGTTCTTCGGCGACATGTAATATCAGATGTAGAAATTGTGTGTACGCATTAAAGTAGCCGGAGGAGGCGATGGTACCAAGACCTAATACTTGCATAATAAGTGTACAGTAATGCCTGAAGTAAACTGTTTTACCTCAGAAACTTCAGGGTAATTTCAAAATTTTAATTTAACTCTGACCTAAGTACGCGTCATACGTTGCCATTTGTTGTGGCTTTTGTGTCTATGGAAAATTCTATTTCTTTCAAGTTTCTCTAAAATTATCATTTAATGCAATAGTTTTTTTCGGTTAATTGTGCGTAGTTAAAGTAAGCTAACAATAAAAGATTTAATTCCACAGATGTGTATTACAAGACGTCCGACTCCCTTTCTCACAACATCGGGTGATCCTAATTCCTGTTCTTTATTAGGGAAGTCCTGGACTCAGATCTCGACTTGTTTACACACTAATCTGGTTAGAGTCTTATGTGGTTTCCTGCGGTTCATCTTGGCAATTCGTACCATAAATTAGGCTGTGGCAGCTTCCTTCCCAATCCTGTCGCATTTATCATTCACAGTGAAACCTAATATTCAGCACTATATGACTTGAGCAGTTGAAACCATCGATAAATAGACCAAAATCTCAACATAAAAACAATTCTGTTTATAAAATTTGTAGAGGAACTTCATATAGGCTTCTGAATTCATTCTGTTGTTAAATAATTCTCGAAAAGAAACATGAGCGCATATTAACCGCAATTGTTATGTACAATGTCGTAGATTAAAGATCGTAACATGCCCTAATTTTTGTTGTTGTTTTCTATAATGTTACAGAGCCGCGTCATCAACACTTTTTATTGATTCATTGTATGGAAGTTTTCGCGTGCCCTAACAGGTAAAGGGGAGAGCAAAATGAATATTTGCTTTCTGTCAACTTCCATTATGACGGATATAAAAATAGCAATTTATTTAAAATTTCATAAAACAAATGTACATTTAATAAGGTTATCATTCATTTAATGGCAGCTGCCGGTATTTGAGTTTAATTGCTGTATGTTCAGAATTATTGCAGACTGCGACCGAATGTATGTGTAGACTATTTTGAACTTCACGCAAAAAAATTATCGAGTGCCCGCCGGGTAAGGCACGGGAGCGACTAACCGTGGCTGTCGCTATAAGCCTTGTAGTAAACTTTCTTCAACTTTCTACGTACTAAAGTAATGCGGGAAAGAAACCGACAGAATTTAATAATGCTGGATAATCTGTAATTCCAAAATAGAAGACTATACCATATAAATGATTTATTAATTACGTAAGCCTATAATTTGACATGTGAATTTGGAATTTCTCTCTCATTACAAGTGAATAAACTGGGCCCAAAAGACACGATCTAAAGTTTTGGTAATTGCATGTTCAAATTGTTTTATGGTTTTTAACACCACCCTGAAGGTAAAGCCTACATATTCTCCAAGACATTGTTTCTTTCTACAAGTGTACACGTTGTCACAAAGCAAATGGTCACATTTTAAGCTGACTGAGAGTTTCCAGTGGACTCAGTACGGAGTCTCCGCGCAGTCCATTAGCTGAAAAGTTCCTGCGTTCACGTAATGTGTACCCAGAGCACCTGGGATTATATTTAAAACAAAATACATACATTTTGAAACGCTGTACACGACAACACACTTCACAGCTCGAGCACCCAACTTTTAATTGATGCAGTAGATTGAGAATTTTTCGTGTATTTTACTGTGGTACGAAAAATAATTCCTGTTTTCGGTTTATTAATAACAATACACAGGAAAGCGCTGTACACAGTAATTTATTTGTACGTCACTCTACTTGAACGACGATTATGTTAGCATGTTATTGTGCAAAATTGCATGTAATAATTTAAATTCCGTGTTCCAACAGCCTAAGATATAGCTGTGATTTTATACGTGTATTTTCTTTATTCTGTTTGTGCACGACCGTAAGTCTAAAGCTGGAATGATACTCTCTCTTACGGATCGCTGGCCCTTATCACGCCACTGTCCTGTGTGCTGTAACATGCCTTTGGTTTCCTGTTGATTTCCATTCTAACATTTTTAACAACTTGTTCGGCGGCACTGTATAAAGCTGAAGATTGACGGAATTTTTAGTACTCACAAAATATCTGTGTTTTATTTATCTTACAATTTGCAATCTTAAAATATCCTTACGAATTTATGTCGAACAGGTAAGGACCACATTTATATCCATCCAACAACTTTCAGCGTTAAACAATAAATAGCCCACCTACACTCACAGAAATACCTTCAAACGTAACGGAGACACATATTTCTTCCCCAGTCAAACTCTCTAACCTTATTTTCTTTATTAAAAAGTTGTAACAACTATATAAAAGAACAGAATAGAAATAGAGTTTTCTTTAGCCTTAATTTGAGGTAAAAGATAGTTAGAACATGTTTGAACATTTAATAATGCTGCATTTCTTTATGATATGATGCAATGCAAATTAACAAATGGTTATCAGTGTCTGGGAAGTGAGCAGTCTTGTACCAGACTGCACGGCGGTACATTGCGGAAGATTGCAGTCTTAAAATTCAGCCTAGTCCTTTGAGTTGTGAATGGTTTTATATCTTCTGGCTCTATGCTAGGGCGAAAGAGATTCGCGTGACAAGCGGAAAGCAGACTGGTCAAATACCAAATTATTCTTGGGCGTGTTAGCGTTCAAAAAATTTAAAACTGATGGAGTCAAAGTGTTGCCTCATAGTTCGTAATCTATCAATTATGATAGATTACAGGTTTAAAAGCTGCGGACCTTTTCTTACTTGAAACAGGTATTCTATAAACTGAACTTCATTTCGGCCCATCACTTATCGAAGTAAATTTATGCAAATGATAAGTTGCATTACGATAAAGCTAAATGTATGCTTATGACATTCTGTTAAGAAAGGAATTTTCATTGTTCAGACATTGTTTAATAACTTCGCTCTAGTCCGCGCTATTGAAGAACATGCCTCGCACTATCAGTATCCATGCGCCTTTAGCATGCTTCCAGTTGACATGTATCATGAATACAGAACCCAAACTGCGCAGCTCGACCGTTTTTGTTTTGTTGTTTACTTATTTCTGCATCTTCCTGTCTTCGTCTTTCTTGTATTTAGTGAATATCTATTCTTCCTAACTTTGAATATCACTGTTACAGAGAACTAAGTTTTGCTCGGACAGAGAGCTAGGCTTGGCATTACAGCCATTCATTGATCACTCAGTCACTTCAATTTCTTGTCAAGTTTAAGACTGTTTGTAGCTAAACTTCACATTCATATAGGCATTCATGAGTGATACTTAAGTAAGCTCGTGGGTAACTTGCCTTTTAACACATAGTTTTTTTTATTATTTTCTACTTCCTTGTAATTGCAATGGGCTGCAGCAGATAGGGTTAAGGTTTTGGGTTATGTTGTTACTACAAGGAATATACTTAGTTCCTACTGTCAGGGGATTATGTTATTTCGTCTTTATTTTCTTAATTTTAAACCTTACTTCCTACAAAATTTTGCTGTATATTCTTTTTTCTTCCTCTTCATTACTTTTCTCATTTGTGTTTCTCCTTTGCTGCAACTTTGCAGTATTGCTTGCATTTATATCTTTACTCACGTTTCCGTCCTTCTTATTCTGTTCCTTATTTTTCCATTCACATTTTACTCTCTGTTTCTAATCCCCATACGTGCGACGCAATTTTGCATTCTCATTTCAGTTATATTCATTTTTCCTTACTTTACTGTCACCTTTTATATAAAAGTTGCTCAAATTTAATTTTCAATTTTATATTTCTTTAAGCGTAGAGAAGAAATCCAACTAGATGCCACTGAATGCTTTATTGCACTTATAATCTGCTCAACACGTTTCGGGCACATATATGCCCATCATCAGGAGCTCGAGACTATACTTGTGTTATTGCCGCATGTGGTGTGTAATGCTGCAAGGATGAAAAGATAAAATTAGTGTTAGGTAGCGTTATATGTGTTCCGTGTTTGTGGGAGTTATGCTGTTTTGTGTCTCTGGGCTATGAGGGGGGAAAGTGTGTCAAACATTTTGAAGGTGTGTGATGTCCGTGTTATTGAAGTGCCCGTGGTTATGTGGGTGCTAGATGTATTATTAGAATGGAAAAGATTCACTGTACATAACCAAGGGAATGTACAGTGACTCAAGCGTGAGGAAAGAAAACCAACAAGATGCAACAATATAGATGATTTATTGTCAATAGTGGATGTTGATTATTGACACTGTCTCAACATGTTTCGGGCATCTTTATGCCCATCTTCAGGAG
>Ga0123357_10013018_pt1 | contig 10759 bp, 9 predicted proteins | sample TergutEmb28metaG_FD_89873 | JGI IMG/M metagenome (GOLD analysis project Ga0123357, IMG submission 89873) | Embiratermes neotenicus P4 segment gut microbial communities from Petit-Saut dam, French Guiana - Emb289 P4 | ecosystem: Host-associated > Arthropoda: Insects > Digestive system > Gut ...
CTCCTAATTATATTTTGCAGCATTTCTAGAACCCAAAACTCTCACTTGTTCCAACACAAATTCACCTAAATATGACCAACAATAGCTGTAACACCTCCTAATTTCAAGTCGTCCTTCAGATCACCAGCGCTCACATTACCCCTACAGTAGTGATCGTGTTAACCGGGACGGTATAATAAATTTCAGGTGGTGGCAACACTGCTAGCTTGAAAGTTTAAACTTAAATGAGCTCTGCGAGATTTCAGGCTTCCTCCGCTGTTTAAATGACGTCTTTGTTCTTCTGAGATGTTACGCAGCGTAGACCGGTAGATAGCTACTGACGTTTCGGCACAAACTATCGGTCCCATTTTTAGGGGTCAATAAACGCTGCGTAACATCTCAGAATAGCGGCGATCTCATGCCGGTTATTGTTATTGTTAGTAATCAATTAATAGCTCGGCCAATTAATTGCTTTACTCTTACTTTTTTATCAGTTTTGGCGGTTAAATGATGGCATTCGTATGGGCTTCTGTACTGGGTACTGTGTAGTGTGTAGTATGTAGTGTGTAGTGTGCAGAGTGTACTGTGTACTGTGCACTGTGTAGTGTGTAGTATGTAGTGTGCAGAGTGTACTGTGTAGTGCGTAGTGTGTACTGTGTAGCATGTAGTGTGTTGAATATTCCGATGTTTCGGAGGAACCAACTGCTTCAACCTTCAGAGTGACTGAATTGAGTGTTGAGGGTTTCAAAGCAGCGAAAATTTATACTGTTACAGTCTGGACCATGACGCCGTGTAGTCTGGTACGCGAATGCCAAAGTTTCGGAAGAGGAATTAGTCTCCAGTTTGGTACGCACCTCCCGGAACCGAAAGACAGTATGAACTGAACCCCCGGTAGTCTGCCACTAAGCCTTATTTACTGCTGTTATTCATAATGTCCTGCGCTGGTCTTGGCTGGAGCTCTGACATTCTCATCACTGCAACTGACCCTACGAATTTTTACGTTGTGTTCCACACTGCTATATCAACTGAGGGGAATGTTAATTTCCGTCCACAGTCACTCAAAGGCTTTAAAATCACTTTATTTGTGGTCCGTCGTGCCCCGGTCGGCCGCTACCATATCGCACTTGGTCAGCTCGAGTGACGCAACCTTTGTTTCCACCACTATCCACCAACATGTTTAGCCAATCAGGTTCGACTGACATTATTTACCATCTACCATGCTTTTGGTCTCATTTTTCTCAATCCATAAGAAGTAGGAAACTGCTTTGTCGAAGACTTAATTGGAACGATGACAACTGGAGAAAAATACCAACAGTTAGCTTATTATTTGATGGAAAACTTACTCGTCTCTAAGGCTCTGTTTCCGTCCAAGATTTGAGCGTTTCTCAGCAGCAGCACGTAAAATTATGAAGTGTTAATTTGTCTGCTGCGGTGACCATCAAAAGAAGTCACGTTGCTGAGGGATTGATAGACGGTTGAATTAAAATATATGAAAAAGGGGACATTGCCAGGTTTGAATTTGTTTCAAAATTAATTAATTAATTAATTCTGCCGTCTTCCTTACGACAGGTCCATAGCTTCTTCCAAAGAGTTCTCTGAAGAGTGCGATCTAGTGCTTCCTGTTGCAATTTACAGTATCCTCTCTTCCCTTAAGGTCATCCAGTAGCTGCTTACGTTTCCTTCCGCGTCCAAAATTACAGATACAAAAAACACGTTTTGTGGTATAAGAATAAACAAATCGTGATAAAACGGGGCTACATTATTTGATAAGAAATTGCTACTTTATTTTAGTGTATGGTTTATATAAAGGATTTCTCATTATACTTGTTCCATTTCATTTCAAGCAATCTTCTGCCACCCGCAGCACAGGTCTGCCGCAACTGCAGTACGCTCCCAATTCTCCAGTTACCTGCAGACCTCAGTTCAGGTGTCATTTATTCTTCAGCAAACCAACAATAGCCGTGGACCCAAAATGAAGTTATGCTTACTGGTCGTGGACGAAAACAAATATGACCTTTATCCTCGCGAAGGGTAGGGGATTAACCGTGGACCACAACTGATACGCCCCAACTGAGCAGTACAACCGCAAAAACAAAAGAGCAGATTTATTATACAAAACTCAACATTTTTCGGCCTGAGGTCACCATTACGAACTGCAAGTCAATGTACATAAATAAGTGAGAATTTTTATAAAGTTGCTTTGCATAATAAATGTACGAGTAATGTGACTAGCTGTAGGCTACAGCAGTATTTTAATTTGGTATCGTCATTTCATTTTGCTTGTTAAACGACATATTTTTAATTATCAGAACGAGCTCAACACTTGAAACACTGCTCATTCATTTACTTCTGCAACACAATAAAACGAGTCATAGAGTTCAACAACCGCCACTGAAACGCAGGGTGTTCCATAAACAAGCAGTGTAGCCCAATACAACAAATTACGTCTGTTGTTGTCAGTAAAACCCAATGCCACATGAACTAAGATCATGCTAACATTGCTGGCCACATAGGCCACGTCTGCTGCACACTGCAAGACGAGAACCAAAGACATCTCCTTCATCTAGAGCTAAATGATGTTACTTTAACTAATTTTAACTATCATTATGTGTGTCTTAATACTATTCCTTGGTAGGGAATAAGAGTAAATTTATGTATTTCTGACGTCTTAACTGTGAAGGAGAGGTCTGTACCTCAGTACATGTAAGATGGCCGATACAAACGGCAGAAACATGTTGCAGAAGATAATAGAATACATCGTGATTGAAACATTGTGTTTGTTCTGATAATATAGGCAGACATACTTCGATATTTGTCTGTTTTTTATTCTTAATTTACCCCGAAGTTGTTTAGGTTTTGATAATCAATCGACTGCCGATGATTTTGTGTGTGAGTGTGTGTGTGTGAGTGTGTGTGTGAGTGTGTGTGTGTGTGAGTGTGTGTGAGTGTGTTTGTGTGAGTGTGTTTGTGTGAGTGTGTTTGTGTGAGTGTGTTTGTGTGAGTGTGTTTGTGTGAGTGTGTGTGTGAGTGTGTGTGTGAGTGTGTGTGTGTGAGTGTGTGAGTGTGTGTGAGTGTGTGAGTGTGTGTGTGTGTGAGTGTGTTTGTGTGAGTGTGTTTGTGTGAGTGTGTTTGTGTGAGTGTGTGTGTGAGTGTGTGTGTGTGAGTGTGTGTTTTGCTCTTTTTTGTGATGGCTACATCATTTAATTGGATTTTGAATTCAGGGTGCTCGCATTCTAACGTGGAAATTAAATTTTTAGGCTCGTTCACAAAACTGCGAAATTGGAGAAAAACGATTCATTCTGCCCTTGTTTTTGTAATCGGGAAATCTCGGGTTCGGATATCGAATTTTCCAACCGTTCTAGCTAAAGAGATTCTTGTGTTTCCTCAGCCTCTGAGCCGAAGAGACAGTAAACTTAACTGACTCTCGGCCATGAACACATATTCTGTCCACACACCATCAGTCAGCACCACTGGACAAAATATGTTGTGAGATTCATTGATGTATCAAGCAGGAATCAATCCACCGTTGGCGATAATTCTTTTTGTGTTAGTAAAATGTTGTAAGAAAATGTCTTACCATTTATCTGGAAAGGCTTTATTAAATCAGAGAAGCCTTGATTCTTGTTATCTTTCATCAGAGCAGCATTCAAGTCGATGACCTCCAGAACAGGAACTAGAAATGTTCACACCTGAGCCATTACCATGACCTCGTGTACAAGCTATTCTACATACCACCCCGTGCCCATATAGAAATATATGCACTTTTGTTTCACGTCTCCCTAAGCATGCAAGACCATTAATATGCAGTTTTTTATTCAGCGTGGCTCCACGGAAGACGTTGGGAATTTAACGGGTTGACTGTGCGTTCTGCGCTATCAGGACAGCAAGGCAACTTAGTTTGAAATATTTTTTTTTCTATCCGACGTACCGGATATGACATCCCACAGATTTTTGTGCGAGTTTATTGAAGAGAACAATTATTAGAAGGATCCAGGGGTCATGCAGTAATTAAAGGCGGATACTGAAAATGCCATCGGGATTTTCGAGGCGAATATTCTGATTCGTGAGTCCCGAAATACGGCCGAGATCAGGCCTATAGGTGGGGCGCACTGGTGCGCTGCAGAGCGTGTTACATCGAGTGGTGTGTCGGTGATATAAATAGAGAAATGGACAGCAGTCACAACTCAACTGTATTTTTAGAGGCTATGGAGTCTGTCTATTTGAGCAACATGTATCGACCGAAGTTAGGTCATCTTCAGGCTCCTAACCAGCTTTAAAAGCATGACGAGGAAGGCCAATCATAAAAAGCATTTTATGATTGCCACGCGGTTCCTTATGCATTGTCATCTTCATTGCGTTTTTTAAAGTTGGTCAATAACCTGAAGATGGCCTAAATTAAGTCGAAACATGTTGCTCTATTAGACAGAATCTAACGTCTAATAAAGACACGTCTGTGTTGTGACTGATACTCACTTTTCATTCGTTCCCGTAATGCTTTTAAAGAAACAGAGATGTTTTCAGAGATCTCTACTAAAAACGTAGGACATGTGGGGAATAAAGGGGACACATTTCCAAAATCGGATTTTCCACAGACCAACTGCCACACATACGAAAGGACGTGCTTTAAAGTCAATACATAAGATCCGTTTGCAAATGTGAGTACATCGTGTTGTAGTGAACACTAAAGGGATCCAGAAATATAGTTTTGCATTAGCAAAGAAATAATAAGTGCTATTAGGAAGGCGGACTGTGTAGCACACACAAACAGGGCGCGTTTTCTGGGGAAGATACAAACATTTTATTAACACTTACAAGCTACAATTTCACAGTCTTGTTACCTTTACCAAACAAATATTGAACACGCTAACCTTCGGTATGGGATACGGACAAATTGCTTTATTACGGTGATCAGAATGAGAAGTCTACCAAATCAAAAAACGGGACATTTGGGCGTCCCGGAAACAGATTCCGGGACACGTGGACATTTCTTTTAAACACGGGACAGTCCCAGGAAAATGGGAACCATAGTAATACAGTACTTTAAGATTAGAATCACAATGGCTAACCTAGTATTTTTTGAAGCATACTCTGGAGTAATGCATGCATTCGGAACAAAGAAGTACAGCACCCAAATAGCAGCTTCACAAAATACATTTTCATTTGTGTCGAAGCATGGACAGTATGACGGTGCAACGGAGCACACCACAGTGCTACAGAACTGCAATAGCAGAACCACGACGGGAACTCCAACTGTCCCTCGAAACACTTTCAGCGGGACTGATGGAGTGCCAACCCTCTTTGTTCACCGAAATTTGTGGCGATATATCGAGGGTGGCGATATATCGAGAGTGGCAGCGTATCGAGGGTGGCGGTGTATAGAAATAACCTGTAACATTGAATTTCTGTTCGCGGACTTTTATACGCACTAAGTAATGGTGGTCTTCCATCGGGGGGACCTCTATCGGGGTTGGCTGTATGTATTCAGGAGAGCAGGTCACAATTCCATCATGTTTGTGAACGCTGGTTCATGTCTTATTTCCAGTTATGTTTGCACGATCGTCAGTTCATCACTAATGGCGGTAGGAAATAACGTGATTTAGGGACAAGTGTTCGAACAAAATCCTCAAAACAGCAACCGGGATTTTCCAGGCCTACGCTGTGTTTGTACAGGGTGTTTATTTCTTTCTTGAACGATAAGCACGGGCCCGACGCTCTTATGAGTTGTTATTGAGCTGTATGAAGGCCATTATCATTGCGATCGTCTGTCTAGCGCCCGTCGCCGACTGTTAAACCTCCCCGACGCGCGGCGTCCGACGCAACACTGGTACAGCGGGCAGAGGAGCGTTGGGTTGCTGCATATTATTCATGCAGGGGAAAAAACGCCCTATGTTATGTAGCTGTATATAATAAATAAATTACAGTGTTATTTTTGTTCATGGCTCAATACATTTTAAAGTAAAGTTCACCCTATAACAAGCCATGAAGTCCCAGAAGGGGAGTACTCTTTCTTTAACCTCGACGTTTGATGGAGTGGGTGGTCAATGCCACGCCCCGGCCGCGTTACCCCGGAAAAGAGCCTGTACCCACTGTACAGTACGCAGAGTGGGTCACAGGGTCGGGCTGGACGGGTGCGGGAAATCTCGCCCCCACCGGGATTCGATCCCCGGAACGTCAAGCCTGTAGCGAGTCGCTATACCGACTGAGTTATCCCGACTTACAAACAAGTATATGTTTTGGATTATCCGTGTATCCCCTTTCCCAGCATTACCCCAGATATTCAAGAGTACACTGTACACTGATGTCTGGGTACGCGTCTCAATCAGCGGGTCCCAAACTGCTGTTCGCGGATCCCAAGGGATCCCCGACTGGTTGCCAGGGGATCCGAGGATACATTTCTGTAATGACCACTTGGAAGTTTACTTATTTTTTTAATTAAAGGAATAAAGTTGTGTTAGAAATAATCACGGAAGCTCTTTCATTGGAAAGGTATTTATTTTGAATGGCAGAATATGTAATTTAGAAACACTGTACCCAATAAGTGAGCGACTTTCAGTTTAATTAAGGTCACATCATGCACTGCATTGTTACGTGTGCCACTGGTACAGTATGTATTGGTACCTACCTACAATCAGTTCTGAGACATAGAATTTTAATTTTGGTTACCTAACATCCGGACACCCAATATTTACGCGAGGAAGGATGTAGGATCCGTGATTGTTTCTGGAGGCGAAACGGGGCCCGCCAGCAAGAAAGCTTGGGAAACACTGTGGGTGCATATGTGAAGCAAACTTTCTGTTCCTTCGCTGTAGGCAGTCCTCCGTTGTCAGTGTGCAACAATACAGTACAACACTTGCCAGTATGTGCTGGCCTCCGTGTACGTCTCAGATTGCACACAGGCTGTATGGTGAGGTCAGGACTGTGGCCACCACAAACTGACCTTTCGCATTTGTTTTCTGTTGCGACATATTTCTGCATAATGTGAGTTACGGTCAAGGTCGGAGCCTCATTACACAATAACAAATTATTCACTGAGGGTTGATAACCAAATGTCCGTTAAGTGGGCAGGCCGAGAGAAAGTCGGGCTAAGGCACTACGGATTTCTCCGCGTGTAATTTGACCTTCGACATTCCGCTGTGTGAATATAATACAATAAAGTAACATTGTGACACCATCAACACAAATTTTTATTAGTACTACGGGGCGAAATGTTTCGACCAATATTCGGTCATCTTCAGGCCATTCATAACAAAAATAAATTATATATTCCTGATGAAGACCTAATCTTGGTCGAAATATGTCGCCCTGTCATTTGATCTGTTAGTAATGCATTTGTATTACTAAATATTTATGTACATAAATACATAAATATTTAGCTGAGTTGACGGTAATAATATACTACTCTATAAAACTTCGTTCCTCGTGCGCTCGTAATTTTGAGGGTGAATACTGGGCGCAAGAATCTGTAATGAGAACGAACTGCAATGAAAAGCAGCTGTAATAACACACGCAGAGGTTCGCCTCCTTTGCCCGACGTATGACTGTTCACCACGTCAACATCACAGTTTAATTAGCTAGAAGTGGTCGGAAGGAACGGCACTAGATTTAGTAACTTAAAATCTACAAGTACGATTAAGCAACTGTTTGAATGAGGACTGGATTTTCAGTTGAGGCACCCCGTTTTGTTTTCAAATAAATTAATAAAATATTTATAAGTGTTCAGTATAACACAACTTTTATTATATAAAATATAATTAAAATATGATTAACATATATTAGCGACATGTTTCGGCTCCTTTATTGAGCCACCCTCAGGCTGCAATTCAAAAGGCTTCTTGAGATACATTTTTAAAGATATTGCCAATTGTATATCAAAAATTATATACATTTTATTAATGAGGTTTGGAATTGCAACCGAATGGTGTACGGTCGCATCGCCACGTCGCAAATAGCCGTGGGTCCCTGCGTATTGGCAAGATGACGGAGTAAATGTAATAATATCTTTAGACGTTTTCGGTTAGGTCCGCTGGATCAGACAGCAATAGCTCAGTCATTATAATGACTGGGTACGAGGTGCCCGAACGAGGGTTCATGCTTTGATTTCCGGCAGGGACAAAAGAATGGCGTAGCCTGCAAGATGTCCAGAATGGCTATGAGGCCCACACCTATTTCGATTCAATGACGCTTTCCCCGCGGGGTAAAGAAGTTCGGGGCGTGAAGTTGTCTATTAATCTCTCTCTAGAGAGGAGGTTAAGGAAGCGTCAAAGTATTCTTCATCTCCCCCCATACGCTTTCACTTGACCCTCAGGACATGCGTATCCAAACGCCGTGCCTCAGACTAACTTCTGCAAGCTTGAAGTTTCTCCAAATAATATTACAGAATTCAGTTCCTGCTGACAGAAATTCCATTACAGTTTCATAGTAAAGACTGGCCGACGAACACTTTGCTTGATTTCGGACTTCTGCCGCTAAGTAGATGAGCATTGCGCTCTTCAGAGTTATTACGCAGGGAGTAGCGGTAATTTCTTACAGACGTTTCGGGACAACCTAATATTCTCATTTCCAGGATCAAGAATAACCCCCGAGGATGGTACCGATAGGTTGTCCCGAAACGTCGGTACGAAATTACCGCTACTCGCTGCGTAATAACTCTGAAGAGCGCAGTTCTGACCAATACTGGTTCAGGGAACGCTCCATGTTTGTTGTGAAATCATACAAAATCCACAAATTTAGTGCGTGTACAAAATGCACCTTCAGTATACTAAAGCAGTTGGTACTCACCGTAGCAATGCGAGTAGGAGGGCGGACAATGGCGGAAACTTTAAGCCAGATAATTTTGCATTACGTGCTAAATACTGGGATGCCAGGCAGTAAAAACAGTTTTGAAAGACTGGCGTGACCTAGCAAAGTGGCACTGCATACACTTTCGGAAAGGAAATTCGCGTTGTACCGGGAAGTTTGGAGCTACGTAGGAGTGTGCTGAAGGATCTTGCAGACTGTGGATAGCGTCCCCATGGCGCGACGTTTCGGAATATCCCACAAAATTACAACTGTGCACAGTTCATGTCTATACAGATAGATATTACAGATATAGCCTCACTTCATGCAGGAAAGAGGGAAGTATCTGTTAATGGTGACACTTAATGAATCCACAGATGTTTATTATAATTAGAGGTAGTAAAGTTACCGAACCGGTCCCAGTGGCCGCGCGGTCTAAAGCGTAGGTCTGCGGCCGCTTGCTTGCTGAGATTGTGGGTTCTAATCCCGCCGGGGTTATGGCTATCTCTCTCGTGTGACTGTTGTGTGTTGTCAGGTAGAGGTATCTGCGTCGGGCTGATCACGGATCCAGAGGAGTCCTAACGACTGTGGTGTGTCTGAGTATGATCGTGAATCCTTGACAATGCGGAGGCCTTGGCCCAATGGGGACTGTTGGGCCGTGATGAAAAAAAAAGTTACTGAAGGTTTTATATTTGGCCGAACATCCCCCAGTGGGTCAGGGCTTCCTCATTCTTGAGGTTTCTAGATCTCACACACACCGACGCACCACGGTAGGTAGGACTCCTCTGGACGAGTGATCAGCCCGTTGCAGAGACCTCTACCTGACAACACACAACACTCACAACAGACAAACATCCATGCCCCCGGCGGGATTCGAACTCACAATCTCAGCAGGCGAGCGGCCGCAGACCTATGCCTTAGACCGCGCGGTCACTGAGACCGGCACTGAAGGTTTGCTATCCAAAAACATAGAGATTAAAATTCACAGACCTATTATTTTGCCTGTTGTGTTGTATGGATGTGAAACTTGGTCCCTCATATTGAGGAAGGAACGTAGGCCGAGGGTGTTCGAGAATAGGGTGCTGAGGAGGATATTTGGGCGGAGGAGGTAAGAGGTGCTGGAGAAGACTGTATCATGAGGAGCTTTATGGCCTGTACTTATCACCAAATATTTTTCGCGTGATCATGTAAAAAAGAATGGGATGGAATGGACATGCTGCACGTATGTATGGGACAAAGAGAGGTGTATACAGGGTTTTGGTGGGGAGACCTGAGTGAAAGAGGCCACCTGTAAGACCTAGGTGTAGAAGCGAAGTTAATATTAGAATGGATATTCAAGAAGTGGGATGGGGGGAAAGGACTGAATTGATCTGGTTGAGGATTAGTTCAGGCGGCAGCCACGTGTGAATGCGGTAATGAACCTCCGGCTTCAATAAAATGCGGAGAATTTCTTGACTAGCTCAGGAGCGGTTAACTTCTCAAGAAGGACTTTGCTCCGTGCAGTTGTTTTAGTTAGTTAGGACGTAACTTGATGTGCAGTTGTTCGGTTAATGTACAGTGCATTTACAGTGTTAGTGTGCAGACTGACCTCTCGGCATGTGCAGTACGCTGTGCGCTGTGAGACATGGCTATATCAGCCACCAAAACTGACTGCTCGGACCGAGAACCCAGTCCTCTATTCACTTACGCGTTCGTGTACATTCAAGCAGTGTAATTTGTGTCAGCTGGGATTCTGACTGCAATGATTGGTCAGCCAACAACGCGGTGCTGGTTGATCAGTCTGACCTCACTCGCTAAGCAAAAGAGAGAATTTGCCGGGAACCGCAAGGCTTGAGCGAGAGATGATGAGAAATTGACTTGTAGCTTGTGGTTGGGCCGGCTGGGGGGGGGGGGGGGGGCGTGGAAACCAAGCCGAAAACCGCCCCCACTTCAACAAAAAACACAATCTTTAAAACTAAAAAGCCCCAATATTTCGGATCTGTGTTTTTCTCGCGGGGTATCCCAA
>Ga0123357_10013019_pt1 | contig 10758 bp, 7 predicted proteins | sample TergutEmb28metaG_FD_89873 | JGI IMG/M metagenome (GOLD analysis project Ga0123357, IMG submission 89873) | Embiratermes neotenicus P4 segment gut microbial communities from Petit-Saut dam, French Guiana - Emb289 P4 | ecosystem: Host-associated > Arthropoda: Insects > Digestive system > Gut ...
CTCGTCTCCGGTCGGCCCTGGCGGTCCTGTGGCCCCACAGGAGCCACAGGACCGCCAGGGCCGACCGGAGACGAGGGTCCGCAAGGGGAAGCTGGTCCCGAGGGCCTGACGGGCGCTACAGGCCCCACAGGCGACACAGGACCGACAGGCCGGGGCATCTACTTCCGGGGCGTCATTCCGAACACCACCTACCTGCCCGACGACGCCACCGACGGCGATGCCTGGGTCACCGAGGACGACGGCCACCTCTGGATTTACGACGGGACGAAATGGGACGACGCCGGGTCGATGCTCGGGCCGACCGGCGACACCGGGCCGCAAGGCGAACCAGGTCCGACAGGCCCGACAGGTCCGGCGGGGCGCAGCATCATCTTCCGGGGCACGGTCGGCACCTACGACGACCTCTCAAGCGTCTCTGATCCGACCGACGGCGACGCCTACGTCACGGAGGACGACGGGCACCTGTGGATCTACGACGGAACCAAGTGGGACGACGTTGGCTCGATGATCGGTCCGACAGGTCCGACTGGGCCGCAGGGCGAACCGGGGGCAACCGGCGACACAGGCGCGAAGGGCGAAGGGATCGAGTCCTCGCCCATCGGTTCGGTGATCAGCTACTCGGGCAGAGTGTTCCCGTGGGGCTGGGTGCTCGCGGACGGCTCGACCTACTACAAGGAGGACTACCCGCAGGGCTACGACTACGCCGTCGCCGAGGTCGCCGCCGGGAACCCGCTGTGGGCGTATGACCCGATAGCCCAGACGTTCACCGTCCCGGACTTCCGCAACCGCTTCCTGTTCTACGGGCCGACATTCGGGCAGCGCGACGGCGAGGCCACGCACCTGCTGACCGGCAGTGAGCTACCGCCGCACGCGCACGCGATGGACTTCATGTCGCAGGCCGACGACCGCGATCACCAGCACTACGTCCCGCCTGTCAACACGGGCTACGAGTCGGCGGATCACGCGCACTACACCAGCGGCGGCACCGACGTTGCGAACACCGGCCACTTGCATCCGTTCAACCTGCCGCTACAAGGGCAGGCGGGCGTGATCCTGACGACCTCAGACCTGCGGGTCATCGTCGGCGGCACCAGCTACCCCGTGTCCCAGAAGGGCAACTGGAACACCTGGGGCATCGGGAACATCCCGAACAACATGACCTTCGACATGGACCGCCAGCACGCTCACGGCTTCGGAGCCTGGTCTGGTGGGCGCAACCAGGCGCACTTCCACTACGTCCCAGACGTGTGGACGACCGCCCGCAACACCGGGCATCTGCACCGCATCCTCGGGAACACGCAGAACACGGGCGACGGCTGGGCGCACAACAACATGCCTCCCTACATCAGCGTGGCGATGCTGGTCAAGGTGGCCGGGCTCGTGGTCGAGGAGGGCATGGTCACCGGACCCCCAGGCCCGACCGGACCGACGGGACCGCAGTCGGTCGTGCCAGGGCCGCGCGGCGACACCGGACCTCCCGGCCCGTCAGGACCGCAAGGCGATCAGGGACCACAAGGCCCGCAGGGCAACCTCGGCCCGACCGGACCGGCGGGCCAGTCGTTCCGCTACCGGGGCTACTGGAACGACCAGATCGCCTACGAACTGAACGACGTGGTGACCGGCTCTGACGGCACCAGCTACATCGTCACGCAGGAGGGTGGGATCGGCGTTGATCCGACCGAGGATGAGCAGCGCCTCTACTGGTCGGAGATCGCGATTGCCGGGGAGACAGGCCCCGAAGGGCCGCAGGGTCCGCAGGGGATTCAGGGACCGCCCGGCGAGACAGGACCGCCCGGCGAGATCGGCCACACAGGCGACACCGGGCCGCAGGGTATCCAGGGCGACCCCGGTGAGCCGGGGCTTCGCGGCAACACTGGTCCGCCCGGCGACACCGGAGGCCCAGGCCCGAAGGGCGACACCGGTCCGGTAGGCCCGCAGTCCGTTGTGCCAGGTCCGAGCGGACCGCCCGGCCCGAGCGGCGACAAGGGCGACACCGGTTCGACCGGCGACACCGGAGGCACGGGTGATCGCGGCACGACTGGGCCGATAGGAGCGACCGGACCGCCCGGCACCGGGTTCACGTTCAAGGGCACCGTCGATACCTCCGACGACCTCTCCGAGATCGTTGATCCCGACATCAGCGACTTCTACATCGCGCAGGACACCAACCACTTGTGGGTCTGGGACGGCACCGACTGGTACGACGCGGGCGAGTTCGGAGCCGACCAGGGTCCGGCAGGGCCGCAGGGCGACCAGGGGCCACCCGGCCCGACCGGGCTGCAAGGACCGCCCGGCACGCCCGGCAGCATCGGACCCGCTGGCGGAGCGGGGCCGACCGGACCCGTCGGAGACACGGGGCCGCAGGGACCGCCCGGCACAGGCGTCCACATCCTCGGATCGGTGGACACCGCCAGCAGCCTCGACCCAGGCGACCCGACGCTGCTGCCCGGCGACGGCTACCTCGCCCGTGACACCGGCCACCTGTGGGTGTTCGACGGCACCGACTTCGTGGACGCCGGGGAGATCCAAGGCCCGAAGGGCGAGACGGGCGATACCGGCTCGCAGGGTCCGAAGGGCGACACGGGTGATCGCGGCGACACAGGCGCACAGGGCGACAAGGGCGAGCCCGGAGAGCCGGGCACCGACGGAGCGCCGGGTGTTCAGGGCGGCGCTGGCCCGATGGGCGACACGGGTCCGCCAGGTCCACCCGGCGAGACTGGACCGCAGGGCGATCCCGGTCCGGCTGGCGCGGGGATCACGTTCAAGGGCACCGTCTCGACCTACGACGACCTGCTCGAACTCGACCCGGAGATCGGTGACGCCTGGATCGCCGAGGACGACAAGCACCTGTACGTCTGGTCGGGCGAGAACTGGGATGACGCCGGGGAAGTGCAAGGCCCGCCCGGACCGACCGGAGACACAGGGCCACCAGGCGCGGACTCCGAAGTGCCCGGACCGCCAGGCGACACCGGGCCACCAGGCACACCTGGGCAGAACGGCTCTCCGGGAGCGACAGGACCGCCGGGTCCGATCTGGCCGGGCGGCGACACCGGGCAGGTGCTCGGCAAGGCGTCCGACGCCGACGGTGACGTGATCTGGCTGAACTCGCTCTCCGCGCCGTACGTCGAAGTGGACGAGAACCCGCCCGACGCGCAGAACCCGGTGCTCGACCCGCCGATGGGGTATCTGTGGATCAGCCCCGACGAGTACGTCGCGCCGAACCGGGCGTTCACCTTCAAGGGCATGGTGCCGACGCAGGGCGACCTGCCGGGCGATGCGCTGGTGGGAGACACCTACGTCGTGGAGGCCGACGGCTACGTCTGGATTCAGGGCGACGAGGACTGGTTCGACGCCGGGTTCGTGGCAGCAGGAGTCGCAGGCGACACAGGACCGCAAGGGCCGCGCGGCGACACGGGACCAGAGGGACCGGAAGGGCCGACGGGACCGGCGGGCACGAACATCGACGGCGGCACGTCCGATTCCGAGTTCGGCGGCATCCCGGCCATAGTCGGAGGGGGCGCGTAGTGCCCCACCAGATTCAGCAGCGCCGCGACACGGCTGCGAAGTGGGCGAGCGTCAACCCGGTGCTGGCCGAGGGCGAGATCGGCGTCGAACTCGACACGCTGAAGTTCAAGGTCGGCAACGGTTCCACCGACTGGAACTCGCTCGACTACGTGACCGGACCGACCGGGCCGAAGGGCGACCAGGGCATCAAGGGCGACACCGGTCCAACCTCAACGGTGCCGGGGCCGAAGGGTGATACGGGCAGCAAGGGCGACACGGGCGCGGACTCCACGGTTCAGGGGCCGAAGGGCGATACAGGTCCGAAAGGCGATCAGGGCGTCAAGGGCGATCAGGGCGTCAAGGGCGACACCGGGAACATCGGTCCGACAGGCGACACGGGACCGCCCGGTACGGGCGACACGGGCGACACGGGTCCGAAGGGCGACACAGGACCGCCCGGCGCAGCCGGGGGCGTGCAGATGTACGTCGGTGAGAGTCCGCCATCGCCGCGCGGCCAGTACACGCTCTGGATTCAGACCGTGCCGTCCACCCCGCCGACGGTCGCCATCATTGGGACCGCTCAGGCGGCAGCGAACAACGTTGCGCTGCCCACGCACCAGCTTGGTGATCTGATCCTGTTCGTCGCCAGGCGTGCGAGCAACACCGCGCCCTCGCAGCCAGCAGCCGGTGGCACCGTGCCAGCCTGGGCAGCCATTCCCGCCGGGCCTGCCGGGGCGAACACGCTGAACCTCGTGATCGCCACTGCGGTTGCCACCGCGTCGAACCACACCAGCGGAACGTGGACAAACGCCGATCAGGTGGCGGCGATGGTGCTGCGCGGCGAGTTCTCCATTGGAGTCGGAGCTTCCGCAGTCACGACGGCGGGTAATGCCCAGAACGTGATCTACCCGGCGCTGACGTTGCAGAACGCTGACGGCACATCGCTCGGCATCCGAATCGCGACACGCGGAACCGCTACGCAGATTGCTGCGCCGCCGAACTGGACCAACCGCATCCTGCAACCGGCGGGCGCATCCGGTCTGCTCGCCGTTCACACCCGCGACGGACTCGCTGCGAACCCCGTTGCCGACACCGTGTCGCAGACGGGCAACACCGGCTCTCGGGTAGCCACGGTGGAGATCGTGCAGTCGGACATCATCCCGAAGCTCTGGTTCTGGGATGGAACGGAGTGGGTGCAGTCGTGAGTCCGATCCTGCGCTACTGGGACGAGGAGCTACAGGCGTACCGCGACCTCGGTCTGCAAGGGCCGCAGGGCGAACGCGGGCCGACGGGCGATGCCTCAACCGTGGCAGGACCGACCGGCCCGACGGGCGACACGGGACCACCCGGCGAAACGGGGCCGAGCGGGACGGGCGTCAGCATCGTCGGCTCCGTCGCGACCGAAACCGACCTCGATCCGAACGAGCCGGGACTTCAGGCAGGCGACGGCTACATCGTGGAGGACACGGGCGTCCTGTGGATCTTCGACGGCGAGGCGTTCTTCCCCGCAGGTGAGATCAGGGGGCCGAAGGGCGACACCGGAGACACCGGCCCGTTCGGCACCGTCTACGACTCCGATCAGATCGGGACGATCAAAGCGTTCTACGGCAAGACCATCCCCTACAACTGGATGCTGGCCGACGGGCGCACGCTCGACCGGAGCGAATACTCGGCGCTCGCTGACGCGATGGGCGTGGACGCGGGAGCAGCCACTTTCACGCTGCCGGACCTCCGCAACCGCTTCGTTTACGGCGCGACCGACTCCACCGCTCAGGGGGCGACGGGCGGCGAGGCCAGCCACCTGCTGACCAATGCTGAGATGCCCGTCCACAGCCACACCAGCACGACCGGCAACACGAACGTAGACCACCTGCACACCGGTACGACCGACGCGGCGAACACCGACCACTACCACACCGGTACAAGCGGCGGCGTCAACTCCTCCATCGACCACTTGCACGGCGGCAGCGGCACGACCGCTGCGGCGGACTGGTCTGGCGGCAGGTACACGCCGACGACCACGAGCACCGGAATCGTCTGGACGACGATCACGTCCTCGGGCAGCCTCGTCGTGCCACGCAACGGTGGCGTGCAGGACTGGCTCGGGCAGAGCCCGTGGCACACGCACACGTTCTCGTTCACCACCGGAGCCGCCGACCGCAGCCTCGATCACACGCACAACTTCCAGACGACTTGGCAGAGCCAGACCTACAACACGGCTAACCACACACACACGTTCACAAGCGCCTGGGCCAGCCAGGTCGGCGGCAACAACGCCCAGAACCACGCGCACTCGATTCCCAACGACGGCGGCGGGCAGGCCCACAACAACCTCCCGCCCTACATCGTCGTCGCCATGATCATCAAGGTCCAGGGCGCGCAGATCGACTCCGCAGGCGTGCTCGTGGGACCGACGGGACCGACGGGACCGACGGGGGCGGACTCCGAGGTACCAGGCCCGACGGGCGACACAGGCCCGAAGGGCGACAAGGGCGACCAGGGCGACCAGGGCATCCAGGGCATCACGGGGCCAAAGGGCGACACGGGAGACACGGGGCCGCAAGGCGTCGGCATCGTCGGCGTCTACGCGGAGGTCACGGACACCCCACCTGACGCGACCGTGCCGAACCCTGACCCGCCGATGGGCTACCTGTGGATCGACACCGAGGAGGATGCACCACCAGGGCCGCAGGGACCGCCCGGACCCGGCTCGCTTGTCGGTGCTCCGATCCCGTGGATCGCGACAGGCATCCCGGCTGGCTATCTGGAGTTCAACGGGCAGGCCATCGACGCGGGCACCTACCCGGAGCTAGCGGCACTGTTTGGAGCGAACCTGCCAGACCTGCGAGGCCGCTTCCTCATGGGCGATGCCAGCGCCGGGGCGATGGGTGGCGAGGCCACTCATGCGCTGAGCGTCACTGAGATGCCCTCGCACAACCACGGCGGCACGACTGGGGGCGGCACGACTGGGACCGGTACGACAGGCACCGAATCGGCTTACCACACCCACAACATTCGGCAGGATCTCACCTTCTACGTGCCGCAAGGTGCTACATCGACCACGGGCGTTATCGCCTACGGTGCGTGGGGGATGAACACAGTGGGTGCTCTCGTCTCTGACAGTAACAACAGCCTTCATACCCACTCGGTTCCGGGTTTGTCGATCCCCGGCCTGTCGATCCCCGCGCAGGGCGGGGGCGGTGCTCACAACAACCTTCCGCCGTACATGACAGTGCGGTGGATCACGTTGGCAGGCTGACGATGCCCGTTCTCAAATACTGGGACGAGGACTTGCAGGAGTACCGCCTGCTCAGCTTCCAGGGCGACGTGGGACCGACCGGCCCGATGGGTCCGCCGAGCATCAAGGGCGTCGTGCCTGACGAGTCCAACCTACCGCCGACCGCGCCCGACGGAGACGCCTACGTGGTGCTACGCCCAGACCCGGTGGTGCCAGCCACGCTGATCCCGGTCGATCCGTGGCACATCGTTGGCGCTCCCGGCGAGCCAGCGTTCCAGAACGGGTGGGCTGCCGTGGCGGGTGAGATCGCGCCAGCGTTCACCAAAGACCCAGCCGGACGTGTCTGGATGAAGGGCATGATGAATAACGGGACTTTCGCTGCCCCATCGTTCACTCTGCCCGTCGGCTACCGACCGCCAGTCGCCCGAGGGCGCTTCTCAGTCCAAGCGACCGCACAGAACGCCGCGCAGCAGATCAACGTGCAGTTCGACGGCTCGGTGATGATGTACGGCTCCGACAACCAGAACGTGTCGCTCGATCAGATCAGCTTCGACACCGAGACGGTGACGGAGTGGGCAACAGGACCGACCGGGCCGCAAGGCCCAGTCGGGCCACAAGGTCCAGGCGGCACCGCTTCGATTGCGGCCAGGATGTATGCGTCGGCGTTCACACCTTCAACGGCGCTGGCGTGGCAGAAGGTTCCGATCAACACGATCAGCTTCGACACGCTCGGGAACATGGCGTCGGTCGCCAATGGGAGCATCACCATCCAGCAGGCGGGTTACTACAAGGTCGATGGCAACATGCTGTTCTCGACTGGAGGAGCCGCGTACACGTACATCGGGGCGGCTGTCTACAAGAACGGCGGGCAGGTTTGCCAGAACATCTCAATGCCAGCGATCCAAACCTACGGGTCGGCCACCGTGTCGGACACGGTGTATTGCAACGTGGGCGACTTCTTGGAGCTATACGCGCTCAACACGCAGGGCACCGGGCTGGCAGGGTCAGGTCCGTCGAACTATCTGACAGTGACGCTGGCTCCGCAGGTCGGTCCGGCAGGTAGCACAGGCCCCACGGGTCCGGCTGGTCCGGCTGGGTCTGCGTTGGTGTCGTTCTACACGAGGTTGACTATTGCCGGTAGCGTTGTGCCAGCAGCAGGTGTTGTGCCTTTCGACAGCGTTGTGGAGGGCAACGCTGCTCTGTTAGTGCCGGGGCAGGGATATCAAGTGACAGCACCCGGCGTCTACCTGATTGCAGTGAACGCGCCTGACCTCACTCCGCAGATGAACCTTTACGTTCCCGGTTCTCCGTATGCACCCGCGTTCTTTCAGAAGTGGACCGATGTGATCATGGCGACAACCACGGGAACCATTTACGTCAACCTCGGCGCTGGACAAGCTACTGCTATCGGGGCGAACGCAAACAGGATTTCGCTGGCTGTCTGGAGGCTGGCGTGAGCACAACGGAATACACAGGCGATCTCTGGATTCGCGTTGACGGCGACTGGCAACTCGCCGGGCTCATGCGAGGCGGTCCACCGGGGCCACCGGGACCATCAGGGCAGCCGGTCACCACCTACCTCGACCCGTGGCACTACATCGGGCGAGTCGGTGAGCCGGGCTTCCAGAACGGTTGGGTGAATTACGGCGCTCCCTACGGTGGCGCTGCCTTCCGTAAGTTTCCTGACGGCAAGGTCAAGTTGAAGGGTTTGATCTGCAACGGCGCTGCGGGCGTGATCTTCACGTTGCCGCCGGGATACCGCCCTCCATCGCAGACCTTGATCTTCGCAGCAAAGGCCAACGCTGGAACCTGCGACTTCCGGGTTGACGCAAACGGGAATGTCTCGCTGTCGGCCAACGACGGCAGTGCGTCCGCTGCCGCGTGGATGTCGTTTTCCGACACCGAGTTCGATACCGAGACGGTGATGCAGTGGCTCACCGGACCACGCGGACCATCGGGCGGTGGTGGGGGCAGTGGGCCGGACATCGCGGACGTGAAGATGACCGCTTCCGCGACCGAGCCACCCGGCTGGGTGTTCTGCCGGGGCCAAGCGATCAGTCGCGTCTCCTACGCCGCGCTGTGGGCAGTCATCGGCAGCATCTTCGGCGGTGGTGACGGCGCGTCCACGTTCAACGTGCCCGACATGCGCGACCGCTTCCCTATCGGCTCATGGAGCAACGCGCACGGCTCGATGGGAGGCGAGACGAACCACACGTTGACGAACGCCGAAATGCCCTACCACAGCCACGGCGGCGTGTCAGCCACCGAGAACCAAGGATTCAACTTCAACTTCTCCACCGGAGGCCGGTCAGACGGGGCGCAGTATCAGCCGATGGGAGGACAGGTCGTCGGCAACCAGGCCAACAGCGTCTACGCCATCCCCGGCTACACCTCGGTCGCCGCCTTCGCTGGACCCTACGACCACTCGCACTCGGGCACGACTGGCACACAGAATCAGAACCACAACCACAACATCCCAGCGGACGGCGGCAACGCCACCCATAACAACACGCCGCAGTTCACGGCGCTCAACTACGTGATCTACACAGGGGTCACGAGCTAGGAGGGACGGATGGCCGTTTACATGGTCGGGATACGACTCGAAGCGAAGGACGGCGACGAAGTGATCGCCAGAATCGAGGACTGGGGGCTCTCGGAGGACGAGGGCGTGATGTCGATCCAGGCGCAGCCCGAAATGGTGATAGTGCCGCAGGAGCTACAGCCCGCGCCACCGCCCGGAGCGTTCGCGCCACCGCAGCCGTCGCCCGAGCCGACGAACGGCAAGTCGGAGAAGGCGGAGAAGAAGTAGGTGCCCAAGACGCCTGAGATCACGCTGGTCCCGCCGTCGCTCGACCTCGCGCTGTACGCGGGCGACGGCGCGTCGTTCCGCCTGACAGCGACCGATGACGTAGGCGAGGCGTTCCCGTTGATCGAGGGCGTCGTCACCGCGCAGATTCGCCAGTTCCGCTCCGACCCCGAGCCGCTGGTGGACTTCGCGGTGGACCCCAGCGACGCTGAGGATGGCGTCATCGTGATCTCGCTCGACGGGGCGGACACCGACGCGCTGGTCGTGGATCGCGAGCAGTTCATCGGCGTCTGGGACTTGCGCTACACCACCGATGCCACCGTGACGCTCGTTCAGGGTGGCGTCACCTGCACGAAGGACGTTACGCGGTCGTGAGCGCTCTGAACATCACAGTCAGCACGAACAGCAGGCCGACGACGATCACCGTCGAGCGGGTCGGCTCGCAGGCTGCTGTGACGGCAGAGAGCGTGCTGGCTCCGGTCACGATCACGGCAGGGCACCTGGGACCGGCAGGCCCCGCCGGGCCGACAGGTCCGGAAGGGCCGATGGGTGAAGGCGGCGGCGGCGCGAGCGTCTGGCTCGGGGTCGATCCGCCGCCCGATCCGCTGCCGGGATCGCTGTGGCTGTACCCGTTCGACGCGACCGAGGACACCGCTCCGGGGATCGCGCTGTACGGCTGGGACGGGACGGACTGGCAGCCGGTCGGCGGTGACGCAGGCCCGCCCGGTCCGACCGGCCCGCCGGGTGCCTACGGGCTCGCGGGCATCCAAGGAACCCTGCCGTCGATCTGGGACTTCCCGGATGACCCGCAGATCGGGCACGGATACATCATTGACGGCGAACTGTGGATCTATCAAGGACCGTCTGGAGGCTAAATGAGCGTCGGTGGGTGGAGCAACGTCGGCAACATTCGAGGTCCGACAGGTCCGCAGGGTCCGCAGGGCGACACTGGCGATACCGGCGACCAGGGGCTCGAAGGCAAGCAGGGCATCGAAGGGCCGCAGGGCAACGCTGGCAGCACCGGACCCGAAGGCCCGGAGGGGCCAAAGGGCGACACCGGGGATACAGGCGACACCGGCACGAAAGGCGACAGCGGCGATAAGGGCGACACGGGTGATACCGGCGACCAGGGCGAGGAAGGACCGCAAGGTGATCCGGGGCCGACCGGTGACACCGGAACCAAAGGCGACCAGGGCGACACCGGAGACAC
>Ga0123357_10013020_pt1 | contig 10758 bp, 7 predicted proteins | sample TergutEmb28metaG_FD_89873 | JGI IMG/M metagenome (GOLD analysis project Ga0123357, IMG submission 89873) | Embiratermes neotenicus P4 segment gut microbial communities from Petit-Saut dam, French Guiana - Emb289 P4 | ecosystem: Host-associated > Arthropoda: Insects > Digestive system > Gut ...
TATAAAGTTCGGTTCTTCTTATTTTACGTAGCCTATTACTCTTGATGTTTGTTTAGTACTGCCAGTGGAAGTACTGCAGTGATAAAATTGAAAGCTATTTTGTTACATATGTAAATATTCCTTTTCACGTTTTTAAATCTTGTTTTATATAGGAAATCTGTGTGTTATAAGCTGAACTTTGCCTGGCTTCATATTTATTTATTGCGTATGAGCCCTGCGGGTCCACTGATGTGACGTTAGTCGATGAGATATCAAAGTGCGAGAAAGATTCCGTAGTGGAAAAATGTTTCAAATAAGCGTTCAAATGAAATGTGTGTAACTCTGTCAGTAAAACGGTATCTCCCATTTGGTCTTCGTGTACTGTACGAGCTGTTTCGTACAGATACAGACCAAAAGTATTCTCGCTCGATTGTCTTTTCGGAGTATAAGCTGTCCTCCGTAGGCGTAAGATAGTGGGAATCCATCAATTTTTCCTTCGAGATGTAACTTGTGGACATGTAAATTTTAAGCTCATGGTTCCGTGCATCGTAATTCAATGTTAATAAAAATCCAACCAGATGCAACAGGAAGCAGATATTTATTTACTGCAAAGCTACTCTACATGTTTCGGGTGTCACAGCACCCATCATCAGGAGTACTAAAAACTGTAACCGCAGCCTCCGGTACAGGTCATATGGTGTAGCTACTTCCCTCCAACGTAGCCTGATCAGGCCACGTTGGAGGGAAGTAGCTGCACCATATGACCTGTACCGGAGGCTGCGGTTACAGTTTTTAGTACTCCTGATGATGGGTGCTGTGACACCCGAAACATGTAGAGTAGCTTCGCAGTAAATAAATATCTGCCTCCTGTTGCATCTGGTTGGATTTTTATTAACATTGTGGACAGGTAGTTTTCAGTACGTCTTCGTTCTGCGAACTGAAGTCGTCGAAATGCGAGCAGCAGTATCTCTTAAACGTCGATACATTGATCCAACACTTCACGATGAAAGGCTTAGGTTGACTTATGTGGCTGCGTGAAATAGATTTTCGATAATCATTCTCGAGCGTGTTTCTGTCGAACCTCCTGCATGATGTTTTAAATTCTGAAATAGTCATGGAACATTTTCAATTTGTGATTACATAAAGATCTGTCACAGTGGTTGATAATTATATCGTTACTATGTTCAACGTTGTTCGTTGCCTGTGAGATACCTGTTTTTTTCTTTTTGGAGGTCTGGCGGGCCCGCAGGGGCGTTTTTTTTTTTTTTACTTTTATCATTGTACAAATATTTATTCAAATTGTTTTGGGGGAATAGTTTTGTAACTGGTTCTCGAAAATGCCATGCATAATTTCTTTGCAATAAATCTTAAAAAAAAAAGAACCTAGCTTCCGAAATGATGTATAGGCGTAGTTCAAATACACCACGGATAGTCGTCATTGACCAACATAGCACTTGTTTAATTAACGCATTGTAAACCAACAAATGCACACAGTTCGACAGAATCGCAATAATGTTATAACACGTTAATTACTACATGTTTCGGGCCTCACTGGCCCATCTTCAGGGAGTGCACAGGTGCATAAGACAATCGTTTATCCTCTTTGTCGTCTCTAGTATGAAATATAACTGTCGTAAATTCGTCATTGTATGATTTATAGTAGTTGAATTTGAACACCGAAAATTATGAAATTTTAAAATTTTGAAATTATAAAATAGTTGTTCGTTACGATTATTAAGTGTGTAAAAGTGGTTACTAACCGTGTTAAAATAAGAGAAGTCTAATACAGATGTCATAAAATATAAATGTGAAATATTACAAGATATAGAACGACCTGCACTACATACCAGTAATTGTGCATTCCCTGATGATGGGCCAGTGAGGCCCGAAACATATAGGAGTTGACGTATTATAACATTATTGTGATTTTGACGAATTGCTTGCATTTGTTGCTTTACATTGTGGTAATTGAATCATAGTACACGGAAAGTAAAATGTACCATAGTACCGTTTGTAGCACGCGTCCCTCATGATTCTGCAGTAGACTGTTCCGACCTTTACTTAGAACAGGCATTAAGACTCCACAGAATATCGGACCAAGTTCTGAGTTCAGCGCGCAGTCTTACAGGGTACAACTTCATATGCGCCGCAAGTTGCACGATAAAGCCCTAGTCGTGTTAAATGACTTCGGGGTTTCATTCACAGACCCTGCAAACTGCCCACGCTGTAATCACTGCAATACGTCGATTACAGCTATCATTCATGTTTGATTATGGCTTGTCACTGGGCGACAGAAACAGAGCTCTTTACTTATCACAGTCCGTGGCATTGTACGCTTCAGAACTTGTTATTAAACGAGGAAACAGTCTTGAATTTTTGAGTAGAGCCTTGTGCCTTAATTTGCGTTTTAGCCGTGAATGTGTTACAGCCGTGGTTTCATATTACCGACAATCAAATACTTCTAATTATTTTTATCTTCGTCTTTATTATTTCTATCCTTTTATTTGCTTTCACAATATTTTAATTTTGCTAATATTTTTTACGTGGCGAGTCTTAATGGAGTACATGGTTATGTAGTTAAACGCGTGGGTTACGACGGATTACATAGAGGTTTTGTAATAAAATGACATGCTTCTAACATTGCGCGGTTTTTAAGCTTATGCCTTACTGACGTGTTTCCGTTTCAGTCCACATGATATAGGTATGATAACTGGCAGAATACTCACTTCCTTCAATTTCCGCTTTTTTTAATTTCATCCAAAAATTTCATTATTTCTTGATGTTTCCTGGCATGTTTGTGATGATAATGTCATCGATGTCGTCTGTCATCACTACCAGAAATCAGCCTAAAGTCATTACATGCAGAGCGCTTTCGAAACAGTAGCAATATGACCCTGAAGTTGTATTTGTGCTTGTTCAAGCACTGCGCCTTGAAGACGTGTTGGGGAGTGGAGTATCGTCTCACATTCGTGACGTGACCACTGGGTAGAGGCGAGTGGTCAGCTTCACGCCCCGGCTACTTTACCCCGAGGGAAAAGACCCCCGTACTCATTGAATACTAGGCGGGCGCGGCCCGAGAGGGCTGAGAGAAAACGTTCTTAACCCTGTCGAGAGTCGAATTCAAAATATGAAATTCCCTGCGATAGTGCGAAATCAAAATCAAGTTTACGAAGAAACTATTAACAGATTAAAATCCAATCGTCTATTCGCTTCGCTTAACACTAAATAGTGAAATGAACAAAATTAATTGTAATGGAACGTGTTGTTTGTACTGTACGGATCCGTGTCACTAAGGCTTGGCGCGTCCTCAGGCTGTTGCTGAAGAAGACGGCCTCGAGATATGGATGGTAGGTGCGAATGTTTTGAATAAGAGTCGCGGACAGCTGACAAGCAGTGATCTTTCAGCCTGGGGACTGGTCGAGGGACTCACTGTAATAAATCACCATCTTACGAAATGTTCCACAGGAATTCGGTTGTGGACGGATTCTTTGAAACGATCTCAACAGTAGAAGGCGGACATGAGAACTGGAATCTCCAGTGTGAGGGGTCACTAGAGGTCAGAGTCGCTGAACACATTTGCAAGAGGATTAGCAAAGAAACGGTTTCGGAAGTTCCAATACCTAGGCTTAATTGAGAGGGTAATTATTAAACTGGATCGTATAGAATTAGGATTAGAGAATGTGGAATGGATTCGTCTGGCTGAAGACTGGGACAGATGGCGGGCTGCTGTGAATAGGATCGTGAACACGTAGGTTCCATAAAATGCTAGTAAGGTCGTGACTGGTGGAGGAAGTCGTAGCTTCTTAAGCAGGACTTCGGCATGCAGTTGGTTGGTTGGTTAGTGTATGGTACACAGGGTACAGCGCGGTTTGAGACTGTTTGGCATCAGGGTGCTGTGGAGAACAATAGCACCGAAGGCAGCGAAAATGACTGGAGACTGGAGAAAATTGTGTGATGAGGAACTTCATGACATGTGTCTTTGCTGAATGTGGTTGTGGTGTTAAATTAGGGCGGATGAGATTGGCAGGGAATGTCTCGTGCCTCGGAGAGATAAGAATGCGTCGGCAACCCCGAATGGACGAAATTATTTGGGAGACGTATGAACGTGTGTGGGGTGTGATTCACGTTCAGCTGATTTAGGGTCGGGTGCAGTGGTGGGCTTTTGCGAGCACAGGCTGCATTAGTGACAGGTTAGAGATACCAGATTCAAGACTGTCACCGTCTTAAGGAGACTGCTGCTCTGTAAATTGTTCATCAGTGTCCTGAGCGTCGTTACTATCAGAGTCCTGCTTAGTAGGTCTTGTGAAAATCGAGTTTCACGTTACGATTAGTGGCATGCATATATCGTATATGTGTCTGGTAAACTTTTCATCCTTCCTGGACACCAGCTTTGAGGCCTGAGTGCATTTGCTGATGTCCAAATATCACACACAGACTATGATATCCATTGCAGTTCTTGGGGATTGCTTGCGTGTATGGGTGCCACGATGCGTGTAGAGATCATTGACTTACGCTCATGACGGTTCTCACATGTTAAATGTGCTAAATGGGATTCATATTTTCTTCTGAGCGTCATCACGTCCATCTGTTTATTTAGTGGCTCGTTGAAAACAGCAGACATCTCATGTCATAGTTATGTAACTTTTTCGACGAAATGGTAATTAAAAATAACATCCTCATTTTGAAACTTGTTTCGAAAATGAAATGTAGGACTTAATATTAGTTGAAAGCCATTTTCATAAACTATCTTAATTTCGTGTGCTTAAGTCACTTTAATATGGCAGACATACTCGTAAGAGTTTTAAAAATAATTTTGATGTTTATGTGACCGCGCATCACTGATACAGTAGTACAAACAACCAACTAGATGCAACAATAACCATTTATTAGTAATTCAATTAGCTGAACATGTTTCGGGCGATAATTTCGTCCATCCTCAGGAGCACTAGACCGTGTTTACAGCTTGTGGTATAATGTACTGAAGAAGCTGACTGCTGATGACAAGGTTGAGTTGGAACTCAGCTACTTCGGTGCATTATACCACACAGTCTAGTGCTCCTGAGGATGGGCGAAATTGTCCCCCAAAACATGTTAAGCTGATTGAATTTACTAATAAATTGTTATTGTTGCATCTAGTTGGTTGTTTGTACTATTTTTAAAAATAATTTTGTTCTCATTGTGAACAAGCTTGATATTAGAGGAATGTACTTCCAATAAGGACTTACTCCATGGAGCAGAGTCCTTCTTGAGAAGCTAACCGTTTCTCGTCTAGTCAAGAAACTCCCCACATTTTATGGAAGCCGAAGGTTTATTGCCGGGTTTACAAGTATCTGCCACCTGTCCCTATCCTCAGCCAGACAAATCCAGTCCATGCTCCCATCTCACTTCTTGAAGATCCGTCTTAATATTATCCTCCCATCTACTCTAGGGACTCAGTTTTATATTGTATTAAAGACTGTTAGGTTTTTCGTACATTGCAGGTAATCGAAATCTATTTTTTTAATTAGATTTTATGGGCATTGTAGTTGTTTTGGATTCCCGGTTTCTGTTAAGAATGTTTTCAAACATCTACTCTTTGTGTGGTCAGATGGCATGTTAAAGACAAATAAGAAAAGCAATTGCGACCTGTTTTAAGTTACTGTCTCCTAAATTGCCTACAACAAAGCCATTGAATCCACAGCTACGATAGCTGGGCCCCCGGAACAATCCGAGTACGAAGTAGTTCTTCTGCTCACGAGACCGCGACGAGACGTTGCGTGAACTGATTTGTTTCGCGTGAAGAAATAAAGGTAGAATTGAAAACAGATATAACGTCAAGTAATATATCTCGTACTAGGCCAGCAGGTGACCTGCTCCGTCCTTTCCACCTGGCGGCACAGTAATTTATAGTTCAGTATGCCGCGGCACACCAAGTCATGTGTAATTATAAAAGTCTTGTGTGTGCTTGCGTGCTTCCGCGCGTGTCTGCCATATTATTCTTTATTTTCTTCTCGCTTCTCAGCTTGTACTTTTTTTAAATACAAGCCTTCATTACATTTCTTTAAAAAATGTAGTGCATTAAAATATTCCGGAATGAGTAATGTGTCGTAATAGTATACTACTACTGACTACTGACAAAAGTCGCAGTGTTTTGTAGTAAGGAATTTGGTTTAATTGTAGGAGAGCAGAAAACAGGTCTTAGCGAGATCTCACACTGTTACCATAATTCCTGAACGGAGGTTAAATGTGTAAAATCTCGAAACGTTTTGGGGAGACACTGTTACAGGCACTTCCTTGTGCAGACCACGTATCCGGAGTTCGCCTTATTGCGTTCTGAAGTTTATAAGGTCTACCGCGACCGTCTCATACCTAACTACTCGGAGGCATATCCAAAAGACTTCGAATTTGTATTCGCTGCCATGAAATAGATTTTGCTGATGGTATGATAAAAGCAGCAGCAGCAGCAGCAGCAATAGCAGCAGCAGCAGGTAAAGCAGTCCCATTACATGCCTGGACAGGCCCAGAGGGTTCCAAGAAGTTAAGGCTCCCAGATTTCGTGACAACGGCATAGGATGGTGGTAGGTTGTCAGCCTTACGCACCGGCCGCCTTTACCCCCAGGAATACTCCTCGTACTCATTTCTGTTAGAGTCTGAGTCAACCCCAGGATCATAGTGCGATCGGAAGTATTTTATGTCAATGAAAAATCCACTGACACCAGCTGGGATCGAACCAGTGACCTTGCTGATGGTATGGCACATTCCCCAAATTAAAACCGGAACCCGGTCAGTGTTGTGTAACCGACCGAGTGTTGACGCAAGTGTTTCAAATAACGCCTTTAACTCTCAACCATGCTTAACAACAGGTGAACAAGTTACTAAGAACTGTTTGAAATTCTTGTCCAGAAATTTTCGATATTGAGTGTTTGATTATTTTTTACATTTCGGCCTCTCTTTGTAGATAAGTGTGTGTTCGTTGGCTCTCATACTTTCCCATAGATAATAGACATGTGATGCCGGATTTGGTAAACTAGTAGGTAACAATGGACGTATTATGATTTAGTTCCCGGCACTGGTGTGTAAGGCGGCTGTTGAATTATTGTCTGTATAGACTCTTGCACCGCCTTGCTGGTAGAACCTACATATTTTCTTATCACTTCAAACTTAAAAAAATGATGTAAGAATTTGTCCAATTTACGTGTCTGAATTTATAGTGTCTGAAGAGAAGATGTGTCTAACTCTTCTTGCTATGATAGCACACCATACAACACTTTAATGCTGTGTAACGTCACATCATCTTTCAGTCTGGCATTGTATGCCGACATCTCTGTATTTTGAGTATGTACGTGACCGTGTAAGTAGTCTTATCTATAAAATGCATTAGCAATGAATCGAATTTACCAGTACACACTGCTTCACATATATAGTTACAAAACCGTACTCGGAATAATATATCGGTATAGTGACTTGCTACGGGCTGGACAATTAGGGGATCGAATCCCGGTGGGGGCGATATTTTCCGCACCCGTCCAGACCGGCCGTGGGGCTCACCCACCCTCCTGTACAGTGGGTACCAGGATATTCCAGGAGGTAGAGCTGTCGGGGTGTGGCACTGACCACTCACCCTCATCTGGCGCCTGGGTTAAAGAAAGAGTAGAGCGATACCTCTGCTCCCCCTCTGGGCCTTCATGGCATCTTTACTCTCTCAAGACTTTTTTTTTTTACAATTTCAAATTTGTATGGCTTTAGGTGACAATTTTGTGACTGCGTGTATGAAATGAATTCTACGCACTGGTTTCCCGGAATAACTGTCTTTAAGATTTCTTTGAACGTGCTTCTGAATGCACTTGAATGCCAACTGATGTGTCTTTTCAAAGAACACGTTAAATGTTCGACTTCGGGGCTTTTTTTTTTTTAACTTGTTCGACATTTTTATTGAGTTAAGGTATGTCTCATTTGCAAAGGAATTGAGACACTGGCAAACCGACTCCAATATTGGCCACGACACATTGTGCTGTACTTCATATTCACGAACAACCTAAATTTTGACATTTCAGTAGAAACCCTGCGGGTTATAATGCATTTATATTCACTAAAAACCAAAATTTTCGTCTGTTGCGCCCAGCCTGTGAAGTGGACTTTCTGTCAAAGCCTTCAGATGAATACACTGTAACCGTTGACACAGCTGCATACGAGTCATAGAGCTCACGATAAATTTGGAGACGACAGCGTGATTTACACTTGCAAATGAATGATCTGTAGTTTTTGGGTTGAGTATTTCATCTATAGTAAATTTTAACTTTGTTCACGATTTTACCTGACTTAAATACCAGGTTTGCAAAATAAATATTGAAAAACCGACAACAAGGTGATGACATGAAACTGCCACTTAAGATTACTGAACGGTGTGAATGTTTCAGCCGATGTGGATTCGGTCAATAACGGAAACTTTACTTTTTGTCAAAGGAACTACCGAATTAACTCTAAACAGATTCGTGAAAAGCGCAAACGTATTCAATTTCTGAGTCCAGTTCTGATCAAATTTTCTGTATTACATTCAGATTCGGAGACCAAGTACAGTATTTTAAGTTCCGTCCGTAATATTTCTTTCTTCCATCTCTTGCTTCTGGGTTTCCTCTTCCTAATTCTTACTTCCTTTTATTCTTATAATGACCCACTATGAAAACCCTGTGTATCATTTTTGTTTCGATTAGATGGTGGGGTATCGATTCTGTTAGAAACTTCGCGATTTTCCTCTTCTTTTCCAGCATTTATTTGGCATTCGCTGAGTCTCCTATGCAGTATATCCGTGGAATTATTCTTCAGTGACGCATCTGACCGGGTGATGCATATGTACAGCGGTGACATGTGATTTTGTGCATGGCCCATGTTGACATAGAACTGGAACTGCATGATGCTAATCTGCCCCAAACTGAAACCTGTCTGTGTTCTGGTAAGTTCGTACTGTGGGCCTGATGTATAAAGTAGGCCTACGGCAGGGCTTGGTTTAACACTTTGGTGATGAAATTGTCCCTGTACACATGTTGAAGGTATATGGGGTAGTGGAAATAGGCCGTATCCTCGCGCTCATTCGTAACTTGGGCACTAGATGGGGCCGAGTTTGTTTAAATCTTTGAGGGTTAAAAGTAATGAAACGTCTGTATAAAGATTCAGACCCTGTCTCACACAGCAAGTCCTTTGTCTCTGCTACAAAAATATAGCAGTAAGTGCTGTATAGGGCGATGACAGTACGAAACACTTTGGGAGCGAAATGGCGAGTTCTTGAAAGCCAGACGTGGTGGTATAAGTAATAAGCACCGAACATTAAAGGATTAGGTCGCATGTTCTTCAGTGGACCTGTCGAAGATTAGGGGAATTCTTTTTTATAAATACATTCGTTTTCCTCGAGTTATTATGTTGCAGAACGAAGTTTGTATTTCATAGTTGAATGCGTGCTATATTATTAAGAACTTCTGCCACATTTCTAGCCCCTTTCATGCTGTATTTTAAAACGTTCACCTTTTCGTTTATAGTAAACAGGTATGTGTGTATTGACGTCTGTGTTTAGCTGTTCTCGGTGAAGTGCTAATTGAACGGAACTCAGTTTATGTCTCAACCGTTACTTTGGTGGCGGTTCTGCCAGTAAACATGTCTATTCATTAACTCACGAAGCTGTAATGTGTGGGTTACTTAGGTCCATCGTAACTCGTAAGGTCTCTGTATTGAATTCCATCATCATCCGTCCTTATGTGACACTTTGGAGACATAGTATTGCACTGAAGGTGACATTAAATGGTACGTTACAGAGTGAATTGAAAGGTCAGCGTTGGTGGTGGCAGTTATGATTCTGCGAATTTTAAAACAGAGAAATACTTAGTCGGCTAAGTTACTGTGTACTGCTCCGAGGTAACCCTAAAGAAATGTTCTATTCAGTATTCCCCACTTACGCAGAGGACATTGCTTTTTGTAGGGTTTTAGGCATCACTCATTAATTCTTCTGGTAAGGGTAACATGTAAATGATGAAGAGAATGGAGTATGTGTGGAATTATACTGACTAGCAAATCGAAGGGCTCTAAGAGTAACCTGTCCTAGTACAGTTTTGTCCACCAGAAGTCTTATATGGACGGGATTGAATCCGCATCTGCGCCTTGAGAGACCAGCAACTAACCGCCTGAACAAGGACTTGGCCTTACGCGTTTGCAGTCCATCAAAACAATACTTAAAAAATCAGTGCATCTACATTTCAAAACCAGCTGACTATTACTGTGCATGGAAATACTCTTTTTGGCAAGACTAATAACCATATTTTGGGCTCTCTTGTACCCTGCAACGCATGCTCCAAAGCTTTGCGAGAACCTTAAGAAACAATGCGGAAAAAATGCAGAAATGTTTTGTGCGGAGTAGATGGTGCGTGAAATGACCACTTTGCCTGAAAGTGTTAAAGGCACAGACACTTCTATCTTAAGCACCAAGCCGTAGAGGCCTGTTGGTGGTTGGGAGGTACATTTTTACGTATAATAGACGTTTACGCTGAATGTAGGTTTTAAGCTTCATGATCCGGTCTCTTCAGCCTTAATATCCTTTGACAAACTTGAATGATTTAATGAAACATGTTACTGAAGCCACATACAGACAGCAGTCTCCTTTTTTATAGCGTCGTCTATTGAGCCACTAGACCCCTATGGATAGAGTGGCTTTGGTAGGAAGTTAGCTTTAAGGATCTATAAGGATAGTTGAAGAATAAGAGACCAACTTGATGTCACAATTTATTAAGATTTATTTTACTTCTTCTATGCTCATCA
>Ga0123357_10013021_pt1 | contig 10758 bp, 9 predicted proteins | sample TergutEmb28metaG_FD_89873 | JGI IMG/M metagenome (GOLD analysis project Ga0123357, IMG submission 89873) | Embiratermes neotenicus P4 segment gut microbial communities from Petit-Saut dam, French Guiana - Emb289 P4 | ecosystem: Host-associated > Arthropoda: Insects > Digestive system > Gut ...
CGCATGGCTTGCCGGCGCAATCCTTCTTGCGCTTCACGAGGGAGTTTGCGTGCATCTATCTTGTCCATGCGACAGATTATAACATGGGGTTGTTATTTTTGTTATTGATTGCCGGGTTAATATGAACATCATCAATATAAAACTGAAATGGTGACTGCCCCCCCGCCGCATGACGGTCCCGTCTTGCGAATCTCCGTAGAAATCGACCCCCTGCGCCCCGTCCGGGTCCTTGAGCGCGCCCTGAAGCGGTTCCCGCAGGCCGGGCAGAGAATCAACCAGTACCTCCAGGAAGGCCCCTGCACCTGCGGGAAATGCAAACCCTGGCCCAAGTGGTGTTTGCTGCCAGCTTCCTGCTTTGGGCACATCGTCACCGATGCGCTCAAAGACAAAGAGAGCCTGGAAAACATCCACTATCACATGATTGAACTGGCCACGCTGGCCACTTGGCGCTATAGCCAGGGCATCTACCTGTTCCACTCGTTCATTCTCTCGGAAATCATCGATGCGCCCTTTGCCGGGGCCATGCCCGCAGAGCGGTTCCGCCACCTGCCGCAATGGTGCGTCTACGTCGACACGCCCAACATGAACTGGTTCGGAAAAGACCTGTACGGGTTTTGGGCGCATCTGGCCTGGGATTCCATACGGGAGGCCGAAGTGCTCGTTTTTTTGCTCGATAAGGACGGTGGGCTGGAATACGTGTGGTGGAAGTCGGCCCCTGGAGCGTCCGGGAGGGCATTCAAAGGATGGTTGACGGCGCAAGGGAACACTGCCTGCAAAACAACCTGAGTACGGAAGAGCTGAAAGACGACGCCGAGGAAATCGCCACGGCCCTCGCGCCCCTGGTGTCCATGCTCCTGTACCTGTGTTCGGAGACGGCGGAAATCGAACACGAACACATCCCTGGGCTACGCCCCACAAACCCCCAGCCAAAGAAAACCCGCCACGGCCTGAAGCTCTTCCCGCCCGCGCAGCCGACTTTCTGGAGAGTCGGCAAAACGTCGGGTATGCTGCTGGGCTAAAATGAAAAACCACCATAGCTGACAGAAAAAGGATCAGACCGATGGATGCCAAGACATTTGCCAGTGAAAAAAAGAACTGCAAAATCTGCAACCGCAAGGGAGGGCTGATCATGCCCGTCCGTTTTGCGTTGAATCCCAAAGACTCCAACGCTCCCGAGATCAGCGGCAATTTCACGGCAACGCATGATGGCGACTTCGGCATTCCGTTGGATTCCGATACTGGCTATACCCTGCGCGCACTCCGGCAGGGTTGTCTCTACGTCTATGATCCGGAGGGCCGCGACGAAATTGGCCGCAAACACCCCTGGCAAGGCTATTACATCAACAGCCAAGGCTATTACATCCCTTTCCCGGTTCCCAAAGGGAACCATCCGATAGGCAGCCATGGGGACGAAAGTGCCGTGCCCTGCGACCCGTGGGCAAGCGAGATGGTTGCCCGTTGCATCTCGGTGGTCGACCCTTCAATCCCCCGCACGATCTGGCTTGGTTTTTCGGACACGCAATGGACGGACGACGTGCTCAAGGAGAATGAAAAGGAGAAGGTGCGTAACCGCCACATGCAAAAGTTCGACCTCAGGCAATGGTGGGGCACGGGCAGCCACCCGAACGCCTGCCGGCTCGATGAATGCGACAAACACGTCATGGACATGGCAGCGGGGGTGAACCGCAAGGCATTCGAGTTCAGCCCCGCGCCGATACCCAGGCTACGTCTGGCGCATGATGTGGAAACCCTGGCAACGCTCACGGGCGTCAAGCTGGACTACCCCGTCTCGACAGCGCAACTGGCCGAGATATTTAAAAAAATCCCCCTAATCAAAGACCCCGAACAACGCGCAAAGGCCGAGGCGCTGAGAGGGAGCCCAAGCACGCCGAAGGATTCGCTCCTACGTGCGGCAGAACGCATGCTTGGCGCGGAAAACAAGCACAAGGCGGCTGTCGTGGCACTGAACGACCCGGTGGGGATCGTGATGGACTTGTCCGTGTACATGGACTACAGGCTGGGCAAGTACGTCAATGAAGACCGCCAAAAGAAGTTTGAGCGCGAAATCACCCTTGCCGGGGTGATCAAAAACATCAAGCTGGGGGTCAAGGAGAACCTGAAGGCCCGCGCCCGGAAATTTGAAAACGAAAAATATGACCGCCAAGGCAAGCAGGGGGGATACGCCAGCGGTTCCGTGGATTACGACCTCGTGCATTACGGTGCGGTCGGCGACTCGCTGGTCAGGAAGAAACGGGACGACAGGCCGTACACAGAGGATTTTGAGCCTTTGGCGGAAGCGGCCTGGAACAAGACTTACGGCGTAAAAATAGACAAAACCAAAATGGAGGCCGCCAAGAAAGCGTTTGAGGATGACCTAGAAGCCTTCGACAAAGACCACATCCTCCCGTTGGCAAAAGGCTATGTCTCATGGTTCAAGGGCAAGCTCTTTACCGCCAGCATGGAATGCAACCACGACCCCTGCGATATGTACAGCGGGCTGTCCTACGCGACGATTGTTTCGCTGTGCCTAGGGAGCTTGCAGGACAAAGCGCCCATCAACGAAGAGATCATCATGAATCAGCTCAATGCCGGCATGCTGGACGAAACCGGCAAGCTGGACAAAACCAAGGTGCTCTCCCGCGCCCTGGTGTGGAACCAGGATTCGGAAGCCAGGGAAATGCAGGCGGCTATCGACCAAGGTGTAGGCGGCATCGACCTCAAAACCCAGTTGAAATTCTGGCAAGGGGTGCTCAAACAATCTGGCAGGGCCGTCAAGGCGGTCTCAAGAAATTCGGAACTGGTCAATGCGGGCCATTCGATCCTCGCCCGCCTCACCGCGCAGGTTGGGGGCAGCGTCATCCGTGCGGCGAACGCTGTTGCCACGGCCGGGCCGATCCCCGCCGGGCTGGTCAAAATGGGCTATGTGGCGCACCTGCCGATCATCCGGGTACAGATCGCGGACAATATCCCCGAAGTCTCCCGTTACCTGACCGAGCGGCATATCAATGACCTGCCGGGGACTCACCTCGACCTCCGGCTGCGAAGCGATGACATTGCAGAGGCGTTTGAGGCGAAGTTGAGGCAGGCGGGGGGCAAGGAGACGAAGTTTACGGCCTATATTGCGTTCAACGAGAAAGCCTTGACCCAGGCGTTGCAGGAAGCAGGCGATGTGGGCGGGGCGATTCAGCACAATACGCGTGTCACGACGAACAAAACCGCTGCGCTCCTCCAGAACCAGTGGGCGGTCAAGCAGTTGGAGCGCTCGCATGAACTCATGTATCTGCACCGTGGCCTGGGCGCGAAGGAGATGTTCGACGGGGTGCAGGTCACTGAACGGATCAACAAGGAAGTGCAGGGCAGGCTGCCCGCCGCAGCATCCATTGTCGTGGGTCTGTTGCAGGTAGCCTTGCAGATAAAGGGCGGGAACGAACTGGAAAAGGTCATGGCTTCTGGGGACAAAACCAAGGCCGGTGAGGCACAATTGAGCTTCACGGCACTGAGTTTTGGGACGGTGAACGCGATGGGCAGCGCGATGGAGGCAATGGCGGAGTTGAAGCCGAGTTTTGCGAGGTTCTCGCCTCAGTTGTTTGATAAGGAGAAATTCTGGCTTAAATATGGGGCGAAGTTTTTTGGTATTGCGGGGGGTGCGATTACGGCGTATTTGGATTTTGCGAATGCTTGGAAATCATGGGATAACAAACAACCCGGCATGATGGTCTTGTACGGATTCTCTGGTATTTTTAACGTTGCTGGCATGGGTTTGATTGTCGCCTCAATGATTCCTAGATATGCTGTGGCGGCTTGGCTTCCGGGTGCAGGTATTGTCCTCTTTGTCCTTGGGTTTGCACTCTCATTGTTGATTGGCGCCATCAAGGACAATGACCTCCAGGACTGGCTTGGCCGCTGCCTGTTTGGTACGGACAGCGCCGCCAAATTCGGGTCGCTGGAAGAAGAACTGCGCGTGCTGAAAGCGATACAGGGATAACAGAATAGAGTCATGGGGAAACTTGGCGAATTCTACAGGCTCTTGCGGGATGGTTTCCCGGTCAACAGGCCATTATGGCCGTGGGAGCGTGACGGCCAACTGCCACAGGGCAAGCCTTCCCCGGTTCCTGTGGCTTGGCCTCAGTTGTCGGTGGTGCGGATGGATTCCACGTACCTGGAATGTGTCGACTCTGGATTCTTGAGAAAGGGGTTTGTCACGGTAATGTGCCTTGTTTTTTTGTACATATTGGGCATGCCTTCTTCTTACATTATTCCAGATATTATTCAAAAATGGCATGAAATTTCACTGGAAATGATCCTTGCTGGAAGTTTTATGATTTTAATCACTATTCCATTCATATTTTTCTTCATCTTGCTCCTCCGACAAGAATGCTTCACCTACACGCATTTCCCGATGCGTTTCAACCGCAATACGCGGATGGTTCATGCGTTCCTGGACAATAAAAAACGCGAGATTGTTTCGATCCCGTGGGACAAGGCATTTTTTACCAGCAGCACGTTTACTGGGGAATCCTCACAATTCATCGTCTACGCCCACAAACTGACTGAGGACGGCAAGATGGTACTGGCAACCTTTCAGCTTTCGCAACAAAGCGAAGATGACAGCGAATACCGTTTCCTGCAGTGGGAGTTCGTGCGCCAATACATGGAAGGCGACGACAAGAAAGTAGCTGAACTCGCCAACATGGTGGAAGAAGTGATGGGCGTGGGCGGGCGCAGGGAAACACTTTACGAGAGTTTCCGGCAGGCCTGGGCGGCTTTTGCCGGGCCGCATTTACACCTCTTCATCATTGCCTCGCCGCTCATCCTCCTCACCACCCTTGGCCGCCAGATTGCCATGTGGACAAGCAAAATCCCCCGCTGGCCGGAAGAGATCGAGGCTACCTGCCAAATTGCGCCCGATGACCCGAATCTGCGCGACGACAAGCACCTTGCGCCGTATGGGACGGCGAAGAGGCCGGATGTCAGCCGGTATGCGGGGCGATGATTTTTGGATTACGCACAACATTTTGGGGACACCACCATCGGTGTCTCGTGGTAAACGTTGCGATGACTTTATAACGAACTAATCGAAAAGGTAGGTGAAAGTGGATTATTTTCAATTCTTGGATTACCCCGCCAGTCTCTACGACACTATTTGCCCGCTAGATAATGTAGATCGTGCAAATCATTTGCCGCAGAACAAGCCTGCACCAATCCCCGTAGCCAAGCCTGTGTTGCCTGTGATAAAGATGAATTCCACTTTTCTGGAATGTACTGATGTTCACTTTTCTAGTAAAGGGTTTGGTACATCTTTTTGTATTCTTTTGTTAATTATTACGTTATGTTTTCCTTTGATTGGAGTAGGATTTATTGTTGATAAAGGGTTGAGTATTGGTTTGTTTCTATTGACGGTTTTGCTTGCTTTATTTTCTAAATTACTGACGAGCTTTATTATAAAGCTGCTCAAAATAGAATCCTTTAATTATACTCATTATCCGATGCGTTTCAACCGAAAAACACGGATGGTTCATATTTTTTTAGAATGGCAATATGGAAAGATTCTATCAATTCCGTGGGATGATATTTATTTCACCTATCGCCAAAATTGGTTTACAAGTCACCTAATTGTTCCGGTAGGAGGCTCGCCTCTTTCTACATGTACACAGACGACAAATTCCATCGTTGCCGGATACCAACTATCGAAGGATCGTAAAACCATACTGCAAACATTTGCGCTCATGAGCGGTACAACAGGGAATAAAGAAGAGCATTTCTTGCAATGGGAATTCGTGCGTCAATACATGGAGGGTGACGATGAGAAGGTGGCTGAACTCGCCGGTATGGTAGACAGGGTATCGAACGTTGCTGAACGGCGGGAAACGTTCTGGGGTAGTTTTCGGCAATTATTTGGTAATCTCAGTGAGAACGAAAGGGTATACCTCGGTGTCCTTGCTTTTCCGATTACCATCCCGTTCTTCATATTCGGTGCCATCGGCCGCCAAATTGCCATGTGGACAAGCAAAATCCCCCGCTGGCCTGATGAGATCGAAGCTACCTGCCAGGTTTCACCCGATGACCCGAATCTGCGCGACGACAAGCACCTTGCGCCGTATGGGACGGCGCAGAGGCCGGATGTGAGCCGGTATGCGGGGCGGTAGCCATAAACCTTCTCGCCGCAAGGTCAACAGATCAAGCCGAGACAGAGGAGAATCACCTATGGCTGAAACGAGTGAAAACAAACAGGAATGTTCTCAGGGATACCTGGAATACTTGACTTCTTCCAGTAAAGCCCGTCTGTCTGAGGTTTCGATTTTCCTTAAAAATCAAAAACGCTCTAATCCCCCCTCACAGAACCTACGCGCAGCAGCGCCGGATTTACAACGTCCAGACCAGGGCGGCGGACCTGCACAACCTGCATGGGCTTCGCCACCAATACGCGCAGAAACGGCTTGAGGAACTCGCCGGTAATCCAGCGCCGAAAGCCGGGGGGTCGGCGCGAAAAACCTTCACAGGTGAAGAGCGCGAAGCCGACAAGGCGGCAAGGCAGAAGGTATCAGGGGAATTGGGGCATAACCGGGTCGAGATCGTATCGACGTATTGCGGGTAGATGTTATAACAAAATCATACCCAAAATGATAAAAGTAATATTACTTCTGCGTGTACTCTGTAATCAGGGCTTCTGGAAAGCGAGCCGTTTCAAGAGCATGAATTCGCAATCGCTGTTTCTGGAGTCCGCATCGTCCCCTGAAACAGAATCGAGCGTTATTTGCTTGCAGATACACACGCCCGAGACGCTGACAGCTTCACCGCATACCGCCGCAAAGGCTGTTTGCAGGTTCGCTTCCATGACACGGGCTGCCGCCTCGTCAAAAAACCTGTCGGTGAGTGTGATGTGGAAACGGTATTCTTCAAAGACGTAAGGGTAGCCCCACCCGGTCAGTAGCGCCCTCTGCCGTGCACTAAGCTTTTGTGGGTTCCGGCGTGCGATTTCCTGTTCCGTCAGGGCTGCCCGGAACGGGTCGAAAAAGGAGACGGCATCCGCCGCAAGGGCGTTGATGCGCTGTATGGCTTCCTGTCCCTCCGGGTTTTCTCCGGATGGAACCAGCGCAAAGAAAGAACCGATGCGCTTGACAGCCAATCCCGGCAGCACGATGGGCTGCCTGCCTACGACAAAATCGTCGGCAAAACGCAGAAGATCATCTTCCGTCATTCCCTGTTTCAGAAAAAACGGCGCTTTCAGCGTGGCATGCAGCCCATAGCGCCGTGCGTTTACGGTCAGGGCGCGTAGGCTTTCTTGCGGAAAACCGGGAACAGATGGCTGCGCTACGGGATGACCCGTTTCACTGTCCCGGCCAAGCAGCGCCGAGCCTAGCTTTGCCAGCGCCGTTTCCGGTTCAGGGACGAAATACACTGCATAGCGTGCGTTCACTCTCTACAGCACCCGCATGCCCGCCCGCCAAACAGCCCGCACTACGGGAACGCCGTCCGCCAGCCTCACCTGCACGGCATCCGCTCGCTTGCCCGGCTCCAGCGTACCGCGATCATCGAGCCCTACCGCCTTCGCCGGGTTAATTGTCACGGTTTCCAAGGCTTTCGTGAGGGTGATGTCCATCAGCCCCGGAAGCAGGAAGGCCGCGTGCAGCAGGCTCGCAGGCATGTAGTCGGAAGAAAGGATGTCCAGCAACCCCCGTTTCGCCAGTTCCAGCGCCGATACGTTGCCGGAGTGCGACCCCCCGCGCACGATGTTGGGCGCGCCCATGATGATGGACAGGCCGTGACGCCGTGCTTCCTGCGCGGCCTCCAGGGTGGTCGGGAACTCAGACAGGCTCACGCCGACATTGACGTTTTCCTGCACATGTTCCACGGTCGTATCGTCATGGCTGGCCAGCGGCAGGGAACGGTCGCGGCAGATGTCCACAAGGGCATCCAGGTTTTTGCGCGCATTTTTTTTCTGCTTCGCCCGCAGCATTTCCAGACGTTCCGCAAACGCCTCTTCGCTGGTTCCGTGCAGGCTGTGGTAGGTCTTGTATTTGTCCAGATCCCGCCATTGCCGCTGACCGGGTGTGTGATCCATGATCGAAAGCAAACGTAGCCTTTCATGTTCCATATAGGGGGTAACCAGTTCCACGACATCGTCGCCTGCGAGTTCGCAGCGCAAATGCAGGAAATGCTCCGCCCGCAACAGGTTACGCTCACCCGCGTCCGCAATGGCGTTCAGGCTGACGGCAAAAAGTTCGTTCCGGTTCCTCCTGTTGACAGGTTCCCCGACGGTAATGGCATCGAACACCGTCGTCACGCCGGAACCGACCATATGTACGTCATGCGCCGCGATGGAAGAAATTCCGGCAGGCCAACTTACCCCGGCACGTGGGACGAAATGCTTTTCCAGGTTGTCGGTATGCAGTTCGATCAGGCCGGGGATCAGATAGTCGCCTTCAAGGTCATGCTCGCAATCCGCTGCGCCACAATCCCCAGAGATAAACCCGTCGCTGAAAAGCAGGCTGTCGACTTCGCCTTGTGGCGTCAAAACCTGTCCGTTGGTCAGGCAAAGTGTGCTCATAGTGAATTCCTTGGTGCAAGTCCGTTCATACGAAACGCTTGCGGATGTGTTGGGATAACAGGTCAAACGCGACGACGACGGCAATGATGATCAGCATGACCGCGCAGGTGCGGGCGAAATAGAACCCCCGGATGAGTTCCCACAGCAGCACGCCGATGCCGCCCGCGCCAACCATGCCGACGACGGTGGCGGAGCGGATATTCGATTCAAAGCGGTAGAGCGAATAAGAAATCCAGAGCGGCAGCACTTGCGGGATGACTCCGAAGATTACTTCCTCGATGGCAAGCGCCCCCGTTGAACGTATGCCTTCGACCGGCTGGGGATCGATCGCCTCCACCGCTTCGGAAAACAGTTTGGCAAGCACACCCGTGGTGTGAACAAACAGGGCGAGCACCCCGGCAAAGGGACCAAGCCCTACCGCCACGACGAACAGCATCGCAAAAACCATTTCGTTGATGGAGCGGGCAGCGTCCATCAGACGGCGCACCGGCTGATAGACCCACCACGGCACGATGTTCTCGGAACTCAAAATACCGAGCGGCACGGCGAATAGTACGGCGAGAATGGTTCCCCACAGGGCGATTTGCACCGTGACGACCATTTCCTCCAGATAGATAGTCCAGTCGGTAAAGTCCGGGGGAAAGAAGTCTTTGCTAAAGGACACCATATTTCCGGCGTCCGATATAAGTGCCAGGGGACGCATTTCAGCCCCTTGCCATGACCACGCGAGAACCACGAGGAACAAGCCCCATCCGATCAGCGTGAGCAAGGAACGGATGTGGCCTGTTACGGAAGTTGGATACAAAGGCGCGGTCTCGGGTGTATGGGGCATTTCGGAGACTGAAGCCATCCTATTTTCCTTTCATGCGGCTTTATTGCTTTTGCGCCCGGCTGAGTTCTTCCATGCGGGCGTTCAGGGCAACCAGCTTGGCGTCAATCTCCTTGACCTTCGCTTGCCTGTCGGCGGCGCTCATGTTGACGTTGCTTTCGATGCTGCCCTTCTCCTTGAACAGTTCCAACTGCCGGATAGGCAGGAGTTGGTCGTTGTTGGAAGCGCGGAATTGCGACCATTGCAGCGCCAGGAGCACCTCTTTTTCGTGGGCGGCATTCGGCCTGCCTTCCTTGCCGTAGTTCAGGATGAAATCCCGGACTTTCGTTTTGACATCAGCAGGCAAGTCCTTGCGCCATACCAGCGGGTCGGATGGAATCAAGGGGGAAGTCCAGATAATTTTGATCTGTTCCCGCTTTTCCGGATTCGTCTTTCTGAGGCGCTCCATGATTTCGCTGTTGCAGGTCGCCACATCGACCTGCTTGTTGGCCACGGAAAGGGCGTTGGTTTCGTGGCTGGCATTCAAGGTGCGCTTGAAAATGGCTTTCGGCTCAACCTTATTGACGGCAAAGACGTAGTAGCCGGGAACCAGAAAGCCGGACGTGGAATTGGGATCGCCGTTGGCGAAAGTGAGGTTCTTTGCCTGCGCCAGCATGTCTTTTTCGCTATTCAGGGGCGAATCCTTATGGGCAACCAGATGCGAGTAGTAACCGCCGTCCCCGTTGGCATGGATGACCTGTGCGAACACTTCGCCATCGGCGCGGTCGACCGCTTCCTTCGCGGCCTTACCGCCGTACCAGGCGAGTTGCACCTTGTTGTACTGCATGCCCGTGACGATACCTGCATAATCCGAAGCGAAAAACGCGTTTACCTTGAGTCCGGTTTCCTTTTCCATATCTTCCAGAAAAGGCGTCCAGATGGATTTCAGGTTTTGCGAGGTTTCCGTACTGATGATGCCGAAATTCAGTTCCTGTGCTGCGCTGGCGACACCGCCAAACAGCGATACGGAAAGGGCGATGGCTCCGAGAACAATGGATCGGATGCTCATACTGGGGTCTCCTGATGAAAACATGAATGAAAAAAGAGCCGCATTCAGGCGGCCAAGGGATTGAGAATCGGGACGATCCTGCCGGACTGCGCCTCGGTATGGGGTTTGTTGACCGTGCCCGTGAACATCGTTGCGCACTCGGCACCGTACAGGTCGCAGAGAAAGGCGGGGGTCAGCGCGCTGGAAGGGCCATCAAAGACGATGCGCCCGTCTTTCATGGCGATGGTGCGCGGGCAGTAGCGGGTGGCGTAGTCCACCTGGTGCAGGGAGACCAGTACGGTCATGCCGTCTTTTTTGTTGACGTCGGCCAGGATGTCCATGACCCGGCGCGAG
>Ga0123357_10013022_pt1 | contig 10757 bp, 10 predicted proteins | sample TergutEmb28metaG_FD_89873 | JGI IMG/M metagenome (GOLD analysis project Ga0123357, IMG submission 89873) | Embiratermes neotenicus P4 segment gut microbial communities from Petit-Saut dam, French Guiana - Emb289 P4 | ecosystem: Host-associated > Arthropoda: Insects > Digestive system > Gut ...
AAATTGCAAAATATTCTTTTTCTTGGGGTGGTGGTGACAAACTCATCGCCAACAAAAATCATTTTGTAGTTATCAGGGAGAGTGCTGTTAACGAGACTGTAATGCTTGTTGACTGGCGCACTGACGCACACCACTCTATCATCATGCCACCGTACCTATACGAGTCTGGATTTATGTGGTCAAGAAGGTATGACAATCCACTTACACTGGTTGACAGCGGACGGGTACTGGCAAAAGATATTTATAAAAATGGCTATCATTGGTTTCTTTTTGACCCCTTCACCCAGCAAAAACACCTCTTTGACCCCTCCACCGACCAAAAGGGAAAGTTGGAAAGGGACGCCATCATCAGTCCAAGCGAGCGTTACGTGGTTGATTTGGGAGAATCCCGTTGCAAGCTGCGAAAATTCCCTGCCCACGAAACCGTACACCTTAAAGATCAGGAAATTATCGGTTTTTGCAGCGACAAGTTTTCCAAGATAGGAAGGTGGGAAAATCTTATTGCGTTTTTTTCGCCTGACGAGAAATTTTTTGTGATTGCATTCAGGCGCAATATCCGGGTTTACCGCACGGAACCGTTTCAGCTTGAATTTGAAGGTAACGCACCCGGCAAAATCTGGGAAGCCAAACTCTCCGAAAACGGCCTGCTTGCAACATCGAACGGGAAAGGGTTTGTCCGCGTCTGGGATATCAGGACAAAACAAGCTGTTGGGCAGCACAGGTTTTTCGACCCCGGCAATGAAGAGAGAGAATTTTCTTCGTCATTGATATTTCACCCCGACGGAAACCGACTGTTTGTAGTTGCTGGTGGCAATAATTTGTATGCTTTTCAACTCCCGAAACGCGGCACAGAATGAGGTCTGCTATGCTTTGTGTTTTTAATTTTCTTTAAATGCATTGGCATGTTTTGAGAATTGGCTTCAATCCGCTTCGTCAATCCACGCCTGCTGAATAGCCTCAAGGATGCGTTCGCCGCAGCGTGCGGAGTCGTCGTCGAATTCGGGTAGTGCTTTCACCCAGTTCATGAGGTCGACGAAGTTGACGTGCACGGGGTCGGCTTCCGGGTGGGTTTCAAGGAGCCGCTCGGCAATGTCGTGAACGTCCGTCCATTTGAGTTTCATCCGTGCTTCTCCTCGCGGGCGAGGTTGATCGTGTAACGCGGTATTTCCACGGTCAGTGGAGCCGTGCCGACGATGACCTGACAGGACAGCCTTGAACGTGGGGTTAGCCCCCAGGCGCGGTCGAGCAGGTCTTCTTCGTCATCTGTGGCGTCTTCCAGCGTCCCGTAGCCTTCGCGCACGATGACATGGCAGGTGGTGCAGGCGCAGGATTGTTCGCAGGCGTGTTCGATTTCGATACCCCCGGCAAGCAGCGCGTCGCAAAGGGTGTGCCCCGCTTCGGCTTCGATGACGGTGCCTTGTGGACAGTATTCGGCATGGGGCAGGACGATGATCCGGGTCATGGCTCTTGGTTCAGAGTTCGTCGATGTTGTGCCCGGTCAGGGCGGTGGAGAGTGCGCGGTTCATGCGGCGGGTGGCAAAGCTTTCGGTTGCGCGGGAAAGTGCGGCGATGCCGTCGGACAGTGCGGTGGCATCGTTCCCGGGAGCAAGCTGGCGCAGGCGTGCGATGAGGGCATCGATGGCGGCACGCTCCGCTTCGTCGAGCAGTTCGCCATCGGCGGCAAGCGCCTGGGTACAGGCTTCGAGAAGGCGTTCGGCTTCGACCTGCTGTTCGCGCAGCGCACGTGCGGTGAGGTCGTCACCGGCATGTTCCAGGCTGGAACGCAGCATGCCGGCAATTTCGTCATCGGTGAGGCCGTAGGAAGGTTTGACGTGAATGCTTGCTTCCACGCCGGTACTGGTTTCGCGCGCAGAAACGGACAGCAACCCATCGGCATCGACCTGGAAGATCACGCGGATGCGTGCCACGCCCGCCGCCATCGGTGGGATGCCGCGCAACTCGAACCGGGCGAGCGAACGGCAGTCGGCAACCAGTTCCCGTTCTCCCTGCACGACATGGAAGGACATGGCCGTCTGGCCGTCCTTGAAGGTGGTAAATTCCTGCGCCCTCGCTACGGGCAGGGTTGCGTTACGCGGAATGATTTTTTCGGAAAGCCCACCCATCGTTTCCAGCCCGAGGGAAAGCGGAATAACATCGAGCAAAAGCCAGTGATCGTTTTCCCGACGGTTGCCTACGAGCGCATTGGCCTGCATGGCCGCACCAAGGGCAACAACCTTGTCCGGGTCGAGGTTGGTCAGCGGCTCCTGCCCAAAGTACTCGGCCACAGCGCGCTGAATGTGCGGCATACGCGTCGCCCCGCCGACCATGACAACCCCTTTGATATCTCGGGGGGAAAGCCTGGCATCGCGTAGCGCACGTTTGACCGGGGTGAGGGTTTTCTGGACGAGTGGGCGCGTCATCTCGAAGAAAGCGGCACGGGTCACGGTAAGGTCGACTTCTTCCCCGGAATCGAGCCGGAGGCGGAACGGGGTTTCTTCGCTGACGGTAAGCAGTTCCTTGACCGCACGCGCAGCCATTTGCAGGCGGCGGGCATCTTCGGCAGAAGGGGGGGCAATACGGGCATTATCGAGCACCCAGCAGTACAGGCGGTGGTCGAAGTCGTCGCCGCCCAGGGAAGTGTCGCCGTTGGTGGAAAGTACTTCAAACACGCCGCGTGTGAGCTTGAGTATGGAAAGGTCGAAAGTTCCACCACCTAGGTCAAAGACCGCGTAAACGCCCTCGGATGCGTTGTCGAGCCCATAAGCTACCGCCGCTGCCGTGGGTTCGTTGAGCAGGCGCAGGACGTGAAGCCCGGCCAGACGTGCGGCATCCCGCGTGGCCTGCCGCTGGGCGTCGTCGAAATAGGCGGGAACGGTGACGACGGCTCCGGTAAGCTCGCCGCCCAGGCTCGCTTCAGCCCGTTCACGCAGCGCACGCAGGAGTTCGGCAGAAATTTCCACGGGGCTTTTGCTGCCTTGCACGGTACGCAACCGCAGCATGCCGGGTATCCCTTCAAATACGTAAGGCATAGCTTCGATGTGGGTCACGTCGGCAAGGCCGCGCCCCATAAAGCGTTTAACGGAAACGATGGTGTTCCGGGGGTCGGAAACACGTGCATTCATGGCGTCGAACCCAAGTTCGATCCCGCCGCCGTCCCGGTAATGGACGACCGAGGGCATGAGCGCACGGCCCTGTTCGTCGGTCAGGCAGACGGCAATGCCGTTCCTGACCGTGGCGACCAGTGAGTTGGTCGTGCCGAGGTCGATGCCTATTGCCAGCCGGTGCTTGTGCGGCGCAGCGGACTGACCAGGCTCGGCAATCTGCAACAGGGACATGTTTTCCTTTTGCCCGTATAGGCATCAATCGGTTAGTCGTCGAGCGCCGCCAGGGCGTTGTCAATCCCAAGGCGAAGTTTGTCGAGAAACATCAGCCGCCGCACAGTGTCGGCAGCGGCTTCGAGGTCACGCTGCTCGTCAAGCTGACCTGCCAGTTGCGTGACGACCCCGGCCATCTGAATTTGCAGGCGCAGCGCCAACTGTTCCAGCGTGTCGACATCATTGGCCTCGCGCGCCTCTTGTACTGCCTCGCGCCATTCCAATTGCTCGAACAAATATTCGGGTGCCACCACGTTTTCATTGATGGCATCTGGGCTCATCCCTGCTAGTTCGAGCAGGTATCTGGCACGCGTGACCGATTTTTTGAGTGTGATATAGGCTTCGTTGATGCGCAACGCCTCTTGCATTGCAGCACGCTGGGCGTTTTCGGGCAAATGGGCATGACAATCCGGGTGAGTTTCGGTTTGCAGCGCGTGCCAAGCACGGTCAAGCGCCGTTTCATCGAGCCGGAACCGGCACGGCAGGCCGAACAGGGAAAAGTAGTCGAGGGAAAGGTCAACACTCATTGGCGATGGCGATGTAGGGGACGCCGCCCTCGGCGTCCCGTCGATGAAATTGTCGGTACGCTTACCACGGGACGCCGGAGGCGGCGTCCCCTACACATTAAAGCTCTCGCCACAACCACATTGGTTTTTAGCGTTGGGGTTATTGAACTTGAAGCCTTCGTTCAGCCCTTCCCGCACGTAATCGAGTTCGGTTCCGTCAAGATAGACGAGGCTTTTCTGATCGATCACAATCTTGACGCCGTGGCTGTCGATCACGAGGTCGCCGTCGAGAGCCTGGTCGACAAATTCGAGCTTATAGGCCATGCCGGAACAGCCGGAGGTTTTGATGCCCAGACGGACGCCAAACCCCTTGCCACGTTTGTCGATGAAGTTGCTAATATGCCGTGCAGCGCGCTCTGTCAAGGTAACGCTCATGTCATTCTCCATGCTTTTTCTTGTAATCGGCCACTGCGGCGCGAATGGCATCTTCAGCCAGCACTGAGCAATGAATTTTGACGGGTGGTAGCGCCAGTTCTTCAGCAATTTGCGCGTTTTTGATCGTCAGAGCCTCGTCGAGCGTTTTACCCTTGACCCATTCGGTTACGAGCGAGGACGAAGCAATTGCCGACCCGCAGCCGTAGGTTTTGAAACGGGCATCTTCAATAACACCGTCCTTGCCGACCTTAATCTGAAGTTTCATCACGTCGCCACAGGCAGGCGCACCCACCATACCGGTAGCCACGCCTTCTTCGCCCTGCTCGAACGACCCGGTATTACGAGGGTTTTCATAATGATCCAGAACCTTGTTGCTGTAAGTCATACCGCTTTTCTCCTGTTCCCTTGCATCTTTTCAACTCAACCGCGTGTCCAGGGTGTCGAAGGTTTTAATTTTACCGTGCTGCCCATTGCACCGTATTGAGATCGATACCTGCCTGCGCCATTTCCCAGAGCGGGGAAAGGTCGCGCAGTTTACCAACCCCGCGCTGGAGCACTTCGACGGCGTAGTCTATTTCTTCGGCAGTCGTGAAACGCCCAAGGGCGAAACGAATGGAACTGTGAGCCAATTCGTCATCGCGACCGATTGCTCGCAGGACGTAGGACGGTTCCAGGCTCGCGGAAGTGCAGGCCGAACCCGAAGATACCGCAATATCCTTGATCGACATCATCAGGGATTCACCCTCGACATAGGCAAAAGAAACATTGAGGTTGTGCGGCACGCGATGTTCCGGTGCCATATCGCCGTTGACGTAGGTCGCTTCGATGCAGGAAATACCGGCAAGCAGCCGGTCACGCAACGCACGGATGCGCGGCAGTTCGGAAACCATGTTTTCGCGTGCCAGGCGGAAGGCTTCACCCATGCCGACGATTTGGTGCGTCGGCAAGGTTCCCGAACGCAACCCACGTTCGTGTCCGCCGCCGTGCATCTGGGCTTCCAGGCGCGCACGGGGCTTGCGCCGCACGTAGAGTGCGCCAATGCCTTTGGGTCCGTAGGTTTTGTGGGCGGAAAAGCTCATCAGGTCGACAGGCAGCTTCGTGAGGTCGATGTCGACCTTGCCCGTTGCCTGCGCCGCGTCGACGTGGAACACGATACCCTTCTCGCGGCAAATCGCCCCGATTTCCCCGATAGGCTGGATTACGCCGATTTCGTTGTTGACCAGCATGACCGAAACGACGCTGGTATCCGGGCGCAACGCGGCGCAAAAAGCATCGAGGTCAATCAGGCCATTTTCCCGCACGCCGAGGTAAGTGGCTTCAAACCCTCCGCGTTCGAGTTCACGGACAGTATCGAGCACTGCTTTGTGTTCGGTCTTGAGGGTAATGAGATGGCGGCCTTTATCCTTATAAAAATGCGCCGCCCCTTTGATGGCGAGGTTGTTTGACTCCGTAGCCCCCGAAGTCCAGATGATTTCACGCAGGTCTGCCCCAACCAGCGCCGCCACATCCGTACGCGCCTTCTCCACTGCCGCTTCCGCCTCCCAGCCGAAGGCGTGGGAACGGCTGGCGGGGTTGCCAAAACGCTCAGTGAGCCAAGGAACCATCGCCTGCGCCACGTCTGGATCAACTGGTGTGGTGGCTGAGTAATCAAGGTAAATGGGAAGTTTTACCATTTTTTCATATCTGGTCTGTTTGAATAAGGGAACCAAGTTTAATGGATGGTGGTATACACCAAACCCGGTAGTACCGATACAACATTCAAACTGCATGAACCGGCATCTGTATCTGCCCCTGCCCCATTTGTGGCGATATCGCCTGCCTTTCCCCGGATACACAGGACCCAATATAAATTGGCCGTCCGACCAGCGAACCGAGCGTCACCGAGTCCAGATAATCGAACATGCGCCTGTTCAAGTTGCTCCATAGGTCATGTGTCATGCACTGCGCGGCGTTGTTGCAGTTTGCCCGCCCACCACAACGGGTCGCGTCGAGCGGCTCATCGACAGCAAGCACAATATCCGTCACTGTAATCTCGTCCATTTTACGAGCCAACCGATAACCGCCACCCGGTCCACGCACGCTCTTCACGAGATTGCAACGGCGCAGCCGGCCAAAAAGCTGCTCTAGGTAGGAAAGGGAAATGCGTTGGCGTTCCGATATACCGTTCAAGGTCACCGGCCCACTGTCCTGGCGCGAAGCCAGGTCAATCATCGCCGTTACCGCGAACCGGCCTTTGGTTGTCAATCTCATGTCTCCTCCGCTCCTCATCATTTTGGTTGTCGTTGCCGAACCATTCGCCCAGTAAATACCCGAGTTAAACGTTCAACAATTCTACTCTACCCATATCCATGTAATTTAGTCAACTACTCGGGATCAAGCATTCAATAACATTAAACACACCGAAGCCAAGGTGCGGATCCACGGACGAACGGCATCTGCGAATGCATTCATAAAACTGTCTTGCAGGAGTTCTACCAGGTCGCGTTCCGCAAAAAGCACTACTTTGTCTCTTGGTGAGTTGCAGGCCGATCTGGACGCTTGGCTGGCCTACCACAACAATGAGAGAATCCATCAAGGTAAGATGTGTTGCGGACGCACTCCCCTGCAAACCCTGACCGCTGGAAAGGAGATGTGGATCGAAAAATTCAGGACCTGAATTGATCCAACAACCGGGCATCGTCAAAATGGGGATCGTCAGATCAAGCCGAAATACCCTCCGCTTTCCATTCCTATTACACTGCCCGCTACGACATGAGCAAACCCGTTCCAAAAACACCGGAAGAGATAAAAGAAATGCGCATCGCCTGCCGTCTGGCGGCGGAGGTGCTTGATTACATTGCCCCTTTCGTCCAGGTTGGCGTCACGACCGGTGAACTAGACCGCTTGTGCCGCGAATACATGGAAAAGATGCAGCACACGGTTTCCGCCACACTTAACTACGCGCCTCCGGGCTATTCCCCCTACCCCGCCTCGATTTGCACTTCGCTCAATCATCAAGTCTGTCACGGTATTCCGGGAGAAAAACCGCTGAAAAAAGGCGACATCCTCAATATTGATGTCACTATCATTTCCCAGGCGGGTTTTTACGGCGATACCAGCCGGATGTTCATCATCGGCGACGCTTCCATTCTTGCCAAACGCTTGTGTCAGGTGACTTACGAATGTATGTGGCTCGGCATTGCTACCGTGCGGCCCGGTGGGTATCTGGGCGACATTGGCCACGCCATCCAGCGGCACGCCGAAGGCAACGGCTTCTCAGTAGTGCGCGAATTCTGCGGGCATGGCATCGGACGCAGGTTCCACGAAGAACCGCAAGTACTGCACTATGGTTCCTTGAGCACAGGCATCGAACTCCGCCCGGGAATGATCTTTACCATCGAACCGATGATCAACGCGGGTAAGGCAGCCATCTCGGAATTGCCCGATGGGTGGACAATTGTCACCCGTGACCGCAGCCTGTCGGCGCAATGGGAACACACAGTACTCGTCACCGAAGACGGTGTAGAGGTTCTGTCGCTGTCCGCCGCCTGCCCGCTGCCGCCAAAATTGTTGACAGGGACGCTCGCCACGTCCACCGCCAACGCGATTGCCGCACTGCCCCCGGCCCCCATTTACGAGTTGCAACGCTGAACGTTGCAAAGCCCCATGGCTGACAGTCTGATTCCCGGACTAAAGCAGGCGATTGCCACCGGATGCAAGCGCATCGAGACCGTTCGTGCTTCCCTGCGTACCGCCTACGAAGCCAAGCCTTTAACCACGCGGTTGCTGCGCGGACACGCGGCACTGGCCGACGTGGTACTCGCTCGGCTCTGGAAAACCTGCCGCATGCCTGCAAATGCCGCGCTGGTGGCAGTTGGCGGCTACGGGCGCGGTGAGTTGTTCCCGTACTCCGACATCGACCTGTTGATCCTCCTGCCCGAACCATCCAACGACGGTCTGAAGACCAAGCTCTCAGTCCTGGTCAGCGCACTGTGGGACCTCAGGTTCACCGTCGGTCATAGCGTGCGCACTATCGACGAATGCTTGGAAGCGGCGCAGGCCGACATCACGATACAAACCAACCTGCTCGAATCCCGTTTGCTCACGGGCGACGCAGCTTTATTCCAGCAGTTCCAGGCGCGCTACCGGGCGCAAATCGATGTGCGCGAATTTTTCCGTGCAAAATTGTTTGAGCGCGACCAACGCTATGCACGCTACAACGACACCCCTTACTCGCTGGAACCCAATTGCAAGGAAAGCCCCGGCGGTTTACGTGACTTACAATTGCTCGGCTGGATTGCCCGTGCTGTCAAGTTGGGACACAACTGGCAGGAACTAGTACACCATCGCCTAATTACCGGCAGCGAAGCAAACGACCTGCGCAGCGGAGAGCGCTTCCTGCAACATGTGCGCATTCGCCTGCATTATTTGGCGAGCCGTGCCGAGGACCGCCTGCTGTTCGACTACCAGGAACGCCTTGCCGGTGCGATGGGCTTCAAGGCTACTGCCGCTAGGCGTGCTTCGGAAATCATGATGCAGCATTACTACCAGACGGCCAAGAAGCTCATCCAGGTTAACTACATCCTGCTCCAAAACTACGGCGACGAAATTTTCCAAGGGTATGAATTCCCGGCCATCATCATCAATGAGCGTTTCCAAGCCGTGCGCGAACTGCTCGACATACGCGACGAAACGGTTTTCGAACGGCATCCCGATGCCATGTTTGAAAGCTTCCTGTTGCTGCAAAAGCGGCCCGAACTCAAGGGCATGACCGCACGCACCTTGCGTGCGCTCTGGATCAACCGCACCCGCATCAACGCCGCATTTCGCGCCGATCCTACCAACCGCACGAAATTCTTCGAAATCCTCCAGCAAAAGCGCGGGATCCTGCATGCTTTCCGCGGGATGAACCAATGCGGCATCCTGTCTCGCTACCTGCTGCCCTGGCGAAGAATCCTGTGCCAGATGCAGCACGACCTGTTTCATGCCTATACCGTGGATCAGCACACGCTCCAAGTATTGCGCAACATGCGCCGCTTCACGATGGGCAAACATGCGCATGAGCACCCGTTCATGACCAGCCTGATGCTCAGGTTCAAACCTCATTGGCTGCTCTACATCGCCGTACTCTTCCACGACATCGCCAAGGGGCGTGGCGGTGACCACTCTATCCTGGGCATGGATGATGCGCGCGAATTCTGTGAAAACCACGGGTTGAAAGCCGAAGACACCGAATTCATCGTCTGGCTGGTAGGCAACCACCTCATGATGTCGCACACTGCGCAAAAAGAAGACACCACCGACCCGCAAACCATCCAGAAATTCGCCGCTGCCGTCGGCGACGAACGGCGGCTCACGGCGCTGTATCTCCTCACCCACGCCGACATCCGTGGAACCAGTCCAAAGGTTTGGAACGGCTGGAAAGGCAGGCTGCTCCAAGATCTCTTCCTCGCCACACAGCGCCTGCTACGCGGAGCCACGCCGCAACAGGCACTGCGCCAAGACGAACGCATCAGCGAAGCTCGCTACTTGCTGCGCACCTACGGCCTGAATTCCGGTGTCGAGGATGCCCTGTGGTCACAACTCGACACCGTCTATTTCATGCGCTACTCGTCCGACGAAATCGCCTGGCACGCACAGATGCTTTACTTTCAGGTCGAATCCTCTGAGCCGGTGGTCAAGGCGCGGATCCTGGATGACAACAGGGGTATCCAAGTCATGGTGTATGCACCGGATCAAAAAGAGCTGTTCATGCGCCTGACCGGGTTCTTCTGCCGCATGGGGCTCTCCATCCTGGATGCCAGGGTATATACCACCCGCCACGGCCATGCGCTCGACAGTTTCACTCTGCAAAACCCGAACAGTGACAGTGACGAGCACTACCGCGACATCCTCCCCCTGATCGAGCACGATTTGACGCTTGCCCTGCAACACCCGGATAGAATCACGCGCCCTCCGCCAGTTCGCCTTTCGCGCCAGCTTCGTCACTTCCCGATCATACCCAGCGTTACCCTGAACGCCGACGAAGCAGGCCGCCACCACATCCTGTCAATCATCGCCGCAGACCGCCCCGGCCTGCTGTTCGACATTGCCGAAGTGCTGGCCGCGCACGGCATCAGCCTCGAAACCGCCAAGATCACCACCCTCGGCGAGCGCGTGGAAGACAGCTTTCTCCTCACCGGCGGCGGGTTGGAGCGGGAATCGCGCGCCGTCAAGATCGAACGGGAGTTGCTGGAACGGCTCCAGCTTTGAGGTTTACTAGCGCAAAGCGTTTGAACTAACCTTGCATTGAGAAAGAAAAATTCCTGCCAGAGCGATATATGTGACGGGTAAAAGAGAACCGAAATAAGAAAACGGATTAACTAAGTGGTTCATAGAAAAATAAACGTTAAATAGCGAAGTTAAACCTATAAATACGATTAAAGATAAGGTTGCACTCCGAATAAGGGTTTTGTTTTGCGAT
>Ga0123357_10013023_pt1 | contig 10757 bp, 6 predicted proteins | sample TergutEmb28metaG_FD_89873 | JGI IMG/M metagenome (GOLD analysis project Ga0123357, IMG submission 89873) | Embiratermes neotenicus P4 segment gut microbial communities from Petit-Saut dam, French Guiana - Emb289 P4 | ecosystem: Host-associated > Arthropoda: Insects > Digestive system > Gut ...
CTCCTGATGATGGATATATTAATGTCCGAAACATGTTGAGCACATAAGAAGTGAAATAAAATAACAAGTGACATCAAGTTGGTCTTTTATTCTTCAACTATAATTTTGACTGTCGGACAAGACATCCACTTCACCCAACCTTGCAAAGCCTGGCGGTAACTTTATCTATCACCAGGTTTAATGTTCAGCAAGACAGGCAAAGTAGGTTTAAACTAACATTCAGGCGCGTTCGCGTAACCATTGTTGCAGTGGAAAATAAATACATATTCCATACCCTGAGCATGTGTCTGTACTTTTGTGTTAATTATCCAGCATGCAGTGTGCATTCACCATATTATTATATTGTCATCTGTGGCCTGTCTGGGTCTGCAATTTTTCCACATTATATTAAAAAGGATGAGATGTTTGGACAACAATTTATTATACATAAAGTGTGTTTTGGTTTTCTCTAAAAATCATGTCTGAAACATTTCTCACTCTAAGAATAATTAATCGAGATATTTTTAGATATATACATAGGTCTTCATGTAAAGTACTCATTATTCTTGTAAGATTTTAATCAAAATTGAATTCTCTCGACTGATTTTCAAAAAATCTTCAAATACCAAATGTAATAAAGATCTCTCCAGTGGGAGCATAGTTGTTTCATGAGGACTTAAACAGAGACAGACACGACGAAATTTTTGCGAACGCGCCAGAAAATTCTACGTTCTTTCTTCAGAATATATTTATGTACAATGATGTACTTTGCATGTATCTCAGGACCATAAGCGACTTTGTTCTATACAGTAACTGACAGGTTTTGTAACCGAGAAAGACTGTGTTTACTGCGCGGTACGAATTGGGTCTTTATACGAAACAGATAACCTTTTCGTCCTCAAAGATTAAGAAAATTACTGTGTTTGGAAATATTAATCATACGGATTTATTATGTAAAAAATTAAAAAAATAATTGCAACAAAATGGCACAAAATTAGTTTCAATTTTTTTTTAAATGTATGCTTACGATATAACATCCTTGTGGACCAAACAAATTTTAAATTAAAAAAAAAACACTGTGATATAATTTAGCAGACATTAAAGACCTGCAGTCCTCTGTGAAGATTTAATCCAATGTAGCGTAGTGATTAATTTTTCTGTTACGGAAGTACCTATAAATTCTGATCCCAATAAAAATTTAAAGTACATTATGCCTTACCGTTCCTAGAATTACTGAAAAAATGGGTACTTCTATTATTCTCAACTTATTCAAAGGACCATAATTTATAATACTGTTATCAGACACTATAATTTTTTTCATAAATGTAATTAGCAGGGGAAGGAATCATACTCTTTTCTGAAACGTCGGATCAATCTCTTATTTATTGGGTACCGGCTTTCCTTTATAGAGTGACCGAGGAAAGACTCTGACAATTTACCTAGTGGAGAAGATAAGAATGCGTGGAGCTATAATTTTACTCCCCCATACACCTTCAGGGCGTAGTGCTTGATTAAGCACAAAGCACCTTTAAAATTTAAGACTATTACATTCATTTACCTGTAAATGGAAATAGGCAGAGAGTAACACTCTAAATCATTAAACAATTCAAAACCACATGAATATTTCAAATTCATTTTCAGATCTGCGGCACAGAGTTTCTTACTAAGTGGGAATATTACGTATGAAAAAATTCTATAGGGATGACACAAATATCATCTTCTCCAAATTTACTGTGTTTTTGGATGGGACCCCTGCTTATGTAGTAGAAAGTTCCTGAAGTTTCGGTGAAAGCTGCTGCCTAATCTTTCACCACGCAGATGACAGAATTAGATTCGCCTGAAGTGTCAATCAGTTTGCATCGGAGTACAAGGTACACACGTCCCACAACACAGAACCGTCCGTAGCCACTGCACTTGTAACCTCATCTCACATGTTGCATATTAATCATGCTTGTTTATTCTAGGAACGTCATGATACGTCAATCCCATATCCCGGATGTTTATATTTCGATTGCCGGGCCATGCAGACTCAACGATTTCCGATATTCCTCAATCTATCACTCTTTCCGGTAACCGAGAATGCTTCTGTTGGCTACATTTTGAGGTCTATGTATACTTCACGTGTTTCGGTTAACAGTTCAAACTAACATTCCCTTCATAATCACGCTCGAGTGATTTCTCATTCACTGATGAAAATTCACGTCTTCTTAGATATTCAACTGAATAGCTGGGCCGTTGCTTTCTGACATTTGAAAGGGATAAATGCCTAATTCAAAGCTTCTGAATGCCGCATGAAAAGTCGATGCTAATAAACAACGATTTTCTGAGAACTGAAGTACTAACATCAAAGGATTTGATCAATCAGTGAAATAAAGATTATGTCGATATTTTTATGAGTAGAAAAATTAAAGAAGATGTCAGCAGGTCAGTTTACAAACTGTCGAAAGACTGGACGATAGAGAACGACTAACAGGAATGGATGTGGAAGGAAGCAGTCGTGATACAATTTTTTATGCTCTCTGGATGGGCCAAGGGAAGGATCTAAAACTGGAGACACCGGGTGCTCCAGGCGAGATTCAAAACCAGCACTTCCCGAATATAGGCAGCAATAAAGTCACCTTGCTCGGGAAGCATTGGGTTTTACACTTGAATTATAGAGTTGCTTGTAGTAGGGCAACAAAATGCCGAACTGAAGTCAAATATAAAAACACTGTACTCGTCAGAACGGTTTTAGTTTGAAAGCAATACGTCCCATTGCATGGTTAAAACAGATGCAAGTTTGCCACTCTTTAATACCCACTGTTTGCTTTATGAGTTGTAAAGATTAACATCTCAACACAACTACTTTAATTCTAATTAGTTCAGGCAGCAGAGTCCTTTTTGAAGGGCTAGTACTTCTCGGACAATCAACAAATTTTCTCAATTTACGGAACCTGAAATTTCGTGACAGTGTTCACAAAACCCCGCCAGTGGACTTTATAAACTATATGAATTAATGTACATATATCCTAGTTTTATAACAATTATTTTAACGTTATCCTTCCCTTTATGCCTTGGATTTACAAGCTGTCTATATAATTTAGTTTTCCAATAAAAAATATATGTCATTTATCTTTTTTTCCACAATGCAACATTTCTCGCGAATCTGATCCTCCTTCATTTGATTTCCATACACAATGACACTTGGCGAAGAGCGTAAATGTTTTAAGTTGACGATTATGCAACTTTATGGAACCTCCTTGTGTTTATTTCCCTTTAGGCCCAAGTAACCTCTTCACTATCCTGCACTGCAACACATCCGTCCTATGTTATTATGCTTCGGTATTAATAATTCGAAAGATGTCTGCATTGGCTTTGTTACTGAACGTGGCGTACTTGCTGTCACTTGGACAGCGGTCTGGTTCACTTATGCACTTAGGATCTCCTTCAGAATGACAAGAACTGTCAATAACACTAACAATTGTATGTGGCAGAACGTTTAGTGTACCATGTAAAGAGCCGGACACTGACGGCGCTTAACCAAGTGGCAGATCAGTATGCAGGAATCCTGATCAACGCAGAACTGGCGGTGGAGCCACATTTTGAAAATAACACCAAGAGGGCGCAGGTTAGTAAAACTAATTCTCCAACAGTATGTAACTTAAGTCTTATAAAAATAACTTTCTTCTAATAGTGTCAATTTGTATTCTTCAGTCACCCGTTAGATTTAGCTTAGTTTGTTATCACGTTGTGTGTAATGTACTAAGTCCCCAGCTTACCGCTGGTTACTGTATCGATAACTTAATACCTTCTAACAAAACGAACTCCATTCACACCACACACACATTCTCGTAAGTTCAATTTTTATGTTATTATCTTTCCTATTTTTAAATAAAGGCTAATAATTATTACAATTATTAATTTTTTGCCCACAGTTACATAACTCTCAAACGTGCAGTTCTCATTTTCATCTACATCATCCAGCACCACAAAAATTCTTGGCTTATATTCTGGTGTCTACTTGTTGCATAACCCAGAAAATAACAATCATCAATCTTCACCTCCGTCAGAATTTCAAGCCTGTAACTTACGAGTATTTCCAGATAAATTTTATTTTAAAATAAGTGTAATATGAAACGTTATGTAAACCTTCTAAATCCTGATGATAACCACACGCACGTCCCACTACAACATTCAAATCACAGCATTTAACTCACAAATTGTACTCACGTATTTCACGTGCTACTAATTCTCAAAATTATAAGCGGTAACTTCTTAAGCATCATCAAAATGGGGTCTTCGCCCTTTTGAGATGCTCGGCATAGTTTTGCAATTTTTCTGACGTTTCAGGACAATATGTCGCCCCATTTTCAAGAGTCAAGCAGGCCCTTTAAGATGGAATCGATATATTGTCCCGAAACGTCGATAAACAACTGCCAACTTATGCTGCGCAACATCGAAGAAGAGCGAAGACCTGAACCACATCGTGGCGGAAGCCTCGAAGCTCGCATCATCTGACTGATCTTTGTAATGGGGAAGAAGTGTTCCAACTTGGAGATGGATTATGAAACTTTAAATACATCTAATATTGACCTTGTCGTAGGTAGCACAGCTAACAGTAACTGTGTACAACCATGTGCTGTTTGCAGCTCCTGAATCCTGTCTATGCACAAGTACATTCTGTGCTGCCTCACGGCTGGCAGGAACAGATAGACGAGCGACACCTCTCATTCAAACCACTGCCCTTAAGAAATGATCCCTTCGAAGTAAAACTGGATTCCAAAGGGATGGTGAGTTTTTAAGTAAACAATTAACAAGACTGGAAATGAACCTATAACGTAACAGTGAGGCGTTCTCGGAGCTTGGCATTCCGGACCCTTTCACAGATGGTCACAGCGTTTAGTCCCCGGTGAAGGGGAAGGGTGTAACGCCCTTTTGTTGTTACGAACTCTTCGTATGTTATAGCATGTTATTACTGTTTTTATGATTTGTCATTATATTTATTTGTAGAATTTATTGTCTAAATGTGTGTTGGTTTCTGTTTGTTAAATTTATCGGGCACAAATTAACTCAAAATTTTAGTCCGTCTAAATATTTGTAATTTCTAACTTACAATTATACTTAAAGATTCATAGGCGTGTTCATAATCTGTGTACATAAAAATCTTATGTTTTTTGTTTGAGCTTTAAGTATTTCAAACTTTAATTGAAAAGAAGGAAACTTTACAACACTAAGTTTACTGAATCAATAAATCAACCACACAACAACAAATTAACCTATGTGACGACACGTAATGATGTAATTGCAATCAAGAACAAAGCCATAAGTGATAAATACTACGATGATATTTACGATTTCAACGATCCCAGTGGCCGCGTGGTCTAAAGCGTGGGTCTGTGGCCACTCACATGCTGGGATTGTGGACTCGAAACTCGACGATGGTATCGAAGTCTGTCTCTTGTGAGTGCTGTGTGTTGTCAGGTAGTGGTCTCTGTGTCGGACTGATCACTCGTCCAGAGGAGTCCTATCGAGTGTAGTGTGTCCCATGAGTGTGATCGCGAAGTCCCATAAGGGGAGGCCACGACCCGGAGTCGGGCTCAAGAGCTTCAGGGAAAAAAATCGATTTAATTATCCGTCACGCAAAATGCATTTGAACCTCAAACTTTTACCCAATCCAAAGAAATAAGTACCAAAATTTGTTACAAAACTTGTATTTTTCTTAATTATCCGACATGCAAGTCGTATATTTTTTGCGCCATGTTGTTATAAGTCATATATAGCCTGTCGGTCTTTGTCGTATTTTTCTTAATTACCTTGTAGAAGGCAGATTTTCTAAATCCATATATTTGAGGATATATGGCAGTTACTACATTTTTCTGAATGTTTCTACCCTCAGTCAGGATTGCTTGTACAGTGTTTCATAGTTTAGTCTGATTTTAGCCAAACTTGAATTTTTTCAACAGATTTTAATAAAAGTTTTCAAAAACAAACCTCACGAAAATCCTTATACAGAAAGTCGATTGTTCCATGTGGATAGGAGGACGGACAGACCGACTGACGGACATGACGAAGCTGCAGTCACTTTTTACAGATTTGTAAACACAAGAAAAATAATAAATAATATTAAGAAAATATTGACAGAAATCTTGAGAAACAAAACAAAATGAATTACATTTCATTTTTGCCCACTGCCTTTTCATTTTCCTAAATTATCGTTACGGGTTTCGTTGAAATACTTAATGTCTTATTACATTCCTTACAATATTCTGATATTAGAGAAATAAGGGGAGTACAGTACGTGAATACATGCAGGATTATTCGTAACTTTGTAGGCTTAAAGTTGTGGTGATTCAACTTGGACAAATATGTTGCATATTTTACTCTTAGATTTGGCAATATAAAATGTTATTGGGTGAGTGGAAGTAGAGTGAAATTGTAGAAGTAACCGGTAAATTTTAAATTTGTAATAGCACCAAAAGAAAATGAATTTAATTTACTTAAACCTCTATGGTACCATCTGTTCTAACATTCAACATACCTGCACCTTGCAAATGTATTTTATTGATGTGTTTCATTTGATGCTCACAAGACATACAGGTTACTAGCAGAATAAAATGACGGTTTTTTTTTTGCAGCGGAAATGAGATTTATCCTCTGTGAGAAGGAGCTGACTTTCTTATATAATTTCAGTTTTAAATCTTAATAATATATGCACCGTGCATGATGTCAAATTCAACCTATCGAACAAACTTTCATGCATCAAAAGTAGACACATTCAATACAAAACTTAAATCACAGGTCACTGCACATACTGTCTGGAAAGGCTTACATGACACTTAATGACCAAATAGGATCCATATTCGAACAGCAACTTTTGAGGTAATTCAACCCACGACGTATTTTAAAGTTGAAAGACAAGACTGAAGTCTAGGTAAAGAGGAAGCTGAATACAGAGTTGTGCAAAAAATAAGTAGCAAGAATAATTCCCAATGCATGGTGTAGAGCAAACAATTAACAATAACATTTGTTTAATAGATCAAAGAAATGTTCGTCTCTGGCGAGACGACCGAGGTGGAAGCCAATATGCTGAAAGGCATTATGAGTCAGCTGCAGCTGAACACCCTGGCAGGAAACCTCGTGAAAAACCGTCAAAATAATCTTCCTAAACCTGATTCCGTCAGCGCACAGTACAGCGTCATGGAGGTAAGTACAACCAGACTAAAAACAAATCAGTCTATATGTCAGCACATGGCTAAGACTTGTGGAACAGGAAAACTGTACTGTTCTGCTTCTAATTAGCTATAAGCATTACGTAGTTTATCCGGGATCGAATTCCGGCGGAGACGAGATTTTCCTCCCGTTCAGACCGGCCCTGGGGCCCACCTAGACTCCTGTAAAATGGGTACCGGGTCTTTCCCGGGGGTAAAGTGCGGCCGGGGCGTGTTGCTGACCACTCACCCCCTTATAGTGCCGCGGTGATGGAAGAGTAGAGCTATACCTCTACCCACCCCCTGGGCCACACCGGGCCTGTAATGGTATCACTTTATTTTTTATTACGTAGTTTACAAATGACATCTTTTGTTGGATGTGTACGTAACGGACCAGTGAAGCTGTACATACACTGGACAACTAGAAATTTTTAAACAGTGTTTTCAAGCACACATTATTATAACGGGAAAGATGTAATAAGTTCCACATTATGCGGCTTTGTGTGTGCTTTTATTTCCAAATGACGTTACACACCAAGATTCGTCAAGAACCGCTAGAGTTAATTTTAGATCTTAACAAGGTGTTAGGATCAGTGTCTTCGAAACACGATTACAACACCTTGGCATGTTAGTTACAGGTAGATTGGCGAGGATTAGGAGATTCAATTATTCGCCGATCTCAGAGCACTAAGCGGTGACGCAGTTGGTCAAGGCACTGGTCTACAAGCCAGAAAGTCGTAGGTTTTATCCCCGAGGGTTTTATTGGGATTTTTCATTGACTTACTCCTTCTGGCTGCACTATGGCATTGGGGTCGACTATGCCTTTGAGTACCAGGAATATATCCTGGGAGGTAAAGGCGGCCGTGGCCTAGGTCTGACAACCATACCACATTCATGTGCCGATTGTCTAAAAACTCTGGGACTGTCAGCCTCCTGTAGCCCTAAGGGCCTGTCCAGGCCTGTAATGGGATAACTTTACCTTTAGCTTTACATTAGAACACTGACTGGAAAACCGGAAATACAGATAGCTGACACGTAGAATCCCCTAGTTTGGCGCTTTGGAATTCATACGTACTGAAGAGTCACGGTCCTGAAAGAAGGAGACGCAAGATCAACAACCCATTAGAGGCTGACATAACAAGGTGCCCAAGACAACAAGGGAATTCGGGCCCAGTATTAATTGACTAACCTATGTGAAGTTTTCTGTGATTATTCTTAGTTTTAAGGCAAATACCAGCGTATGGTTCAAAGAAGTAACGCGGTCCGCTTCTCCTACTCACGCATTCCAGCAAAAATATCTCCCTTTAGCAAATACGTCTACACATTTTCTGGGACCAATCCTCACATACCATATTGGTGTAAGAAAAACCTAAGTTTTTCCACGCAAAAGGCCAATTGTCTGATGAGAGTTTCCCCAGTATCAGCAAGAGCTGTAATTACGAATACCTCAAGACCTTCAAAGCCCTTCAGGGTTAAAATTTGCAGGACGCCGTTTTAACGTTTCAGCTGTGCGTTTCCCGTTCATAAATGGTATAACATAGAAAGATGCACCAAAGATAGCACAAGTAGCCATCTTCAGTTAGCTATTCGCTGTTTGATTGTACGTGTAACATGCAGTACACATGAACTTGAGTATGGACACATATTTTTGTCTAATCGTGTGCGTTATTGAAACGTGTATGCACATTGCATGATATACAGTATACATATACAAGTGCAATGTAACACCGGCTCTAGAATAGGTTAAAACGCCTTAAAATTGTGACTTCAGTCACCATGAAGGTTAACGTCTTCTGGTAAGGAAGTAGTAGATCAAAACGCATTACTTACAAGAAGGCGGTAGTCTTTTCCTCAACATTATGCACTAATACAATGGGCAAAATTGCTTCCCACAGAGTGTAGTAACTGGAGAATGCGAAGTCCTTTATGACGTCTCTCCAGTCCCAGCAGCGATTCTGAAGGCCCAGCCGATGCTGGCACCTTTGGACAACGGCAGTCAACCGATCATTCAGATTTTCAAGACCCAAAACTTCTCGAATTGCAATCAACGGCCTGTTTACAATTTTGGACTCGAAGGATTTGAAGGCCTGCAGCCTGGAGCAAACGCGGGCAGCTTTTTGTCTGTAAGTATCCATTCATATTACGTACAAACTCCTCGTATTTCTCCATTGGCATGATAAGAATTAGTAAACCTTCTGTGGAAAATAGAATAACGTAAGTGATTTTAAATAGGCGACTTGTTAGCTTTGTCACAAAATATCCCAAGTAATTGGTCCATTAAATCGTATGTTCCCAAAGTGTGGTTCGCAAACCACTGGTAGTCCGCGATCTATGACGGGTAGCAACCATGTACATTACACTGCAGTACTTCTATCGATTTATAATGACATTTTATTGTGTTCAATTTCTCATTAAATTTCGCTGGACTTAAATTTTATTCCATTTCATTCGCTCTAACCATTTCGTTGCCAAGTATCATCTTTCAAAAAACAGAATGAAAATGTTTAAGTTTTGTCAAGCAGCCCGCTTAAGCTATATTCTCTGCAACTTTAAAGTGGCCAGGGAAAAAGAATCAGGGCACAGCTGTATTACAGCGTAATTTTCATTTATAATCCATAACACATAACGGAAAGTCGCTCTCGAGTAGGTATAAATCCTGCTTCATAGTCGGGAGGTCGATAGTTCAAATCGCCCTAAGTGTAGACTAGCCTGAGATACTTTGTTGCTGTCCACACTTCCTCCACAAAATGACGGAAATTTGTCCACGATCTCTTGATTTCACTTCCTTACCAATTTTCTGTTCACTGATCTTCTTACGCAACGCAGTAAGTCTTATCAATTAAAATAGTTGCACAAGAAACCAACAACATAGACGCAATACTGCAACTACCTTGTAATTTCCAGCACTCTTCAGTGAGTCGTGTCATCCTCTCAGGCAGTCCTAAGAGCTTCATCATCCAGTCCTCCGTGACAACGACCAAGGTCGTTCTGAGTCCTGAGTTGTACAACGCCCAGAAGGGTATGTCCGTCAGTACTGTCAATGTCACCATACACTCAAGGGAAAGGCAAAGAAACATCCCAACTCTTAGCAAACCCCGAAGTGTTGGAGATCTCGTTTATCAGCACATGCCCAAAGGCCACCATCCGGATTCCGGAGACAGAAGAAATCGTCCTTATTCCTCAGAACACGACAGTAGCAGCAGCAGCAGCAGCAGCAGCAGCAGCAGCAGCAGCAGCAGTAGTAGTAGCAGCAGCAGCAGCGAAGAAAATTCTTCCAACAGTACAAGCAGCAGTAGCAGTAGCAGCAGCAGCAGCAGCAGCAGCAGCAGCGAAGAAGATAATGCGCAACATAAATCCAATAAACCAAGAAACGTTCGAGTACTCGCAAAGCAAAGCCATTCGAGGGTTCCGGTGATTCCGAGAAACCGCAGGTCATTAAAAGCACAACTAAACACCCAGGACAGCAGCAGCAGCAGCAGCAGTGACAGTAATAGTAGTAGCAACAGCCATGAGAATAACAGTAGCAACAACAGCAGCAGCAGTAGTAGCAGCAGCAGTAGCAGTAGCAGCAGCAGCAGCAGCAGCAGCAGC
>Ga0123357_10013025_pt1 | contig 10757 bp, 2 predicted proteins | sample TergutEmb28metaG_FD_89873 | JGI IMG/M metagenome (GOLD analysis project Ga0123357, IMG submission 89873) | Embiratermes neotenicus P4 segment gut microbial communities from Petit-Saut dam, French Guiana - Emb289 P4 | ecosystem: Host-associated > Arthropoda: Insects > Digestive system > Gut ...
AACTATTAAATGTAATGTTTGTGAATTATCAATAAATAGAGTTGTTGTACGCAGTCAAGCTGACAATATACAGTTCGCATGAAATCGTCGCCACGTAAATATTCCCTGAGATAAGCTCATGCAGCCGGCTAGAGACAGTTAGGTACTGCTACGAATTAGATATTATAGTGTCCAGAACAGAGAAAGGAACGGTAGCATTACCATCCACTCATCAAGCCATTCTTTTCACAGAAGTGACCATACTGGTTTAACAAGTCCTGCAAAAAGGTCTCCATATCCGCTGTTCCAACAACCATGAGAACGTTTCTGTGACGCCAGTAAAATTAGCACTCGGAAGGCCTTAGATTCGAATCACAGCCACACACTGGATACCCTAATCGATATTTTTCACGTGTTTCTTCAGTCTACAAAATCAAGACTCTGACTGAAATGTGCCGCGACTGAGTCGCCTCGTGTACATTATATTTCCTAACCATCTTGTCACTTTCAGCTAACGGAGTGTAACAACTGCAGTTGACACCCTGTTGTTAAACCATCACTCAAACACGCACTGTTGTACGACAGACGTATGCATGATTGACAGTGAGTATGAAATGGAACACCTATGCATATATCCTTTTATTGAACTTAATATCTATAAACTTAATTGCATGGTACAGGATTTTCTTTTAAAAAATGACATTAATTCCGCAAAGAAAAGTTTTCATTTTGTAGACCCTGCAGTTTGTTCTCGCTTCCACAAGACCCATCACTGGCAGTATGGTGAACCATTGGAACGCCGTTTGTACCTTCACAACCTATCCCTAAGCAACTGCTTTCATAGAATTAGGTTGTCGTATTGCGGCTGAAGAAAGGTAACTCTTCAGAAATGGGATAATATCAAGTGGTAAAAATAATGCCTATAATTAATTAAAGATTACGCCACGAAGTTTTATGAGGAAGTGTCAGTGCAGCCAAACACGTTCTTAACCTTAGCGTTAGATGGAAGTGAGGGGACAACTGTACGAGGAAAAGCTCCAGTACCCTAGAGTGAAGAGAGAGAAAAACCAACAAGATGCAACTAATCCGATGTTTATTATCAAACTTCTATCTCAACACGTTTCGGGCATCATTATGCCCATCATCAGGAGAATAAGACCGTGTCCTACTGCATGCGGTGTTCTGCACTGGTTGTGCTGGCTGTGGTTGTGTGGAGTTACGTCATGAACTGTGTGTACTGTGTGAAAGTTACTGTTCTCCTGATGATGGGCATAATGATGCCCGAAACATGTTGCGATAGAGGTTTGATAATAAACATTGGATTAGTTGCATCTTGTTGGTTTTTCTCTCTCTTCACCCTACATTCATGATGCACGGTCACAAAAACCTAAAACCTAAAACTCCTGTACCCATTTCACAGACGACTGGGTTGGTCCAAAAGGCGGTCTGGGCGTTAGGAAGAAAGGAAAAAATATTTTTCGCGTTCGGAATGGAACCCCGATTCTTCGGCCCTACGACTTTTAGTCCAATCTTTATATCGACTGAGCTGTGCTGGCTCTGTTGTGGAAAGAGTTAGCCCTCTTCTAGGATCGTTTCCATACACCGACTGTGCAAACGATGGAATTACATCGCGACGGACATCATACTTTAAAGCCGTCCACACTTCGCCAGACAAGGTTACGCAGGCAGTGAGTCACTGGCGCCTCCCATCAGTCCGTGCCATCCGACATTCCGCCCACCAGAAGGCTATAAAACATGACCACAAATTGAAATGTCTTACCATCATTGGTGTTCCGGTGAATAAATAGGAAACAGTGAGTTATCTCTCTCTTCCATGTACCACAAAACCATGTGGGACAACCTGAGCAGTTCTTTAACCTCTGTTCTACATTAAGACAGTGACCTTCACATTTTATCTCTGCGAACGTTCTGTCTTCTGCCATTGGATACGATCTGTTGGGTCAGAAGCCTATCTGAACGCAGTGCAAATGTATCTTTGCCTCTGCTAGGAACAGAACCGTGGTCGTTTAGCCACATATTTACAACACTAAATGTATCCAAAGGAGTTCCTTCATGCACAACACAATTTATTACAAAAGTGACTAGTTTTGATCCATTTTTCGGGCCATCATCAGACCCGTATTACAGAACCCACAAAATAAACAATGGAGATTAACTACATGCTCTTGTAATAAATTGTATTGCGCATAACAACTTCGTTGGATAAATTTATTGTTCTGAGCACAACGCGGATGTATCACCTAAATATTAAAGTTCACTACACTAACTGAGCTGCGTCGGCATCTGCGGATACAAAGCTACTTTTATACCAAGATAATTCAATACATTCACCAACAAAATGTGAATTTTCGCCATAGACCTAATTTCTTCCGAACATGCCGTTTAATGTATAAGATACACGCCAAACATATTTTTGAGATTTATACACCGTATTCTGTAATATTTTCCCTAAAACAAACATTCTTCTTATTTGCCACCTTTCTGTCTGAGCGTTCCGGCGACGCGAATGTGGAATTTTGGATATTACTAAGTACAGTACCGGTTAGACTACTTCATCACAATTCATACACAAAGAACTCTGGCCCAGACACACTCGGCGGACTCGTAGCGTGACGGAGAGATTTGTTGACGTCTGATAGGAATTGGGGATTAATTATATGGACGGATAATCCGTAATTTAGAAAGGTTTGGTAAAATGGCATTAGAGATGTGAATAACCGAAGTGCATACCACGAACAGGCATGATAGCTACTCTGAAAAAAAGACCTGATGAATAAAAATCTTTTAATCTGCTTATGTTCTTTTATCCAGCTTAGAAATTTCAGCTGTACGTATAATAACAGAGGGTTCGAGATTGCTCAGACATTTTAGTGGTCACGTGGTATGTTGGATGGCCAGAGCACCATTCCCGAAAAGACCATGTCCTCCAGACCGAAACTACAGGCCCCTAGGTTCCAGTTCTGTGCACAAATGGAGCAGTTCTCCGTTGATAAGAAGGCCGAGGCGTGAAGCTGACCACTCGCGTCCACCTCCTACCAAGATTAAGACTGCATGGCCTTATACCTCCACTTCTCTATACGTCTTCACAGCATAGTACTTCATTAGGACCAGGAACAAATTTACGTACTTACATATAATGCAGAAATAATTAACTCCATCTAGCAGAGTCCTTCTTGAGAATCTAAGCAGTTCCTTAGCTAGTCAAGAAATTATTCAGATTTCATGGAACCAAGATTTCATTACGATGTCTAAAAGAACCCAACTCTTGCCCCATCCTGAGCCAAATGAATCACGTTTACGCCATTCCAAATTATTCTTTAAGGTCTATTTTAATGTTACACTCCGATCTACGTGTAGGTCTTTAGAGAGGCTTCTTTCCTTCTGGCTTCCCAAGCAAGTGCTTGTGGCTTTTTTTTTGTCCTAACGTGACACTCTTCCTACCCTTGCCATAGTCCTTCATTTGATCACCCTAAAGTATTTTGTGAAGAATACAAGTCATGAAGCGCCTCATTACGTAATTTTCTCCAGCCTCTTATTATTTCCTCCCGCAGTCACTAAAATCTTCCTCAGCAAGCTCTTGTCAAAGAAGCTCGAACTTGGTTCTTCCCTTTAATGTTTCCAGCCAAAAACGAAAAGAGGCAATATTTCGGTTCATTGTGTGCTAATCTTTATGATCTTAGGCAGCAACGAAGAAGACAGAAAATTTTGGACCGAATGGTACAATAATATTTAAATTTCGCGTTTCTGTGGCTTAACCTCCTCTGCTGATAGAACTAGTCTCTTTTGAAACAACGTAATACTCTTCACTCACACGCTCATTTCCGTGTTCCTAGCCCCTGGTGACTACTCTGTGTGTACAAAAGCCCCAACCCCATCCCACCCAACGCAAGCACCGGACAACAAAACCCCCGTGGATCCAACTAATTGTGCAACTCACGATGTGGTTCCTGCGTGGAACTGAAACACGTCACTATCTGACAGGCTAGAAGCGGCAGCCACTCTGCGCTGTACGACCAGAACACGAGCTTCAGCAAGTGTTTCAGTTAATATTTCTGCCATCTCGACATTGTTACTAAATAAATCGTCCATAAGATGGACGTCGAGTTGACCCGTTCCACAACCAGTTGTCTAATGATCTGTCCAACGTTCGTACTTGTGTTTTTGTTCTAGGTGGTCTTACGTCTCTACAAGATAATTCAATTCTTATTAAAGTAAAAAAAATTTTTTTTTTGGATTTGATGTTTTGGGTACGACTGTTGGAGCGTGTATTGTCTATTAACGAAAATGAAGAATAAAAATGATATTTTAAAGGAGAACCAGTTACATCCAGAGGGGAGCAGAATCAGAAAAATGGAAAATTCAAAAAAGGAAATATTCTGTTCTTTGAATATGTTCTGCTCTTTAACCGTTTAAAGACGAAGCGCAGCCTGTTTTATTTAAAGACCCAGTTCGTACCGCACTGTAAACACTTTTCATCTCGGTTATAAAACCAATCAGTTTATGGTACAAGTGGCACAAGTCGCTGTTTTTTTCTCAGATACTTACAAAACACAAAAATACGGTGTGGGCAAAAAGTACAATTCTTGAAAGTTAAACCTGTTGTTGCATAACGTAACCAGTAGGCTTTAAAAGGTTAATCTTAACAGTGCAGCAGCTAGGCTTTGGTGGGAGGGGGGGGGGCTGTTTTTGTGACAACAATGGCTTGTATTGTTCGAAGTCTCAGCAGCATTTTTTTTTTTTGTCGAGACAAAAATACTCAAATCTCTGCAGATTGACGACTTTGAGTCGGAATGTTGATTTATTCCGAGATTACTTCACCAACTCCGTGCAGCAAGTAGCTATGCAATGATCCATTTCACCCACCCAAGACGTGACACTCTCCAAAATAACATACATATTCACGTTCTCCATTGTCGTTTTGAACACCCAAATTGTTATAAAACACATAATTCCCTTCGTTAGCGAGAGTAGTATGGGCTTCTAGAGAAGTGGGGCGGAGGGGGGCCTGAACGAGGAGGGAAGAAGACAAAGAGTGCTAAACGTAGAATTTCGTCATCTCTACCTTCCACGGTATTTATTTCATTCGTCTCAGTATGAAAAAGAAGTTCGCCGGTTTTTCTGCAACACCATGGGCCACTATCGCTTTCAGAATAACCCACCATTGTCCACCACAATGAACAAGAAAACTAAAGAGTGTGACTTCACCTTAGGACGTTATATTAGCGTTCAGTGAGACACAGGCGTGATCATAAATGGTCAGCATGTAGAAGTACATAAATATTTTGAAGGACGAAGCCGTCGGATGGACAGACTGTACCACACCAGGAAAAATCCCAAAATCTAAACATCAATCACATTAGCCTCTGCTCCTTCCTAAATACTATCCAGAGAGTTACCGTCTGTGGAGCTGGAGTATACTAACAGGAAGCGGTAAAAGAAAACAAAACCTATCCCGTTACAGGCCTGGGCAGAACCTTATGGCTCCAGGAATTTGAGGCTCCCAGAATTTCTAGAATATCCGCACATGAAGGTGATAAGGTTGTCAGTCGTAAACACTGGCCGCCTTTACCCCCAAGGAAATATTCATGGTACTTATCTCCGTTCGAGGCTGAATCGACCTCAGGGCCATAGTGCTGTCGGAAGGATCAAGTCAGTGAACAGTCCCAATGAAAATATCGGGAATTGTACAAGTGACCTTACGAGTTGTAGGGCGGTGCTTTATCCAACTGCACCACTGCGTATTCTGTAGGAAAACACATCCTATCACAAAATAGGCCTCTTTTATATTCGAAACACCGTGACCTTTTATGTTCCCTAGGCCGGCATATTTTTTTTTCTAGCAGGGAATACATATGTTACGATCTTCAGATGGCTTATAAATTACAGACACGTCTGATACGGTTTTACAAAGACGATTGTTTTTACACGGAGAACATTAACACCTTTCATCCTTAAATAATACACAAAACGATAAATTACAACTTAAACATGGGAAATAATAGCTTCTATTTGTTCACAAATTTCTCGTACTGATAGCTGTATTAAACTGTAATATCATATAGAAGACATTCAACCTTTTAATCTTCACGGAGATGAAGTCTCTATTTACTCCCGCAACCCTTCAATTAGAATCGTTAAACATTTCCTAACAGACTGGAAAGGTGTTAAAAACACATACTTAACACTAGGGCGTTCAAAGACGATAGAAACGAACCCATGTTAAATTGACTGAAGATTACTGACTCGAAAGAGATTGTATAAAGATACAACGTAATATCCTTTGATTATATCATTTCCTGTTAAATGTACAGTAATTTATTTGAAATTCGTGAGTAACTTATTTTTCGGTACAATTACTATATCATCGTGGCTGCTGGTACCAAGAGCTCTGCCTTTGTCAGTCGGGCTTTCGGATACAGCTAGGTTTGTCAATAAATTCACACGTGAACATTCCTGGGTAGTGCTGTGTTTGGTTAAATCTCAGTACCTGGATCATGTCTGTGTTCAATTACAAACAGCGTGTAAGAGGATAACTTTGATGAATGTTGGTTGAGTGAATCTAAACTAAGCATGAAGACCTGAAGGTCTACCTTCAGGGTGGAAAGTGGGGGGTAGTAGTTTCTCCGAAATGCTCGTATTTTCTTGTCCATTTACTGGGTGTCGTACATCAAAAGGTCGTATTTAATTGACAATGAATGTAGTCAACCATATTTTTGTGAATTTTGACGTTTTGCTGACCGTGCATCTCAATATACTTATCTCAGTAATTAACCAATTTGATGCACAAAATTTTTGTTTTACAATAAGTTTATTTCATGCCTGTATATGTTTCGAGCACATGTGCTCATCATCAGGAGTTCAAAATTGCATTACACAGCCTCTGGTATCATCACACCTCAGGCATGAAATAAACTTATTGTAAAACAAAATTTTGTGCATCAAGTTGGTTAATTACTGGGATAAACATATTTTTGTGGTTAAGTGTCATTAATTTTCAATGTGACATGCCAGGCAGTCGAAATGAGCTTTTAAGTGAATCGATAGATACTTTTTGCACATTTTACGAATCTTTTTATAGCCTAGAAGGCTATGATCATGTGGGTATAACATATAGACCTAAGGTCTATTCACTTGAATCTAATAAGCGACATAGACGCTACAAGCCACTGTCCCTCTATTCGGTGGTTTCCGCCAACCAGCTCTCTTCCACTTCTACAGATGAACGGTAGAAATATCTCGGAAACAGGCCACAAAAAATTCCTGCCAATTGTTTTTACACTTATCTTTCATAAACATTCTGAAATTTATTTTCAATCGATGTGATATCTGGAGTCAAACCCACGTCACAAAGTAGTCCAAAAATCTGGATAATGTAATTCTTCATTAATATAACAACTTGCAATTCTAAAAAAGTTAGTCTATTATTCTCCCTACATTTTAAATTTTATTACCTCTATTAACTTCTACCCTTATTACATATGTTATTTTATATTTGAAATTATATTATTTTATATCATAATATATTAACCCTTATCCTGCTAACGTGGAGAATATGGTGAGCTTCTAATAACGCTAACAAATGGCAGATGGGATTTAATTCGGCGTTTAAAGGATTAATAACATGTAAAAGAGATCTCGTACTCTATAAAGCATTGCTATTTGTTTATAACCCTTTTTAGCTCTCAGCCTGAAGATGGCTCTATAAGAGGAGCCGAAGCATATTGCTATTATAAATGATTTAATTATCTTTTAATTGTAATTACTTAATAAAAAGTTGTGTTAGACTGTGAAATTATATATATATATATGTATTCTATAGTCTAAGAGCTCATAACCTGAAGCTGTGCACCTCAAATACTTAAGCGGAGTCACTAGGTAAACCAAAGAACGTAAAGTGTCAATCAAGACTTCATGGAGCTCGCACAAATGTGGTTTGTCAGATACAACAGATTAATGAAAACTATTCGCGAGTATATCTGGCTGGTAGGGGAATGAGTGTAAAGTTGCTGTACTTTGTGATCAGGAGGTTTGAAGTGCAATACACGCCGTGGGTTTTCACGGCTTCTCTAAACCCTCCAGGACAATGGACAGCACCTCACCTTAGCCATAAAGGCTTCCTTCCATGACATTAGCTATCAGGTTATCACTAATCGTCCAATCACGTGCACGCTACATAATCTGACCTCTTGAGAGAAAAGTTAAACAAATCTCATAAAAATGAATGGCAGTATTGAGATCGGCGAAACTCTTGTACATGATGCAGTACTCACAATGAAGTCTAGACGTCGTAATTTCAGTAACCGTCAGTAAGCACGGCGTTTGTCTTGCCAGTAATGTAGTCTGTAGACTGCCAGAGACATGTTTCGGCTTCAAAATCTATGTCAAACTTATTTAAATTTTAGGAAGAAAATTATCCTGTTTCTAACTTTTACATGTATGCGTACACGAGTATATATATATATATATATATATATATATATATATATATGATTACATTACATTAATATGACCTACGGGAATATTTTCTGTGAATGAATCTCTGTTACGTATAGTTCATAAGATCTGAGTGTTTATCAAGTTATTTAAATAAATATATTTATTATTAAATAAATACTGATATGTGTTAAATTGAAGCACATGTAGGTAAAAAATTCTCTTTCTTAACATAAAAATGTCATAAACAAACAGACCGTCAATTTTAAAAGCTATGAACACAACTCCAAGTCGAAACATGTCTATGGCCTGGCTACGACTAAAACCACAGTGCAGAGTTTTCTTGAAAAGTTAAAAGTTCCTCATCCAGTCAGGCTATTTATAGAACCCGAAAACTCGTTACCCTTATAAATCCAGTCCGCGCCCTCCCATCCTATTCCATTAAAGTCTATTTTAATATTATCTTCCCATCTATGGCCAGTTCTTCCAAGTCGCTATTCCCTTGAGGTTTCTGTACAAAATTCCTATATATATTTTTTTTCTTCCCCAATTCGTGCCTTATGTCCCACCCATCTCACTCTTTACCATCTGGTCACCCGAATAACGTGCGGTGAGGATTACAAATCACGAATCTTCTCACTACGCAAGTTTCTCCATCCATCGTACGTATTCCTTCCTCTTAGCTTTAAATATATTCTTCAACCTTCTTGAAAATCCTGTTATAAGAATGTATAGGCAGCAGTGTTAGTAAAATGAACAGTGATTATATGTATATATTAACTTATAAATTCAATATTTGTTATTACCACAATTGACTGTATACACAGGTGCATTGTGTAACTCACAACTTTCATCGACGACCCACCAGAGAAAGTCTCTTGTTACTATCTCTCAAGGCAGGCAAAATACCCACATGTTCTATCCCCCCTCCCCTGTCATCAGCCCGGTTAATTAGCCCCACGGGCCAGCCAACTACTATTTCTGTGTTCGTCAGCTACGTGGCTTGTCGAAATCCATCAACACATGTTAATTTCTGCCGTTATTAAATTTAGTCAAGCGGCAACCGATTAGACACCTCGTTACAAAGGCAGGGAAATTATCTTGGCACTTGTTTATTAAATTAATTAACTACGTAGGTGACTAAACTATCTCCAAAGAGCACATTTAGTCTAGAGAAGCCGACATTCACGACCAGTTAATTCGAGTCTGCCACTCACATACTTTCCTACTTACTTACTTGCTTCTTTACTTACTTAGTTACTTACTTACGCCATAGAGCAGATTCCTTCCTGAGAAGGTAACACATCCTCAGCTAGTCAAGAAATTTCCCGTATTTTATGGAACCCGTATGTTCATTACCATATCCACAAGTGCCTGCCACCTGTCCCTATCCTGAACCATATCGATCCAGTCCATTCCCCCACATCCTATTTCCTGAAGATCCATCTTAATATTATCCTCCCATCTAAGTCTAGGTCTCACAAGTGGTTTCTTTCCCTCCGGTCTCCCCACCAAAACTACGTATACACCTCTCCTTTCCACCATACGTGCTACAGGCCCCGCCCCTCTCCCCATCTCATTCTTCTCTATTCGATCCCTCGAATATTATTTGGTGAGGTATACATATCACTAGGCTCCTCATTATGTACTTTTCTCCACTCCCCTGCTACCTCATCCTCAGCACCCTATTCTCAGACACCCTCAGCCTACGTTCCTCCTTCAATGTAAGCGACCAAGTTTCACACCCATGCAAAACTACAGGCAAAATTACAGTTCTGCAGATCTTAATCTTTATATTTTTGGACAGAAAACTGGAAGACAAAAGATTCTGCACCGAATGATAGCTCTTTATTCTGCTCTTACTATCTTCCTGAACAGAATTTTGATTCGCTAAGGTTGTTCCACCACTAAATCAACTACACATTTATATGCCTCGTTACTTAAAATGCTAGTTACATATTGTAGCCCCAAACTTTCGGAGTACGAGGACCACTTCCTTATCGCAACAGATTTCGCTCAAGCCCGCATTCTAAAATTTGAACTGTATAACTAATAAACACCTAGGAAGGACGAGGTAACGGGGGAATGGAGGAGATTGCATAACGAGGAGCTAAATGATTTGTACTTCTCACCCAATATTGTGAGGGTGATAAAATCGAGAATGAGATGGCCTGGGCATGTGGTGTGTAAGGGTGAGGAGAGGGGGGTGTATAGGGTCTTGGTGGGGAAACCGGAGGGAAGGAGACCACTGAGGAGACCTAGGTGTAGATGGGTGGATAATATTAGGATGGATCTCCAGGAGGTGGGATGCGGGTATATGGACT
>Ga0123357_10013026_pt1 | contig 10756 bp, 8 predicted proteins | sample TergutEmb28metaG_FD_89873 | JGI IMG/M metagenome (GOLD analysis project Ga0123357, IMG submission 89873) | Embiratermes neotenicus P4 segment gut microbial communities from Petit-Saut dam, French Guiana - Emb289 P4 | ecosystem: Host-associated > Arthropoda: Insects > Digestive system > Gut ...
GCCTCGGCGGGCCGTGACGCGACGATCCTGGCCAGACGGTCGATCTCGTCCTCTGCGTCAATGACGATGCGCCCAACCGATTGCTCGACGGCGAGTTCCAACTCTTCATTGGACTTGTTGTTGCCGTGCAGGGCGATCAACCTTGGCGGCACGCCACCTTGCAGTGCCGTCGTCAACTCGGTGATGGAACAGACATCGACACCCAAGCCGCACTCAACCGCCCACCGGGCAATCGTGCGCGTCAGGAAGCTTTTGCCCGCGTAATACACCTGCCATGGCGCGAAAGCCTCGCGAAAAGCCGTGGCGCGGGCACGGAAATCGGCCTCGTCCATCACGTACAGCGGCGTACCAAACTCGCGCACCATGTCGGTGGCCGACAACCCGCCGATGGTCAAAACGCCCTGCGGGCGCGACGCGGTCACCGGCCAAATGACCGGCCTGTTGGCGTCAGACTGCGGGGTCAACCATTCGGGACGAAAAGACATAGCATCCATACTGTCAGATTGAAGACCACCGGGTTCACACCGTCTTCCCAGCCGAACGCCAGCAAACAACCCCTCCGACCTGGTAGGCTTGCCTGTTTGTAAGCCCCCGTAGCTCAGGGGATAGAGCACCGCCCTCCGGAGGCGGGAGCGGGCGTTCGAATCGCCCCGGGGGCGCATTCGTGGCACGCAGGTGTCGTGGGAAGGCAGTAGCGCATGGCGATTGACGCTGCAGATATCGCCATTCGTCCGTCGCCGCACCGGGCCACTCGGGCGGCTCAAGCCTTTTTCAATTCGGATCGGCTGGAATCGCCGCACTTCCTGATCTTGCTGTGGTTTGCCACCCGCCTTGTCGTCATCGGCGTGTGGGCACTATTGCGCACGGGGTCTCAAGGTGATGTCGCCTACTACTTTGACCATATCGCCGCTTTGGGCCAGTCCGGACCGGCCACGGCCATGCCCGAATACCCCACGCCCGCGCTTTGGATCCTGAGCGTGCCCTACCTGCTGGCGGGTGGTGACGCGACGCGCTACATGGTCGCTTTCTGCTGCCTGATGCTGGCGCTGGATGCCGCCTTCTCGCTGAGTCTTTGGCGGTTCGGCGGCCAGCGGCGAGGGCAGGCCATCGTCATCTGGACGGTGTTCATCGCCTTCATCGGCCCAACCGTCTACCAGCGTTTCGACCTGATCACCAGCGTGTTGGCCGGCTGGGGGCTGATAGCCGCATGGCACAAACGGCCCGTCATCGCGGGCATGCTGGTGGGCGTGGCGGCTGCCGTCAAGCTGTGGCCCGCCCTGCTGTGGCCGGCCCTGTGCGGCGGTTCCAGACCGCGCGCCTGGCGCGTCACCATAGCCATGGCCATCACCGGTAGTGCGCTGGCGCTGGCGTCGCTGGCGTGGGGCGGCTGGGATCGTCTCGTGTCGCCGCTGACGTACCAGTCGGATCGCGGCCTGCAGGTCGAATCGGTGTTTGCCAGCATCCCCATGCTGATGCGATCGTGGCACATCGGCGACTATGCGGTGACCATATCGCGGTACCTGGCCTTTGAGATCTGGGGCACGGGCGTGCCCTTCTGGCTGTCGGTGGTGTCGGTGGCAGGCATGGCCGGCTACGCACTGATCGTGGTCGTCTACGTGATCTGGTTGATCCGCGGCCACGGACGCATGATCGAGGGCTGCGTTCTGACGCTGCTGGTGATCGTCATCCTGATCGTCACCAACAAGACGTTCTCGCCGCAGTACGTCATCTGGCTGGGTGGGCCGCTGGCGGCCACCTTGCTGGTCGTCGGCGACACCCGACCTCGCAACGACACCCACCCACTTGACACCAGGGAAGGCGAGCTCGACAAGCATCGCCTGGTCAGGATCAGTTGGCTGACGCTGGCGATCACCGTTGCCACAATCATCGTTTACCCGCTCGGCTACGCGCCATTGACGAATGACACCTCGGGCTTGCTCTGGATGCGCCCGATAATCACCCTCGTGCTGGTGGCCCGCAACGCCATGATGGTCTGGCTTTTTGTCGAACTGGCCAGGTGGTGCGTCAGCTTCTTGAAACCCAGCGCTTGGCGATTGGTCCGTGCATGACGCGTACCGAACGCGATCTACGACGACATGCGGTGATCCTTGGCCTCGGGTGGGTAGCCACGCGTACTTTCATGGTCTATGACTGGTGGGTTTCCAGCCAGTTCATCATGAACGACGTCTCGTACTACTACACCCAAATGGGCAACCCAGGCTCGTCGGCCTTGGTTGAATACCCGACGCCGATTCTGTGGTTGATGCGCTTCATCTACTTCATCACCCAGGGCAGCTTCGACAGCTTCTTCAACCTTGTCGTAGCCCTGATGGTGACACTGGACGCGCTGGTTGCCGCCGTGCTTTTCTGGCGCGCGTCGACGGCCGCCGCCGTCAACTGGGTGGTGTTCCTGGCCTTGCTTGGGCCCATTATGTGGTTCCGCATCGACTTGATACCGGCCGCCGCGGTAACGCTCGGCTTGCTGCTGTTGGCCACTCGTCCGGGCGCCGGTGGAGCGCTGCTCGCGGTCGGTGCCGCCGCGAAAATCTGGCCCGCTTTGCTGATCTTGCCGGCGCTCGGACGCACCACCGGCGCCCGCCGCCGAGGCATTGGCTTCGGCATTGCCGGAGCCAGCCTTGCGCTGTTGTCGCTGTTGTTCAACGGCTGGGCCCGGTCGATCTCGCCCATCACCTGGCAAGATCGTCGTGGTCTGCAAATCGAGTCCTTACCCGCCACGTGGGCCATGATCCGGCACGCCGGCACCGATACGGTGCGCGTCGTCTACACCGACTACCACGCCTACCAAGTCATCGGGACGGGGGTGAGCAGCGCCGAAACCGTGGCCGACTGGCTGATGGCCGCGGCAATCGTCTACGCCATCGCGATCGCGGTGCTGCTGGCATTGGTGCCTGCCCTCAAAGACGGCCCCAAGGCTACCGACCGTCCCGGGTTGGGATTCGCCATCGTCTTGGCCGCAGCGGCGACCATCGCGGCGATGATTGCCGCCAACAAGACCTTCAGCCCCCAATACCTGATCTGGCTGGCAGGACCACTTGGTCTGCTGCTGGCGGGCGCCAAAACCGCGTCGCAGCGATGGTGGGCACTCACCGCAGCGGTGCTCGGGTGCATTATCGCCGGCCTCACGCAACTCATTTTTCCGCTGCACTACAACGGCTTGACAGACAACCCCGGGGACCCGGCTGCCACCGCCATGCTGGCGTCCAGAAACCTGCTCATGGCCATCCTGGCATTGGGACTGATGGTTTGGGCTGCCCGCAGCGCTTGGCGCGTTGCCAACCCGCTTCAGTAGACTGCTACCCATGAACGTTGGCGATCGCGCAACATTCGGCGACAACGAATGGCTGATCGCCTCTATGCGGCGGCGTTTTGACGCCGACCCCAGCAGCGTCGGCGCTGACTGGGCCGCCTTTTTCGGCGGTGGCACCACCGCCGACGCGGCGAACACCGAACCGTCACCCCAGGAAAGCCTGCCGGTGGTCGCCGACCGGCCCCCCACCGGCGGACCGCTTTCGGCGGACATGCCGGAAGTCCGACCCGCCGAAACCCCCAACGCCTTGACCTTTGAGAGGCTACGCGGTGCCCGGCTGGCCACGGTCGGCAACATGACGGAATCGCTTCAGGTGCCGACCGCCACGTCGTTCAGGGCCGTGCCGATGAAGCTCGTCATCGAACAGCGCGCCACCATCAACAACTTCTTGCGGCGCACGCGCGGCGGCAAGGTCAGCTTCACCCATCTGGTGGCCTTCGCACTGATTCAGGCGATCAAAGACACCCCGGTTATGAACGATTGCTTCACCGTCGTCGACGGGCAACCAACGGTGCGGCACAACCCGTCGATCAACCTTGGTGTTGCCATCGACCTCAACACGGGGCCTGACCGAACCCTCGTCGTGCCGGTTATCCGGGGCTGCGAGGCGATGAACTTCGGCGAGTTCTGGCGCACCTACGAAGACGTCGTGGGACGGGCCAAAGCCGGCACCGCACAGGCTGACGACATGACAGGCGCAACGGTCTCGATCACCAACGTCGGGGCCATCGGGACGATGGCGTCGCGGCCCCGGCTGATGGCCGGCCAGGGCACTATCTTGGGCATCGGGTCTATCGACTATCCCGCGCCGTTCGGAGGCACCGCCGAACGCCGACTGGCCGATTTCGGCGTTTCAAAGTCGATGACCATTTCGTCCACCTATGATCACCGCATCATCATGGGCGCCCAGTCCGGGGAGTTTCTGGGACGCATCCATGCTTTGCTGCTCGGAGCGGACGGCTTCTACGACGACATCTTCGAGTCGCTGCGAGTGCCATACCCGGCACTCCATTGGGCAACCGATTCTGCCGAGCCCGGTACCAACCGTGACGCTCTCGTGGCGTCCCTGATCGCCGCGTACCGCCAGTTCGGGCATCTGCAGGCCGACATCGACCCGCTGGAGTACCGCACCCGCACACACCCAGACCTCGAGCTGGAGGCCCACGGACTGACCCTGTGGGATCTCGACCGTCAATTCCAAGTGCTCGACCTGGGAGGCGAAGGAACTGCCACCCTGACGCTGCGACAGGTGTTGGACCTGCTTCGGGACTCGTACTGCCACACCATCGGCATCGAATACACATACATTCAAGACCCCGATCAGCGTCTCTGGTGGCGGTCACGTGTCGAAATGCGCCACACGCCGCGGGCCACCGCCGACCAACTGCGAATACTCAATGAACTGATCGAAGCCGAGGTTTTCGAAACCTTCCTGCAGACCAAGTATGTGGGCCAGACCCGCTTCTCGCTGGAAGGCGCAGAATCGGTCATGGTGCTGCTGGCCGAATTGTGTGAACAGGCCGCCGACAACTGCCTAGACGAGGTTTGCATAGGCATGCCGCACCGGGGCCGCCTAAACGTGCTGACGAACATCGTCGGCAAGGCATTAGGCCAGGTGTTCCGCGAATTTGACCACCGGGCGCCGACGTGGGACGACATCTCCGGCGATGTGACCTACCACCTTGGCAACGACGGCAGCTACGTCGCCGCCTCGGGGCGTTCCGTGCGCTGCTCTGTGGCCGCCAACCCGTCCCATTTGGAGGCCGTCGACCCCGTCCTTGAGGGCATTGCCCGCGCCAAGATCGACCACTTGGGTGACCCAGACGGCACCGCACTACTGCCCGTGCTGATGCATGGGGACGCGTCTTTCGCCGGTCAGGGTGTGGTGTACGAGACGCTCCAAATGAGCACTCTGAAGCCTTACAGCGTCGGCGGCACCATCCACATTGTGGTCAACAACCAGCTTGGTTTTACAACGGCCCCAAGCGACGCCCGCTCGTCTGTCTACTGCACCGACGTTGCGAAAGTGGTGCAGGCGCCGGTGTTGCACGTCAACGGAGATGACCCCGATGCTTGCGCCCGGGCTGCCGAGCTGGCTTTCGCCTACCGCGCGCAGTTCCATCGCGACATCGTCATCGACCTGATGTGCTACCGCCGCCGCGGGCACAACGAGGGTGACGATCCGGGCCTGACGCAACCCCTGATGTACGACCTGATCGAGCAGAAGAAGCCCGTGCGCACAATCTTCACCAGCGCCCTGATCGGCCGCGGCGAGATCACGACGACCGACGCCGAAGCGGCCGCCACCCGCTTCCGCGCCCGGCTGGAGGAGGTCTTCAACAATGTTCGCGACCCGGCGGTGCCGCCCGAACCGGATGAATACCGCAGCGCCCCCCGGTACCCGGACAAGAAGCGAGAAAAGGCCGCCTCACCCGTCACCCAGGCGACCATGGACGCCGTGGCCGACGCCTACGCGAGCCTGCCTGACGGGTTCTCGGTGCACCCCAGGCTGGCGCCGCAACTGACCCGTCGCGCCGAGGCCATCCGAAACGGCCCGGTCGACTGGGCCAGCGCCGAACTGCTGGCCTTCGGCTCGCTGTTGATGGAGGGCCATCGGGTGCGCCTGGTAGGCCAGGACACCCGTCGGGGAACATTCTCGCAGCGCTTCGGAGCCATCGTCGATCGCGTCACCAACCAGGCCTGGGTGCCACTGAAGCACCTGAGCGACGATCAGGCCCCCTTCGAAATATTCGACGGAATTCTCAACGAGTACGCCGCCATGGGCTTCGAGTACGGCTATTCGGTGGCAGCGCCTGACGCCCTTGTGTGCTGGGAGGCCCAATACGGCGACTTTGCAAACGGCGGGCAAACCATCATTGACGAGTTCATCTCGTCCGGCCAGACGAAGTGGGGCCAGGAGTCTGGCGTTGTTCTTCTGCTGCCCCACGGTTACGAAGGCGCCGGCCCCGACCACTCGTCAGCCCGAATTGAGCGCTATCTGGCATCCTGCTGCGACACCAACATGACCGTGGCACAGCCGTCCACGGCGGCCAGCTATTTCCATCTGCTGCGCACCCACACCCTGGTCGGTTGGCATCACCCGTTGGTGGTGGTGACGCCCAAGTCGATGCTGCGCAACCGCCTGGCCGATTCGCCAACCGAGGACTTCATCAACGGCACCTGGCATCCCGTGCTGGCGGACTCGACCGTCGAGCCCACCAAGGTGCGCCGCGTCCTGCTGTGTTCTGGCAAAATGCGCTGGGATCTGGTGGCCGAACGAGCCAGACGCGGCCTGGACGCGAAGGTGGCCATAATCGCCGTGGAGAGACTGCATCCCGTGCCCAGGGAAGCCCTGATTCGGGCCCTGAAGGCCTACCACAAGTCCGTCGATGTCGTCTGGGTACAGGAAGAGCCAATCAATCAGGGCCCATGGCCATATCTGGCTGAACACCTGCCCGCCGGCACGGTTGGCATTGGCCGTCCGCCGTCTGGAGCACCAGCTGCCGGCTCTCCTTCAGCCAACGCGGCGCAGGCGTCTGCACTTCTGGATGAAGTATTTAGCTAATTTGGCTAAAAAACCGGGCGCAAAAGCTTGACAGGTGTGGCATCCTTGAGTGGGGTAATCCTCCAAGCTGAACTGAGGAGTGTAATGGACTGGCGCCATGAAGCGGCTTGCCTGACCGAAGATCCGGAGTTGTTCTTCCCAATTGGCAACACCGGACCGGCGTTGGCGCAAATCGACGACGCTAAACGAGTCTGTCGGCGATGCCCCGTGCGCGAAGAGTGTCTGCAGTGGGCCATCGATGCCGGTCAAGATCACGGTGTGTGGGGCGGCATGAGCGAAGATGAGCGCCGCGCGATGAAACGCCGCGCAGCCCGCTCGCGGCTACGCCTAGCGTGACTCGCGGCTCCTCACTATCTAGCAGTAGTGATGATGTTTTGGCTGTGGTAGGGGCATGGCCTTTGCCGCGCGGCATACCAGGCCCGTCTAAATGGACGAGCTGCACCGCTTCACCGACCCGGCTTGGGCTGACCTGATGTTGCAGCTACGGCAACGCGAGCCTGGGGCAGCCCAGGTCCTTCTCGACTCCGGCGCGGTCGTCCCGCACGCCAACATCGAGAAAGCCCAGGCCGAGATTGCGGGGGCATCATCGACGGGCTAGACATCCACACGCCCAGCCTGGCGGTCGTGGTGACCAACGCGCAGGCCCACCAGATCAACCAGGCTGTACAGGCCGAACTTGCCGCCCGGGCCGGGGCAGATCTCTCGGCTGTTCCGTTCGCGCCTGGCGTGTGTGACGGGCAACCAGAAGTGCTGCACGTCGAGGACCGTGTGCAAACCCGGCTCGAGGATTCCCGGCTCACTGTCGCCAACCGCGACGTTTGGACGGTAGCCAGGATCGACCAGGACCAGCGCACCATGGAAGCCCATGCCGCCGACCGCCACCGCCGAGAACATGCAACTCTCCTGGCATCCACGGCCACGGTGCAGGCGACATAGGGGCCTGCTGCATCGGTGGCGTCGGTTAGCAGCAGGTCGGCGTGGCCGTTGGTGGTTTTCGCCTTGGACACTGTGCGCCACCAGCTCCACCAGTGTCCATATCGTTTCAGACAGCCCACAAGACGCCATCGAGGACGCCCTGAGGCGCGACAGGCCGCTCAGGGCCTAGAGACCAGCCCAGCAGGCCGCGCAAGCCGCCGTTGGCGCGATAGCGCCTACAGGCCGCCTTCGGCACGTGTGTTGCGCAAGGCCAAAGCGGCGACCTGCTGCAGGCCCTCTAGAACCGTTGGCAGGGCGGCGATCTTCACCGCCTCATTCGGCAGCTGGACCACATCGAACAGCAGGCAACCCCAGCTGACATCACCACAGCGGCAATGGCCCGGCATCGCCTTGGCACCCCACGGCGCGACCCCTACCAGTCCCAGTACAGACCCCCACACCAGGGCCCCGGCGCGGTGCGTCAGCACCCCGTCCCCGTCGGCGCCATCCTCTAGCGCCAACTAGTTTCCGTCAAAGCTATGGCCTCCACCGGCGCCAAAACTTCATGCCGATGGAGGCCAAGGCTAGGCGCTCTAGTCAGTCCAGCGCGGAGGGCCCGGGCGTGTGAGCGAGAGCAGCGCTCTTTCGACGCATCCGCTGGAAAATGTTCCACACGATCACTCCGGCAATGCACAGGCAGTAGAGAATACTCAACTCAACAGACCCAATGCGCAGACCAGCGAATGTGAGCACCAGCGTAATCGCAATTGGCCCAAGCAAACACACGATTACGGATGCGACTACTTGTCTTTTCACTAGTTAAGCGTGGTCGTAATGTCGGCTGTGTTGTTTGGGTGGGCGACAATAGTGCCGATGAGTGTCTTCTTCATGTTACTCTCCTTGTCGCTTGTGTGGCCGAAGAAGGCCTCCAGCCGCGTAAGTAACCCGGCAACCTTTGCCAGGCCTCTTTCCCGGAGTCTCGCGTGAATATGTGCCCGCATTATCTGGGCACTTTCGATAACCGTAAACAAATGTTACTCAAATCAACTTGGCTGAGTCAAATTTGCGGCGATCAGGCGGGAACCCGTTTCGGTTAAGGTCGTACATCCTGCCCAGGTGACTCGCGGCTCCGCCTAGCGTGACTCGCAGCTCATCAGCTTTTCAGACGAACCTTGATGCGGGCTGTCGTGCCCTTCCCGTTAGGGTTGTTTTCCAGCGTGAAGCTGCCACCGAGATCGTCCACCAGGGTCTTGACGATTGACAACCCCAACGATTTGGTTTCGCCGAGTGTAAATCCGTCCGGCAGCGGCCGTCCGTCGTTGGACACCTCCAGCACAAGCTTTTCGCCATGACGACTGGGACGCACCACCACCACCCCCGATGACGCGACCAACCCATGTTCGACGGCGTTTTGGCACAACTCGGTCAGTGCCAGCGCCAGCGATGTGGCCGCGTCGGCCGGCACCAACCCGAAGCTGCCTTCGCGTATCGATCGCACTGTGCCGGAGGTGGCGGCCATGTCGCCGACCATGGCCAGCAATTGATCGGCCACGGCATCGAACCGCACCGTCTCGTCGTAGCTTTGCGACAAGATTTCGTGTACGACAGCGATCGACTGCACCCTTGACACGGCCTCTTTCAGGGCAGCCTTGGCCTCAGGCGCTGCCATGCGCCGGGACTGCAGGCGCAACAAGGCAGCGACAGTTTGCAGATTGTTCTTGACTCTATGGTGGATCTCGCGGATCGTCGCGTCCTTGGTCACCAACTGACGTTCGCGTTCCCGCAACGCGGTGGTGTCGACGCACAGCATCAGGCTGCCGACAGGCGCACCGTCGGCGATGAGTGGTATGGTCCGCAGCCGCAAGCTGGCCTGCGGCTGGTCGATCGTCACTTCCCTGGTGCGGCGGCCAAAGGCATCCTTCGGGCTTTTTGACTGTTCTGTCGGTTCGCCGCCCAACTCCAGCGTGATGGCGCTCACGTTCTCGCCGACCAGGTCGCCGACAAGCCCGAGACGACGATAGGCGGAGACGGCGTTTGGGCTGGCGTACGTCACCACTCCGTTTTCGTCCGTGCGTATCAATCCGTCGCCAACTTTCGGGCTGACCGCCACGATGCTCGGCGGCTCGACCGGGAAGGCTCCGTGCCACAGCATGTCCGTCAGCACCGAGGCCACCTCCAGATAGGTGTCCTCCAGTTCGCCGGGCGCCCGGATGCCCATCTGGTTGGTGTGACGCTCAACGACGCCGATGCAGCGCTCGCCCTGCATGATGGGTACTGCCCAGACACCCACCGGGTTGCCGCTGGCCAGTGCGTGCTCCGTCGTTTCGACGATCTCATGTGACAGGTAGGCGGTGGTCACCGGGTGCTCCGGGTCGTAGACGATTTGCTCGCCGACGACATCGTCCTCCAAAGCGGTCGGTCCCGTGTTGGGACGGATCTGGGCAATCGCCCAGAACGTGTTGTCGTCGCGCCCGGGCACCCATAGCAGCAGATCGGAGAAACTGGTGTCGGCCAGCAGGTGCCACTCCCGAACCAAGGCAGTCAACCATTCGCCGTCTGCAGTAGAAAGATCACTGTGCTCGCCAACCAACTGGCTCAAGGACAACATGCTTCAACATTAGCCCGACTTCGGGGCCAACACAGACTTCGCGATCAATTGGCCATGAGGCACCTCGGTGGCGGTCGGACGGCGCCGGGTCACAGTCGCATGCATCAAGCGGGTCGCGGTCGCGGCGGTCGCAGATAACAAGTTGGTGACTTCCATCATTCTTGGTTTGACATGTGTGCCGGTGGGACTGTAATGTCTTAGACGTTGGGCGATGCTATGCCCAAAAGTTGTTGAAGCCCCGCCTCGGTGCGGGGCTTTTCTGTTCTCTCACCAAAGTTGCTGTGCCACCAGCGAGACAGTTGCGCGCCTCACTGTTCACACACCATCAAGGCACAAACCA
>Ga0123357_10013030_pt1 | contig 10755 bp, 4 predicted proteins | sample TergutEmb28metaG_FD_89873 | JGI IMG/M metagenome (GOLD analysis project Ga0123357, IMG submission 89873) | Embiratermes neotenicus P4 segment gut microbial communities from Petit-Saut dam, French Guiana - Emb289 P4 | ecosystem: Host-associated > Arthropoda: Insects > Digestive system > Gut ...
TCGGTTCCATCTTCATAGGCAGGTGAATGAAGTATGAAGTATGAAGTACTTCATTCACCTGCCTATGAAGATGGAACCGATAGTGAGTTCCGAAACGTCGGCAATTAGAACTCAGACGCCGGGAAATTACCCAAAAAGGAATAATTTACAATTCATTAGTGTGTTTACAAGTGCCCAGAACTAGACTCCGACGCAAATTAGTCCATTTAACAAACTTACGCTCCACCATACAACTTCCCTTCAAACTTCTGGCAATGAAACCTATAAAAAAAGTATTACAAATAATGCAGAAGGAATCAAAATGGAACTAAGACTTTATAAGGCAAAGCGTATTTAATTACCTATTATTTACAGAACAACTAGCATTTTTTTCATGTGATATGTATGTTACTGCAAAAGGAAACTTTCTCAGTTCCAAGCAGCCAAGATTTATTCTCGGATAATGTAAGGCATTCCAGTTTTAAAAACTTTAATTATACATTAACTAACGAACAATATTTATGAACTTATATATGGCATTCATTTAATGATTTACGTAATTAGTTAATTGACTTGTTCGTACGAATAGTGCATACTCTGTTATTAATTATCCAAACAAATGATTCCTATAAGTCGAGATTTGTTCTACTATAAAACAAAAAATAACACTTATGTCTATTGGACCGTGCATCATCTTGATAGTTGAGTAAAAAAAGACCAGTTTGATACCACTTGTTTTATTATTACTTTATTCAGTGCTCAACATGTTTCGGAAGTTAATACATCAATCGTCAGGAGCTTGCGACTAATTCGTTGAGTTACTTCATGGGTTGTATCTGTAAGAAGTATAGAGGTATTGTGTTAGCGCTCTTATTTGTTAGGGCGTAGTTGGTCTTGATGCGTGTGGCCGTTGTAGAGAGTGTGTTTCGCAAGTATAGGCTTCCGAGGTGTCTTATGGTGATTGAGTGTTTTTTGCGTGTAACATTTTGTGATAATGTCTCCTAAATATTGTATCTGCACTTCCACATACCTGGTTCGATGTGTGTTGGTGTTACGTTGCAGTGTGGCTGTGGTGGTGTGGTTTCCGCATGCAGGCTGAAGCATTAGTGCTTCAGCCTGCATACGGATACCTCTATACTTCTTACAGATACAACCCATGAAGTAACTCAACGAATTAGTCGCAAGCTCCTGACGATGGATGTATTAACATCCGAAACATGTTGAGCACTGAATAAAGTAATAATAAAACAAGTGACATCAAGTTGGTCTCTCTTTATTCAACTAAAATATAACACGTTGAAGTCAGAGAAAAGGGGCCTGTTTTGTGCCACTGCTTCCATCACTCGAGCACAATGCACTACAGTAAATTTGTTCTCTGTATGAGGAGATGTAACTGTAGGCGCGTCGCGCAGCCATAGAGACATTGCACATTACTTTCACGAAATATATGTTATGGATACAAGTAAGTCGAAATGTTAAAGAAAGGTCTTCATTCATAGGAACTTAGAGTACCATCATTGCTAAATGTTCGGTGCTTTCTGCTCTGTGTCATTTTATCGAGAATAATCCACGTGAATCCATGTAAAAATGTAAACAACCATGAAAGAAGATTTAGAGATTTACAAAAAATAATCCACTCATTACATCTTGGGTTTAAAATCGGAATAAGTCACGGATTCTGCTTGAATAACAATACTCGCTTTTACGCACAACACCAGTGTAACATACTAAAGGTTTATTGTAGCGGAAACCTTTTCGAAAATCTTTGCACAGAAGAACGAAATGGACATTTGCAATTCAACGCATTTCCCAGCCAGTCTTTTCGTTTTAGAAATATTTAAATGAAAACAACGTTATGCGCTCATCGTCCACAAGAGAAATATAAGAAAGTATTGACTGATGGCTGCATACACTGATATCAGATTTTGGATTTAAATCTTCTGGAATTTTGCATTGCGTGTTCTGGTTTCATGCACCTCGGAGTGTTGCGTCTGGTTGTTACACATATTACAAGGGTGCATAGAACGTACAAACAAGGCAGCTAGAACAAGCATACATTTGGTACTATCCATTGATGCGGTGACAGATCACAATGGCCGCTCGATCTAAGATGTAGGTTTGAGGCCGCTCGCCTACTGATATTGTGGGTTCGAATCCCACCATGGACATCGATGTTGTTTGGTTGAGAGTGTTGTGTGTTTTCAAGTAGAGGCCTCTGCGACGAGCTCAACACTCGTCCAGAGGAGACCTACCGAATCTGGTGCTGCGTTGTGTGTGATCTAGAATCCTCAAGGTGGCTATGGTCCGCGCTAGGCCGCAGCGCCACAGGAAAATAAAAAGAAAGACACGGCTTGATAAACCAGAAACGTGATTATTACGAAAATCGCATTTTTCGCCATGCCCGCTTAAAACAGGTCCTTGAAAAGCTTCTGCCACATTCACGCTTTTGTTATAACCTGAATACTTGTAGCTTTGGCTTCTTTGCTGAGGTTTATCCTAGCTACATACATACCATGTTGCAAGAGTTAACCGCCACTCTAATTGTAAGGAAGGAAACATCATAGAAATGACGTAGATGGCCTAGATCTTAGCTAAGGTCCGTCGCACCACCTGTGTTGCTATACAAACCGAATTCGCTACCAAATTCCCAGTGTTATCCCATCCAGTGAAGTATGTCTGAGTGTCGAAATGAATACAGCTTCTTACTAGAATTCTTACCACTTAGCAGTCATTTCAGTTTCTTAAAAATTATACGTTTATTTCTAAACGTTGGGTGGGCAAAGGCGTTACAGTAACAAACTGAATTCTCGACGCCTACCTTCAGGACCCTAAGATAATACCCAAGAAATGCTGGTAGGTCTGGACTCTATGTGACGGAAACTGTCTGGGACATGATTCACAGAATTATCCTATAAAACTTGAAAGAAGTTATCACGAATGGATGTATAATAAAACTAATTATATACGTCAGCACTACTATTTTTATTTATACATAAGGCTACATGTTTCGACCCATCAGTCGGTCATCTTCATGTCTGCATAGCAGACTAAGTCATTGGTGCTGTGTGCACATTGGGATCCCAATATGTTTACATTAATAAAATACACAAAACCTGGTAATTTCCTTGCCAAGGACGAATAAAATATGTAACACACATTTATCTGGTTAAAATGTTTAAAATCATGGGTTAAAATCTAACAATTAACACAGTTCCTATTATCACTTGGGTAGCCTGTGGGAATGTGAGGTTCTAATGTATTATCAACCGGAGTGGGTCTTGTGTTATTACAGCTTCTCGGGGTGCACGTGTTGTCGTACGTTTCCGAAACGATGATCAGATACTGCTAGTCCGGAGGGACTCGTCTGGTTGGCTTTCACTTTCTGTTGTTCCGATCACTTATGTGGTAGGGGTTGGCTCTTCGTCTTTGTTGCTTTTGGTGTTGAGCTGGATTGTTTTTCGTCGTCTTCAGAATCCGTTGCTAGTTCTAATTAGGAATCTAAAAATCCACTCCTTTCCTTTTGAACTGTATATACTAAGTAGAATGGCGTGTTGTAGCTGTCTTGTGTTGGCTTTACTGTGATGTTTCCGGATGGTTCTTCCGACGAACTGCGCGTGTGAGCGGATAATACGTATATTAGAACAACACATTACCACAGGATACCAAAGTGATAATAGGAAGTGTTTTAATTGTTAAATGTCAACCCTTGATTTTAAACATTTTAAACAGATAAATGCGTTTATCTCCATAATTAACCAACTTGATGCACAAAAGTTTTGTTTTACAATAAGTTTATTTCATGCCTCTACATATTTCGAGCACATGTGCTCATCATCAGGAGGTCAAAATTGCATTACACAGCCTCTGGTACCATCAAACCTATTGGTGTGATGATACCAGAGACTGTTTAATGCAATTTTGACCTCCTGATGATGAGCACATATGCCCGAAATATGTAGAGGCATGAAATAAACTTATTTTAAAACAAAAATTTTGTGCATCAAGTTGGTTAATTACTGAGATAAATATACTAAGATGCACGGTCAGCAAAACGTCAAAGATAAATGCGTGTTATATATTTTATTCCTCCTTAGAAAAGAAACTTACCAGATTTTATTTTATTAATGTAAACATATTGGGATCCCAATGTGCACCCAGCACCAATGACTTAGTCTGCTATGTAGGTCTAAAGATGACCGACTGATGGGTTGAACATGTAGCCTTATGTATAAATAAAAAAGGTAGTGCTGACGTATACAATTTATTTCATTGCAGGTCCTATAAAAGCACACTCGTTCATGTGTGCTAATCCAGTGTGTTGTCGGTTTGTTGGTCCGCGGATCGAACACCACATGACCATTGTATAAACCCGTGTGCTGTTTAAATCATAATCCGTGTACCCAGAAACCGATCACACAAGCATACAGTAAACGCAATGAAATGTCACATACATAAGCGTTCTATTATTCTATGAGGCAGCATCGCAGTTTCTAAAAACAATACCCTACAGCTGGTATGAAAGAAGCCCACTGTCCCCAAAATCCGACCTGTCTTTCATGCTGTATGAATAATAATTTTATTATACCGTCGGATCTCAGTGACACGAACATTTTGCGAACTGAATAGCGGTCAGATTGTCACCGCTGTCTGTAATGTGGGATGCTGGAACGCAAATTGTAATGTGTGTGCAACACCGCTCTGGCTGCATAGAGATTGTCATCCTGGTAAACAGTAACTAAACCAGGGTCAGATCAATAATACTTCAAGCCCTTGGTCTTCAGAAGCTCGATATCTATGTAATCCTGGAGGCTATGTTTGAATATTCACGGAAACCTTGCGAGTTTAAAAGTGTAATTTGTAGCTTTAAAATAAAATAATCCTGTATATACATGACCTTCAAATGGGTAAATTGTGAAATATTTAGCAAATTTGTGAGAAATGTATTTTACTAGTCGTAGTTTACACTAAAAAAACTCAGTGCAGACTATGAACAAGGATGGGTAGGAAAAAGTAAAGAATGCAAGTTAAATTATCTAAGATACATTTTCCAATTACAGTAGGAAGGAAATGCGCTCGCGGAAACCATGGCAGTCACCCGAAAAACCACATAGTTCTGCAGAACGCAGTATGAGACAAATTGCTGTACAGCGTTCGCTTATTGGTCTTTTCAAAGTTCAACATTTTGTTCTTTGTGAGGCACAAACCAAACCCTTATGAGCAGTGAAGACTTATTTTCTTCTTCATAATCAGTTTGCATTATACTACTGTTCAATTTCTACTCTTAAATTGCCAAGTTACTAATAGCGACAGAAATTTGGTTTACATCAAGCTCTTACCGATCTCATTGCTTGTAAGTACACAGACTTCACTGATTGAAATGACAGGCACTTCAGTTGCATAGGCACTATGACATGAAAGGGAGACATTTGCATTAGCAAGATCAGAGACAGCGTGGTAAAAGAAACCAGGTACTGTGCAAGACCATAGGAGGAAGTAGAGGTTGCTTCGATTATGCTGCTCGTGGGCAGTGCGTAATCTGACATTCACGTGCAGTCAAAGTTACAGCTGAATGTGTAGGATGATTAAGAGACTGATATCACTTTATGATATTTCCGACCAAAGAAAAACAAGAGTTTTATAATGGGTGCCTTCCCTTGTAAAGGTAATATTAGCGACTTCACAACATCAAAATTTTCTCAGCTTGGGAAGTTCATCATCATCATCTTCCTCTATGGTTTAGGTCGTTTGACCTGTTCCGGCATCGACGCTTTGCAATCGTTTCCTGGGGCGTCCACGGTCTCATCTTCCTCGAGGTTTGTAGTTGAGGGCCTGTTTCGGGAGTCTGGTGTTGTCCATTCTTTCAAGTTGGTTGATCCAGTTTTGTTTGTATTTGAGTCTCACGTCTTGTATTCCAGAGATCTCTAGTTCTTTCCTTATGACTTGGTTTGTTATTTTAGCTTGGGAAGTTTTTTTATTATAAATGGTGTTGACTTGTGGATGGATGCCAACATCTCGGGAGAATATAGACTCTATTGCCTATAACTATAAGTTTCCTTCCGTATCCACCTACAGGAAGAAAACACGTGACTGAAGATGTCACAATCACGAACACTCACCGCAAGTAAAACATTAAAAATTATAAATAATTTCTTAGTAATTAAATAAAAGAATAACCGGTTTTCACTCAAATTCAAATCAACCTAAATAATTGGGTACCTTCCCCTCGTATTTTGTAATCGGGCAGTCCAGGCTACAAACACCAAAACGGGTTCTCGTTATTGTCACTGAGATTTCCTGATCGAAAACAATTTGGTAATCGCCTATTCAAATAAGACTCCAGCACTTCCATATCATTTCCAATTCATAAAATTTTCCACCACTCGATGATGTAAATTATGCATTTGAAAAATTCTTCACAATAAAGGATAATAGCCAAAATTCTAAACGACACAACAATAGCTGATTCAAGAATGCGAATTTAGTAATATAATATCAAAATATACCTAAACTTTGATTAATTCAGTAATGATACATTTCTCAAAAGTGTGATTTCGGATTCACAGAAAATAGATCCATCTCGCCAGAAGCTAGTGTAGTAACTGCTTATCAGCTGACAGCTTCAGCTGTAACCAGTGTTAAGAAAACACTTTATTTTGTATGAAATAAAAAAAATTTCGAACTTAAAATAATTAAATGTGAGTATAAAGTATTATTACAGCAAATGAGCTAGAAAATCAATTGTGGTTGCGTGAAGTAAAATATGTCACCGAAATGCTTGCTAATAATTGAACTTGTATATGCTCTGCTCCTATTGGTATGTCTCTGGGGCATTTATTGAAACCACGAAAGAGAAAATTTCATACCACTGTGTCAGAAAATGAATTCCATCTGTTTATCTCAGTAATTAAACAACTATATGCACAAAAGTTTTGTTTAAAAAAGTTTATTTCATGCCTCTACATGTTTCGAACATATGTGCGCGAAACATGTAGAGGCATAAAATGAACTTATTGTAAAACAAAAACGTTGTGCATCAAGTTGGTTAATTACTGAGATAAATATACTGAGATATACTCTCAGCAAAACGTCAAAATTCCAACTACTTCACAATCCCTTAAAATTATATTTCATTATAATCCATGTTATTATTATTCTTCCATCTGTAACTAAAGTTTTCAAAAGTCTCTTCAGTTTTCCTAATACATTTTTCATCTCTGTTCTGCCATTTGACGGTGTAATATCTAAGCAATTAATGCATTGTTGTAATAGTCGTCTTGACTAAACCAGTATACAGTACGTGTTATCAGAAATATGTCTTCATTCAATTTGCAAGATATTTTTATAACCTTCAAGGGACACTGTATTTTGTTAAATTTATAATAGTGTATAATGAACGACAACAGAATTCCAAACAAGTGCTGAAATATACACTAAAAGAAGAAGAAGACTTGGAAGGCCTTTACAAGGAACATTAGACGAGGACGAAACAAGTCTATCATGGCCTAACTTGGACCGGATGATGATGATGATGATGATAATGATGATGATATAACGGTGTACGAAAGAACGCCCCTTCAAATTAGCAGGTTCCCTTACCACCAAACACGGTGCACGTGATTTTCGCGTGGAATTGTCTGGTGGAGCCAGAATTCTAACCATACTCATAACAAGAGACAGTTCAGAAGCTTGATTTCATTAAATGTTGAGGGAGGTATTCAGAGCACATGTTTCAAAGTAAGTGAATTTCCAACCAGTCTTCAGTGTCATACAATTTTAGATCCCATCTGCGCCCATTAGCCATACATGACGAAGCACGCACTCTGTATTAATTTCATCCACCCTCATTTCGGCAGGAATGGTCTTTCTGTTTCAGGCCCCCACTTACGCATTAGTGTACATAGTACCCCCCCTTGCTTTCCCTCCAAAACCAGACATTTGCAAAAGGAGGTGTACATGTGTACAATATCAGGTGCTTAGGCTATATTCTCCTGCCGTACATCTACGGCTACATTCGGTGGTTAAGGCGGTCTTGTCAGGAAGACAAATGACTACCCTATATTTTTCATGTAACCAACTACCGGAACATGCAGTATAGAGAACCCGAAACGTAATATCCCTACAGCTTCTGTGTTGTGAAACAGAGCAAGCCTGTCCTTACACGTGTAAAAGGCGGGTGCATTTGTTGATTAATGATGGAAATGCTTTAATCGGAGATTAGAAAGGTCAGTACGTACATAAAAGGATGTTTGATCTGGAAGGCGAAAGTTACGGCAAATTGAACTTCGTGTAGCTCTTACACAACATCATGTCAAACGGCAGAATAAATTTATCCTGTTGTGAGCGAAGGATGTGAAAGTCCTTTTGATAGAGGCACACTGAATAGCTGCTACAAACCGAAGCACATAAGAGCCGTAATGTATCATTAAACAAATATTTCAATAATATTATATTCAATCCGTAATCTTTAATTTTACACGCCTCCTCGGACATGTAATTGTTATGTTCAGCTCACTCCTTTAACAATTAAGACCCTACAATATCTACGGAATTTTCTTAGACTGAAGCAGAATGCACGCATATTGAACTTCTTGAGACACACCAGAAAATGTCAAAGTGTTTTACGATTTAAATTGGGCACGAAATCGTTTGACACTCAAATACATTTACAGTGCCTCTAACAAATGTTTTACACAAGAAGCTGAAAACAATACCAAAAACAAAGACAGTAATCAATAAATATTAAACAAAGCTATATTTTAAGATCTAAATGCTATTGAGCTGCAAATGTATTTATAAATAAAAGTCGCATTTTCTATGCAAGGAAAAATGAAACAATAAATATTACAAGGTTTTTTTCTCGCAGAATTTTCTTGCGGAGTCCATTTTCTCTTCGCTTAACACCATTTTTCCAAGTTATTTATAGAATACAGATTGTAATTGAAGGTAAAATTGTCCGTTGTTCTACTTATTATCAATACTTGCCCACCACATATGCAATAAACTAAAGCTTTCAACTAAACAGTAAATGCACTTACCACACCATTTCCAACTTGAAAGTTAAAAGTTTTCGAAATCGCAAAATATTTAGTGTCATTTAGTAGACGGCAAGTGTACTTACATTTAATTTCAACGCTATTTCAACTGGCACTTACACTTATCACCAATTTTTTTTTATGTTTTACTGACCGTGCATTTCAGTATATATATATATATATATCTTAGTAATTAACCAACTTGATCCACAAAATTTTTGTTTTACAATAAGTTTATTTCGTAGCCTCTACATGTTTCGAGCACATGTGCTCATCATCTGGAGGTCAAAATTGCATTAAACAGCCTCTGGTATCATCACACATATAGGTGGCCGTTTCGTGCACGAGACGGCCACCTATAAGTGTGATGTTACCAGAGGCTGTGTAATGTAATTTTGACCTCCTGATGATGAGCACATGTGCTCGAAACATGTAGAGGCTACGAAATAAACTTATTGTAAAACAAACATTTTATGCATCAAGTTTGTTAATTACTAAGATAAAAAAACTTATCACCAGTTTTGACCCCATTTCCACTGGTAATTATTTTAACCGTTTTTGAGATTCCGGGATGTAAGTATGTTTACGAATATTTTTCCTTTCTGAGCGCCAATTTTACTTACCATTCATTCTAAAGCATTTAAATGTGTAAAATTAGTTATATATTTATTATAAACATTTTATGTACAATTAAAGCCACCAACATAAATGATAAGTATATTTACTACTACTTTTCTTTCAGTCGAAAGCATGCTTTAAAGTTTTGGCGGATATTTTCAGGTAGTAACTGTACTTGCTATTTACCTTGCTACTATTTCGAATAGTCGACGTACTTGTCACTCTGGCCGTTTTGGGATGTAAACATGCCTGCCGTTGTTTACGATTATGAGGTACAAACAATACAGAACAACCTTACCTTCCATTAATATCCATAATTTATAACTGTGAAAGTGGTATTAAGGCGCAGCAAAACTACGGGCTTCGCAAAAAACAGTTTAAAGTTTAAAGGCAGTTCCTGAAGCATTACTTGCCTCTCTACGAACCCCACGTCTAATTACGCATTCAGTTAATATTCTATTAGTAAAGTCAATAACATCCTCTCCTGTTCAGTATTAATCATTTCATTTCCCAGTTTGCTGTCCATCTAACAACCTTCTGTCAGATCAAATAACATCTGGTATTTCGGAAACTTCCACCTCCGAACCACACCCACTTGAACTCACAAATGTCAGGAATAAATGCATAAATAACCATCTTAAACGATTGCCTGTATACAGCACTAAATAACAACCATCGCCTGCCAGTGTTCTTTGTGTTGCCCGCCGAAGAAAATGTATTAATAAAAAAAATTGAAAAGGATCAATTTCTTTTCCAGTACCATGAAATTTACGTTTCAGCAGAGTATATAAATACATACACATATAAATCTACATTAACTTCGGCGCACGTTCTGCATTTCTATGATATTCTGTCCATCTAAAGAACATTTGTTGGTTCCTCGTTATATTAAATGGTTACTTTAAAATTAAGATGGGCTTTCCTCATTTCATTCTACCTACCCCTGGCACCAAACTTCTGCTTTGGGAGAAGTACATAGCACAGTTAAATTATTTTACTTACTTAATTACTTGCTTACTTACTTACTGCATGGTGCAGAGTCCTTCTTGAGAAGCTAACTGGTTTGCAGCTAGTCAAGAAATTCCCCGCATTTCACCGAACCCGAAGGTTCATTACCGCACTCACA
>Ga0123357_10013031_pt1 | contig 10755 bp, 8 predicted proteins | sample TergutEmb28metaG_FD_89873 | JGI IMG/M metagenome (GOLD analysis project Ga0123357, IMG submission 89873) | Embiratermes neotenicus P4 segment gut microbial communities from Petit-Saut dam, French Guiana - Emb289 P4 | ecosystem: Host-associated > Arthropoda: Insects > Digestive system > Gut ...
AATGACACATCAATGGCTGTATGTGACAGCAACAGGTCCTGCAGGTGTCACGAATGACACATCAATGGCTGTATGTGACAGCAACAGGTCCTGCAGGTGTCACGAATGACACATCAATGGCTGAATGTTACAGCAACAGGTCCTGCAGGTGTCACGAATGACACATCAATGGCTGTATGTGACAGCAACAGGTCCTGCAGGTGTCACGAATGACACATCAATGGCTGTATGTTACAGCAACAGGTCCTGTAGGTGTCACGAATGCACAACATGAACGACGTGACACCTAGGGACAGCAGAAACGGTTGCAATGACGTTCTGAGCCGGACACAGGAAGGTGCAATAAACCGCGCCGCTATCTGCAGGAGTGTTCCTCAGATTGCTGGTACCCTGGACTCCTTAGAAAGTCTCACTGCTTCTACGCAATTTTACGTAACACTCGCAGTAACCGAAAGAATAAAACTCAAAGAATCGATCACGCAAGTGTAAAATTTCGTTACAAAACTACAATTTTCATATCAGTTATGATAATTACTTCAGTTCGTTCCACAGCCACTATGCAGCGCCAGTAAAGGGCGGCTTGCAGCTGTACAGAATCAGCAGAACGTCCACAGCGCCGAGAGGACAGGAGCATCAGCAGCTGCCGGTCACGTGGCCGGCAGTAGGGGCATCACAAGAAGACAGACAATCGAGCAGATCTGCTGCAGACCGCACCAAGCCTTTCGCCGCGATAATCCAGGCCTGATTTTGTCTTCGCAATCGGCACGCCTCTGTGTTGTTACTAGACACAGTTTTTATGTTAAAAAAAAATCTGAGGAATGTAGTAAATTCTCTGTACACTACATGTTTCGGCTTATTTGATTGGCCGTCATGGGCACTAGTATACTGTACGTGAATGGGAAAATTGTTTCAGGTCTTATTTTGCACTCAACCACTTTTAACTATTATATACCTCAATATTATTCTATATTTAGAATAATAATTTTAATATGATAACTTTACTTGATATTTGCACAGGACAGGCCGCGGCCTGTACACTAAACTTCTACCTGATGATGGGCGATCAAACCATGTCGTACAAATACAGACAATTTACTGCATTATTCTCAGTTCTGTTTTTCTGAACATACAAATTGGATCTGAAATGTATGCGCGCGATCGCAGCCGTCGCGGCGCCGTATAACGACGTCATAACGACAGGCACAACAATACAAAGCGGAAATCTCCAAGTCCTCATCTGTGCCTGCCGATGCATCGATTCCATTTGTTCGCCCAGACGACGTCCAGCCAGCAGCGCCTATATCATTCTGCGCCAACTGAAACATTTATTCATCTTCTGTCTCATTACCCCCTGTCTCTGGTTCCCCCAACCCCAACCCCAACCCCACTTTCTCCGTAAGGCCTCAACTTCGCGCATCACAACTGAACCATTCGCCGTATTTTGCACAACGTAACGGCCGCAGCCAGCGAAGGTTCCTGTGACAACCCTTTGTATATAATTTACAGCTGTCTGATGATGGCTTGTCTGAAGACGAAACATGTGGCTACGATATAAAACGAAGCAAATTAATAAAGCTGTGCCAGAGTGAAGGGCCGTTGTGTTAGGTCCCTATCTCTAATCACGAAATTGCATTTTGCAGGCGGATTCGGACAGTTTGACTTCGGCAAGAAGAAGAACATGGAGAAGTATGGCCAGGCGACACCGCCACAGTACAACCTAAGTCTGGTGACGTCACCTGTCGTCCTGTACTATGCTGACAACGATAGACTGTCACCCGTACAAGTAAGACAGTTTTGCTTACATTCCGCGGACTGTGTGTTCGTAACTGCAAGGCAACTTATTTGAAAAATGCTGCACTTCATGACGTAACAGTCTGCAGAGACTTGAGCAAGGCGTTCTTTGTGTTCAGAATGTCATAAGGTTTGGCAGAACACAAGCAAACGTAATTTCACGCAGCCCGTAAGAACAGTACAGCAGTACGGCCTTCCCAACGACAATTATACACGACACACACACACAAATGTTAAGTTAAGCAGCTTTATGTGCAGACTGTGCACCGAATTGCACCGAACTTGGATGATAAATGCGGAACGCAGGAACAGAAATTAATTCACTGCCCCATCTGAAGCAAAACCTTCATTTCGCGGAATTTTGGCGCAATTCGCAGCCCCACAATACATTTGCTTCCAATACAAATTGGACGAAAAGTGTAAAAGATAGGGCAGAAGTTCATTTACACCATTCAGTGAAATGTGGCTTCCACTGGACAAATGTTCACAAAAATCAAAATTCTCAAAGGCATTTCTTGGGGATACAAGATGACGAACTGCTCTCAGATCAACCAGTAAGTACGGACAGTATTATTTTCACGTAACTCACCCTTGCTTGACAACTTTTATGCTAACAAATAATGCAACAAGTTCCGCGAAGAATGTCCCTAACGCTAGGTCACGGACGGACGGACGGACGGACGAGGTCTCTACGTAAGGCGTTCTTGTTTGTATGTAGACAACGTCTACAACTGGCTACAAATACGACACATTGCCATAGTCAGGCTATTGAAGCCACCAACCATTAACAGAAGTACAAATTGTAGTCTAACACAATTACGTAGCCTACTGTATGCTGTAGGCTGCTATCATTCACTGAAATTACACACCGGGATGTCTCACCAAAACATTAAGCCACCAAATGCATCACACTGCAACCACCAAGATATCTAAGTCGTTAATATGGTAATCTCTGTCGTCTTTGTTACAGAATGTGATGAAAGTCTACAGGCAATTGCCTAATGTAATCCGCAAATTCCGAGTTCCTCACAGAATGTTCAACCATCTGGACTTCATTTGGGGCAGAGGTGCTAATTACCTTCTTTATAGAGATGTACTTACATTCCTGAAAAAACACGAAAAGGACGCACGAACTGAACAATAACACACGTCCCAAAAGCAGTCGAAATGTCATTTAACTCTCTAAAACCCAGTGGTCACTTAATGTACCGTCAGGTGTAACCGTGTTTACTGCCAACGTAAGCAACGTCTCCGCAGATTTTGAAAACAAGCAGACAAATGTCGCACAAAATGTAAATAAATGACAAATCCATCAACATACTTTGTAACTCACACTAACTGTAAGCGGGCTAGCAAGTTGTTAAACTACTTTCACGTAATTCGAGGCGTTGAACCTCGGTAGGGTCCGTCCACTGCAGCCCTGACAACACCACACTGACCGCCCACAGCCACTTGCTGTTCAGCACTTCTTCAATGTGTCAACCAGAACGTAACAATGTACTTATAACGTAACACTGAGCAGCCTTCGCGCAACCATTCTTGCAGCGGCAAAGTAATAATTGCTACATATTGTAAGTAGCCTTAGTTATCAAGCACGCAAAGCGCATGCGCCGTATAGTCAACCGTGGTCTGTGGTCTGTTCGGCTCTACAATATGTCCAAACGTTTTTCCATGAACGGCACGATTTCGGGGGGAAAAAAGTTATGGGACACAAAATGTGTGTTTTGGTTTTCCCTAAAAGGTTTGTACGAAATAGTTCTCACTGTAAGAAGAATTCAGCGAGATGTGATAAAAAAAAATGTGTATTGGTCTTCATGTAAAGTACCTTTCATTCTTCTCAGGTCTTAATTAAACTTCAAGTTTCTCGACTGATTTTCAGAAGTACTGAGACATCAAATTTCATGAAAATCTGTCCAGTGGGAGCCGATTTGTTCCATGCAGATGGACAGACATGACGAAGCTAATAGTCCAACAAACCGATTCACAATATAAAGTATACACTGAAACAACGGAAATCAGTTCCATGGATCGACTCCCTCTGCGTCCCTGTTAAGCTGCAAAGCTTCTCCTGCCAGTCGTCCTGCCGTCCCAACGTTCCGTTCACACAGCTGCTGGCAGTAATAGACTTCACCAGTAACAAATACTTCGGTACTGCTGGCACGGCTGAAGGAACAATGAAATGGAATACAGAATTTATCTCTAATCAGTTCGCCGAGTGTAGTGAAATACGGACTGCTTTAGGCAAGACGAGTCGACGTAGTGTTACGTAATTTTATCTGCGCTGGAACGTGATACGGCAGACACACAGAAAGAAGTCTCTACATCCGTCACCCCCCTACGACACACGGGCATTTTCCGTGGCCGCTGAAAGTTTCTATTACAAGTGGAAAGCTGCAATTATATAGCGATACGCAATCTCTAATAGCAATAGCAATAAACCAAGCACATTGCCAATGCCATACAAAACGAATGCACCTTGAAGGTGCGTATTTGATAGTATTGAATACCCATTATCCTCATTATTTCTTGACGCCTTGTGTGCACGCAACTTAGATGTGTAAATATCATCATTGTACCATTTGTCCAGTAGCCCTGCTTGCATCGCATGGATAATGATGTGGTTGAAAGCATCTAACAAAGGGCTTCCTTTCTGCAGGTACATTACAACATTGTACTGCACAAAATCATCAGCGAAAGAATAAATAAGAGGCATACCATTTGCGTCTCGGAACTTGTTAAATACAGCGTAGGCCAGCACTTGTCTTGAGACACACTGGGCTAAGTCTCGCTTAAGGGCCACCCTTTCGAGACAAGCTGTCATGTTAAAACACTCCTTACGACCAGTCAGGATTTGTCTGTGTTTTCTGTTACTTGTATCCAAATACCGATCTACAAATCGTAGATAACCATACTCAATACCGGAGTCCAACATTTCGTCTAAATCTCTTATTGGGGTTAAAAACCCAGGATCTGTTAAAAAGCTGGTGAGGAAAGCCTGATATACAGTGTTTATGGCAAGGCTGTAAGCCACCCAGAATATAAAGAATATCCGAATATATACACTTCTTGGCATTTGTGGTATCGATACGCCCAAGACAACAGCGCATGCGTCACAAATGTTGGCAGATATAGTTCGTGTAGCATCCACTTGATTTATGGGAATTCTCGGCAGGCACCACAGTACAAAAGAGACAAATACAATCGTGACGATCATCTGCAGCCAGGCCAATGATGTAAAGACTCTGAAAACACTCAACCAACGTGGAAACCTAGCGGGATATGGCACGACCCATACAAATCCGCCTTTGAAATACGTAATTGTGGGGTCCATGACAGCAGTAGCATCTTCTGTTGTGACGGCGGCACACACACACAGGTCAGCCCGACCATGAACAACGTCTCCCTTGATACCAGTCCATGTACCGTTCTGAAAATTTCTCCCCCACATTTCCACTTTAGGCGGTGGAGGGAGAAAGACCACGGATGCATTAATTTCCTTACTGATCAGGTTTAAGAGTTTAATCTCGAACCCGTCTTTATAACGAAGGACAGTAGAATTGTTGTCAGTTGTAGGTGTAAATGGACCAAACACAAATGGCTCATATACGAATGTGGACACTGCTATAGGACAGCCTTCGAGATTACTGGGAAAAGCTGGGACGAATGGGGCACTGTTGTGAAGGAAATGTGGATTTAATGGACACTCCTGCTTTGTAAACAGAGACTGGAAATTGGTGCAGTTGTGTGGTTGTTTATGTGGAAAGAAAGCAAATATACGTAAGGGAGGAGCGGATTTTTTATGTTTATGGCTTACTTCTTCTACATGGTGAGGTTCCGATGTGGGCAATACCACAGTCACTTTCACAATCCTCCACTTCCACAGTCCTTCCAGAATGCTCTGTGCTACCTTCTCAGCATTTGAACCACAGTCCTTTGTCATAATAGCAACTACGAAGAGTGCTCGTGAATTCCAAGTTGGCAGAACTGCCAGTGATGCAATATAACTTGTCAGTGTCACCATAACTTCCCTCATTTCACAGCCACTTGAATCCTTCAGAATTACAATATAATTAGTTTCTTTTCTGTAGCAGTCGATGTCCCAAGTTTCTTTTTGAGTTTCTGAGGGTCGGACGACAACGAGTGGCAAAGTGTCCAGCACATGCAGTTCTGCCAGTAACAAGTCAGTGTCTGTGTCTAGCTGGGCATTAAGATGAACTCTACTCGTATCTTCTGGCACAGCAGGAATGACCACTGTGACAGAACAGCTGTCACTGAACCCTTGGCTGGCTATGTTTACTGTGCAGTCTATTATGTGTTTTGTACTGCCGTGACGGTCAGTGTCTTCCTGGCAGACAGCAGCAGATGTCAGAAAGAGAATGACGGCCGCAAGTGCAGAAATCTATAAATAATACAGCATCATTAAAATTTAAACTTTCTAACGCGCCAGGCCGATATGAAAATGCAGGATATCCATCTAGCTTACAGCGTAGCCCTCTCACAGAACCTACAGAACCGCCACTGATAGTCTGTATCATACAGAGCGTTTCTTTACCGCGCAACTGCTCGCCGTAGAGCGGACGACCACGTTGCTGCACAGCGACCGACAAGGCGCCCGTTCTGCAGTGTTCAGTTTCGCGTTATAAAAAAAAAAAACTTTCTGTAGAAGCGAAAACATCGATGGTTGGCCATGCCTTCACTTTTGATAATGATCTGTAGCCTACATAATTTCAACTGTAGGATTATTTTATATTTTAGGTAAATAGTTTGTATGAATAGGACTTCCGGTATTGCAAATTGAGAGTCTGATTGTAAACAACAGGATACGCCAAAAGAAAATAATACGCGTATACTTCGCTTTGCATATGGAACTCCCTGTGAACTCCATATACCTACATCTCTTCACAATCCGACATCTACCACTTCTTCACGTGCGCTCCGACGTATCGTGCTAAGTGTAGCTATAGCTAACGATAATCTTCTTAATCTTCTTCAAAAGCAAACTTGCACACGTCAAAACTTTAAATAAGCACAAAGTAACGTTGTCCCTTTGCCCGCAATGAAGACGCAGGGAGGATGGAGTTACAGCTCCACTCATTCTTAACCTCGGCCCTGGATAGTGTGAGCTGTCAAACTCACGATCCCACTACTTTAGTTCCGGGCAAGAGCACCCGGTACCCGCTAGGTGGGCCCCAGAGCTGGTGGGGATGTTTTGGGTAAGAGAAAAATCTGTTGCCTCTGCAAGGAATAGCAAATAACAAAAACGTAGAATTCCGCTCATACAATCACGACCAGCGGAGGATCTTTAGTTGCGAAATTATACACCACGTAAACTTATTTTCTGACCAACCCTCGTATTTTGCAGAAGAAGTTGAAATTTCATATTAGGTCTACATATCATAATATTAAAGAGATATGCGGTGATATATAGAACTTGAATACTAATCATTTGTTCCTGGCCGGTCTCAGAAAGTTTCCGGATGCAAAGTGACTTCTAGCCTGCAGCCCAACTTTCAAGTACGAGAACCATAATTACGTCTTTAAATACTAATACAGACATGAATTTTATTTAAAGACTCAGTCCGTACCGCGCAGTAAACATACTCAGTCTCAGTTATACAAACCAGTCAGTTAATGCTGTACAGTGAAATAATCGCTGTCTGTTCTCAGATCCACATAAAACACAAACACACTGGGTGGGCAGAACGTAGAATTGGTGAATGTTAAACTGGTGGTACATATAGTGACCACTGGGCTTTAGAGAGCTAATACCAGTCCACACACACACACACACACATATATATATATATATATATATATATATATGCGCAGTTGCTCTGTTCTAAACGATATATAACACAGCAGTCTTCTGCTCCTTTGGATGACTCACAAATGGCTCTCCACTACAGCTGCCTACACCAACATCACAACAGCACCCTCAAGCCACCCTTCCAATTCCAATATCAGAACATCCGCCCCAGTGCAGTAGCGACCCTGCTCACCTTTGTTCCTACCCTGCCCAACCAATAAGGGCGCCACTGTCCACTTTACCCTCTTGCCAATCAACATTTACCTGAAGGACAAGCTAACAGATACTAAGGTCCTCAGGTCCTTAGGAATATCCACAGCACAATATCCTGTCTGTTTCGATCCTCTCACTAACCCTCAAGTTTCTCTGTCTCGCTTTATGTTCTACAGACTTCAGAGGGTTAAAGTGAAAGCCGTAATTAAAATTTATTATCGATATTTACCCGTCTCGATAACGTCGAGATCATTATGAGAATTACTTCTGTTCTTTCGTAGCTGCAGTAACAGTTGAATCACTCCGCCGGCTGAAGTAACAGTAGCTACCTGAAGCATAACTGATGTCACATGTCAGTGGCATCAGGCGAGGATCGAAGGGCCTGTGCATGAATTAGAGACACGATTTAAAATATTTACACTCGGACTCATATTTATTACTGTCAAGTGGTTGTGTACCCAAATGGGGCACAAAAGCCGAGAAGAAAACTGACATGTTAGCATTTGGAAAATAAGTTTTGCATTACAAATTGTGCGTCTCTCTGCCAGTGATACCTTGACATAGTGTGGGAATAGGCAAGAGGCGCGGCACGTGAGGAGCGGATACGAGTTGCCGTGTGATTGATCGAGCAATCGTTACGGTGCCACTAATAATGGCACAATACCCGCAGCAGCAGCAGCACTGTCTGTGTACCGCACAGTGCCAAGTCCGTGACAGGTACAGTCACAGTAACAACATAAGTCATCTGTCGGTTTGGCCCACATCGTACAGTCTAAAGTAAGGTAAAGGTCGGCTGCTCCGTATTCACGCCATGCAGGCATTCTTTACCTCGGCGTTAAACAGAGGTGAGTGATCAGGTTTCCGCCCCGGCTACTTGACTGTCGGAAAGAGCATTGGGTGGCAATGACAGCCGGTTTCGATGTTGCGGTGAAAAACAGCAATTCCAGTCTTTCCGAAGTGCAATTAGAAACGATAATTTACTTAACATTTTAACCCCTTAACGACTACGTACAAGCACATTTCCCTCCGGCACTCCCCGATTTCCGAAAGAGCGTTGCTTTACGGAAGGTTCCCAGGCTTCACTCGTTTGTCATTCTGGTAAGAGCAAAATGCAGAAGACGAGTACAGTGCATTTGTGGAATGACACTGACAGGGCAAAAGTTACGTACTCGGGAAAAAAAAAACCCTGTTCCTAGTACCATTATGTCCACCACATACCTCACAAGGACTGACCTGGTGTCGCAACCGGGCCTCCGCGGTGACAGGTCGGCGACTGACCGCCTGAGCCGTGGCACGGCCTTTGAAGACTTAGATTAACCTGCACTATATATAACGATCCAGTCCGTACCGCGCAGTAAACACTCCCCGTCTCGGTTACAAAAACCAACCAGTTAACGCTGTATGGCGAAATAATCGCTGTTTGTTCTCAGATCCACACAAAACACATACAGCATGGGCAGAACGTAGAATTGTTGAATGTTAAACTGTCGGTACATATAGTGACCACTGGGCTTTAAACGGATGTCACATATCAGAGCGGCCGACGCATATAACATGCGGTATAGTTCTGTTGGTGAGATGTAGATGGAGGCTACGGCCCAGTTTCCTTGGTAAATTCTTATTTTAACTGATCTTCCATAATTTCAAATTTCATTTTACTATGCTGTAGTTTTCATTTTGTTCCTCTAATGTGCAGTGTGTCTGTGCTATCTCTTCTCTTGGCACAGGCGCTGGACGTATGATGCAAGCATTCTATGCGATGACGCTGCTCTGCTCGGGGAAGCAAAGGGAACCGTTCGGACATCGGGTGTACCTTTTAGTCTCACACAGTCATCCAGATATGTTTGTGGTGTTGTGGATGACTTCCATACTATTTGGGCCGCGAGTTCCTACCTTCCTTTTACGTAAAGACACGGACAGCAACTGCTATGTCGTTAGACTAGGAAAGTCACCAAGTTTACTGCGTTCACAAGACTGGATGGCTTTATGTAAGTAAATGACGTCTGTAAATAGTTTGAAACTTATTTTTGATGTCTGTTTCTGAGCTGCACTAAATGCTGTATTATTACTCACGTCCACTGGCAGCTCGCAGCAGTGACAGAGAGACAGCAGGTGCCACGAGTCGCGATGACTGCTAGCTAATGCAGCTGCCACGCTAAATCATTCACGTTGTCATAACAACCGGACTATTACCTGCTCCATGTAGCGTGGCAGGCAAACACAAATGCAACAATGTGTTCCGTTCCTGCAGCACAGTACACCTGTGGTCGTGTAACTGCACGATTTGGACCACTTTCGTACATCCGAGTGCTAACGGGTGTGCTTATGCTGCCACTGACTGGCTGACTGTCCCTCCCTTCTTTCTTTCTTTTTGTCTTTCTTTCTTCTGTTATTTCATTAGAAGACGGATTGCTGGCTTCATTTTTGTTAGTTTATATTTCGTCGGTTCGGTATTTGTTGGTTTGTTTGTCAGTTTCTTTGTTTTCGTTGATTGGGCTGCCAGTCGTTTGTTGATTGGGCTGCCAGTCGTTTGCCTGTTTGATTCGTCAGTCGGTCACTCATTTCTTTCATTGCTTCTTTTGTTTATTTATCATTTTGTCGTTTGCTTGTTTGGTTGTTTGGTTACTCAGCTAGTCTTTTGAATTATTTAACAACAGCACATCAACTGCAATGTCTGCGTGTACGCAGCAATGTGATAATTTACGTGACGATTACAAACCGCAAAACTCAGTAAATGTGTCACAGGAAGGCACACATTACCAGTAACTGTCTACAGCAGCAAAAAGTGCAGTAAATGTGTCACAGGAAGGCACACATTACCAGTAACTGTCTACAGCAGCAAAAAGTGCAGTAAATGTGTCACAGGAAGGCACACATTACCGGTAACTGTCTACAGCAGCAAAAAGTGCAGTAAATGTGTCACAGGAAGGCACACATTACCGGTA
>Ga0123357_10013032_pt1 | contig 10755 bp, 2 predicted proteins | sample TergutEmb28metaG_FD_89873 | JGI IMG/M metagenome (GOLD analysis project Ga0123357, IMG submission 89873) | Embiratermes neotenicus P4 segment gut microbial communities from Petit-Saut dam, French Guiana - Emb289 P4 | ecosystem: Host-associated > Arthropoda: Insects > Digestive system > Gut ...
AGTTGCAATTTCTTCGTGAATTGAAACTTTCAGATCGTCGAATGTACGAGGTTTTCGAACGTAGACTTTTGATTTGAGGTAACCCCAAAGAAGGTCGCCGACCTTCACTCTCCCGACTACTACCCATTTCAAAAACATGCCTTCTTTTTGCGCCATCCTGTATATATATATATATATATATATATATATACACGTTTTTTATTTCGCTCGCGTGCTGCATTTTGTGCCCATCTCATTCCGCTTCATTTCATTCATCTGGTAATGATGCCTCACAGTCACTGTGACACATTAACCAGTGAAAGCCGCTTTGTCAGACACAATAAGGATCAACTACTACAATTAATCTTTGCCACAGAGTTTAATCTTCATTAGTTTAATGAGGTGATCAATATATTTCACAAATGCGATAGTGTATTTTATCAGTATCCTCAGTCACTGAAGTTATTCCCACCATTAGAGAAATTAACAGACCAATATTAATGTTCTAACACACGCAAGCCTTTCCACCATCTACAAAGTGTCCCCTTTATTTTCATACATGTTCCATCAACATGTAAACTGCGTGTGACGTCATGCTTCACTGGGCAGGATTTCGGATCACATATTTTAAACTAATGAGTTTCCACACACACGCAGACCTATATACACCTCTTTCGTTACGTTTTAGTGCATATAGGAATAACGTGTGCACAATATATCAGTACTATAAACATTATGGTCTTTATTCAGTGCGTAAGGACACACTCGTGTGCTTTGCTGAAAATACTTGAATTGCTCTGTTGTTTCTGTAACCTTTCAAAGCACAATGATCACGATATGTGTCACCAGGTTCAACATCACAAATTTCATGCACTTTTCCCGTAAGGTCTTCTTATGTTTCTCCCATGATTCTTCCCATTAAACTGATATCACTTCTCTACACAGAATTAGCCTCTTGTACTTTCTAATTTAGACAATCCCGGTGGCCACACACTCAAAAGACGTGGGTCTGAAACCGCTTGAATGCTGGAATCACGGTTTCGAAACCCGCTGATTGCATGGATGTTCGTCCCTTCTGTTCGTTGTGTGTTGTGTAGGTAGCAACCTCTGTTTCGGGCTGCTCACTCTTCCAGAGGAGTCCTATCGGCTGTGCGTCTGTGTGTGTCTGTCTAATTGTGTGTGTGTCTGTCTGTCTAATTGTGTGTGATCTATAAAACTCAACAGTGACGTGGTTTGGCCCGAACTTTTCTCTAATGACATAGAAAGAAAAGTAAATAATATTAAGAGTAGAAAACATAAAGTTATCGGCTATACGCAAAGTAAAAGCACATAAGGACAGTGGAAGTAAAATTCCATTCATTCTTAAGATCATAAAAAGAGGCTGACTTAGACGCCTATCAGTTTACTCAGGAAAAATCCCCCGGTACCCCTTGAACAAGATGCAACACGGGGCCACATAGCTGGTCTGGCACTTTGGAGAGGACACAAAACTATATAAATAAGATTTCTGTTGACTATTGCACATTACGTTTTCAAATGTATGTACATTTGATAAATATTAAAGAAAAACAGACTGTCTTTACTTGGTACAGCAAACTCACTGACTTAGGCATATCAAGTCTAGAACCGTGTTTTATTTTTCATTCCGGTGGAGTTAAAACGATGACGCAACATTTTATCTGAGATATGTACCAAAAAGTGATTATTTTAAGTAACAGACGAAGGGTCCATGATCTTCCGCCTTCTCGTAGTCCTATTTTGCTCATAGCTACAACTGCACAGTACCGTGACGTCACAACATGTAGCATATGCGAATGGACTCTAACCTCACGCCGCAACAGATCACCTACATGTGGTGTCATATCACATAATTATAAACAAGTATAGGGCAATAAATGTTAAATATCAAGACCGCGCTGTTATTTTGACCTAATTATCTGGCATAAAAATCCCGTCTACTCTGTTTACTCGTAATTATCGGAACACCTGAGGAAGTATCAGCTTTTAGGAAGGGAACTCCAAACTTTTGAACACCTATTTAAATGTTCCTGCAACCGAATAGTTATCTACTTGTAAGTAGAAAGAAGGAAATATTTTGTTTAATCAATAATTCTCCATCAATGGCATGACTCGTGAAGTTAACAGACCCAAAACGCACTTCGCTTGCAGCTTTAAAAATGAGATTCTCCGGGGACTGACACCGACCTAATGCAGAAACCCCACATGGCGCTGGGGCAGGTTTCTTTCCCCTTGCTTGGGTACTTGTCTGCCAACATAATGCCAGCAACCCTCCACGTTCATATACCCACCTACCATCGACGCTGTAAAAGGGATAAGTATGCTCCATGACTGAATGTCTGTTTGCAAACTTTTCGATATGGTGTAGTGAACTCACCTCCAACAGTCGAATATCCACTATAGAATTCTGCACTGAACCACGACACCTTGAAGTGAGACTGCCACACGCTTTCGAAACGTGGGACAACTAGCGCCCAGTGACACAATGCAGTATCACAGAAGAAATACCTCAACTTCACCGTTTCGAGATACTGAAAACGCGACGCTAGAAACCTTAGACATAAAGAGCGTCGTGGAACAAAACACTCAAAACTGTGTCTGTCGTTTAACATGTACAAAATACTGAACGGGTCTTGAGTATGCCATAAGGATAAGGGGACGTTTGTCACGGATGTGTAACATGAGTAATGAGAACAACAAGCCTCTGGAGGTGTTGCGTTCGATTGTCTGCAGTACAGAAGGCATAAAAGGCATCACACTCGTTGCCCCGTGCAAGTCCGAATTTGTTTATTGCTAGCAAACAAAGCCATGGTACATGCCTGGAAGTACGGACTTCACTCTTCTGCTGCAGTCAATAAACATTTTGACAGCATTCATTCCACCACAAACAATACAGGCGTAAAGGAAAAGGCTAAGAATTTTACCTTCGTATCAGAAGGGCAATCAATGAGTGGTCGTAAGTGGGATCGAAAAAGCTGCACTCATGGCCTGAGTAATCAAGGACAGGATTTTCATACAATGTGTTACCGGGAAAAAGGTTACAGGAACTGACAGCTGTAAAGTTGCTGCGGCAAGGGTCACATATATGGCCGGGAAGCAAGTGTATAAAATTCAATTCGTAGTCTGTCTTAAGACAGGCACATAGCCCCTTCCAAAACGAGTTATCCTGAGTGTGGTATTTAGTGCCTCCTCTCAAGGTTATCCAGTAGCTGCTCACGTGTTCTTTTGTTCATCTCATCACTTCAATCCTTCGTGCTATCTTTCCTTCAATAACGTGTTTTAAAGGCAGTTCAAATGCAACATGTGACCAATCCAGTTAACCTTCCTTCTTTTTATTGTATGTACGATATTCCTTTCATCTTTGACTCTAACAATTTATTTCTCACAGGTCAGTCCAACTTTTCATCATCGCCGTTTATTAAGTGTACATTTTTAATTACACCTGGTGCCTTCAATTAAAGTGATTTAAAGCACAAACCTGTATTAAACAGATTGCGAAGACGAAACCCGTCCTCTAATCCACTGTCCTTAATAATTCGACACCATCCAACGACACTTGTACGCACTAAACACAACAGTCTCGTCACGCAGAATGGCTTAGCGAAATGCGCTACTTAATTCAAAAAATTTCATGAACTTCATTTATGCATAAAATTTCACTTACGCTCAACAGGTAAAGCCAGCTTTCAAAACATCCTACAAAGAACAGCAGCAAGCAAATTTAAAATAACACAGATAATATGGAAAAATAAAAGGTTAAAATGTGATTATGAAGAGCACGTGGGTACGTAAGCTGATATTCAGAAACTTCACCTGGCGGGACGAGAAAACCCCGAACAGCTGAAAACTAAAAGAGATCAGCCGAAGTTAGTGCAATACAACCAAGTCCCAAAATACAGACGGGTGTTTGGAGGATCAGGTCTAGATTAAAACAAACTGGGTCTCGCTATTGCAGTTTCCGATGGTTGGCAAAATATCTGCAGCTGTAGTTGTCCATAATAAAAACCGCACACGCCGTCGTCACAGTGGTTGTCGGGAATGAGTCTGGAAAATATGATGTGAACGTGAAGTTCACACAAACATTTTTAATAATAAGAAGCCAAGTTACCGTAACACATTCGTGATAGTCTGTGTTCAGAGGCTACAGGTTCGGTCGTGCTGCGGCGAAGACGCCAAGTCACGCAAGGTTCACTTCTGGGGCAGTTCGGGAGGGATTTGTAGACAAAGGGACACTTTTAATATAGGTTTTTCAGTCTTGTTCTGTGATTATCATTCCACCATTGCCCCAGTTTGTTCTTTTGTAACCGCGGAAAGGGCAATGGCCTATCAAAAGTCCCAGTTATTGGAGACATTTTGATGCAATCCGAAGAATGAGTAGAAATATATAATATATTCATTAACACAGTACAATATCCATTATCCCATGTAACTGGAGGGAAGGCTGGTTCGGAAAATCCTGTAAGTTGACGTACGGAATTCTTTCCTTGGCCCGTAACATGGCGCAGAAATGCGAGTTTACAAGTCAGGTAGCCGAACCTAGGCAATGTATTTGCACAAGAACAACACACACACATGAAAGAAGTTTTATATAGTATAATAAAACAAATTCCAAAACACACTCTCTTGCCTTAACACGTATTTGGTGGTTCGTAGTGCAACCAATGAAATTTGAAGAGCTGAACAAAAAATCAATATAATAAAATTATACTTTGTATTTCGAAAAATGAAACAAATTACTCTGAAAAATAAGATTCCATTACGCTATTCACTAAGCGTTTGTGAATCAACCAACAGCGTGCTGCGGAATATCAAGAGTGGGTAAGAGAACACAAGCCTACAATAATGAAAGCGTCAGAACAATTCGTAAAAGCTTGATTGTAAGTTACCGGTGTAGGTACTGTACATGGCTATTGCTATGTATATTGCTCTGCTGGCACACAGCTGCAGGACCGACCGTATAAATATTCAGATAGGAATAATTGCCACAATAATTGTTTTTGCACTCCCCACCTCCCCCTAAGTTAACTACTCGGCTGCTAACTCAGCCATCTCTCTCAACTCATCCCATCCTTCCTACTTCCCATGGGCACTTTGACTAATCTCTTAACTAAAAGCTGACTATAAACCCCATTTGTAGTTAGAAAATTAATACCCTACTATTATAAAACCATTTAAACTTCAACAGAAAATTTTACGTTTCCCAAATCCAGCTGCGGGAGTCGGGATAAAGTGGTTAGTATAGCGAATAGGCTAGAGACCGAGTCGTTCGTGTTTCGAGTCCCGGCAGATTCAAAAGATTTTCTCTCCTACACAATGCCCAGAGAGATGCTGCGGCCCACTCAGCTGTCTTTCCCTGGGAAAAAAGGGCTGGCGAGTGAAGTTAACCACTCATTACCACCTAGGACCGAAGTAGAGAATTGGTGGAGCTAAACGTGTAATCACCTTCTAGGCCTGCAAGGAGTGGACCGGGAAAGCTTTTGCCTTTTACAATCTCCAGCTGCAGTTCCTTCAGTTAACTCTTCAACTCTTCCATGGACATGAAAGATCTCAATATTAAACACACACTCTCTGTGGGTCAAATCTGAAAGGCCAAGTTCAAGACTGTAATATCTGTTCTAGCACATGGCATGTCACTGCTGTTTACTGTTACAATCTTCTTGTTTATTTGTAAACAATAAAAAATTATTATTACTAAAAAATTACAGAACAACGGCTTTTAGCAATATAATCACTTTGGCCAAGAAAAATTACAAACTATTCCACTTACGTGCCCTGTAACTAATATGGAATACTCTACGCATAGCTATCCAAGTTTTCTGTCATATTACGTCTTATTCACTGGTAAGTCGTCATCGGGAGTTTCGGCTTTGTGCAAAACTACCCAAAATTCTGCATAGTATATACTTGATGGAAGACGTGTGCATTGGTAGCAGGCAACATTATAATGCATATTAAATAACAAAGTTGTGGATTTGTTTCTGTTGGCTCAGCATAAACACCGCTGGCGAGCTGCTATACAGACGGTTAGAAATATTTGGATTCCTTGGAATGTTATAAGGTTGTTTTTGGCGTAACACGTTTTACCAACATTCAATCCCAGCCTTATATTATTCTTAAAAGTTACTCCTACATAAAAATTTAATTGTTCATGTTGGCCACGAATATCAAGTTGTGGCATAACGCCAACGGCCTAAATAAGTAAGTCCATCGTTTTGAATCTCGTACAATATGCGATTACTTGGCTACTGGGAAGAAGCCTTCAATGTATAAAATTCTAAGAGTTACACAAACATGAGTGGAATGTACGAAAATCCTGAACGTTCGAGAAACAATTTTATATGTTGGGTAAGTCGAAAGAACACTGCTATACGCTTAGCTGTTTGTGTTTCCCTTTGACAACCTTGCTGTCTTCCTAGGCTTGTTTGTAGGTATGGTATACGTATCAAAGTAACATATACCGTACATTTAAATTATAAAGAATTATGGTTCTCCAAGAACTCCAAGTTGAATGAAATTTTTTACTTTTCTGACGCGGTTTTAATCTTTAATTTTCACAGTACAGCGAAGTTTTTGTTCTGCGTTTAGGTAAACACCGGAAAGCAAACTATGCTTCTATGAAAAGAGTGTAGCGGGTCGCCCAGTCGGCGGGATTGCATAATGATCGGCTCCACCTTGCCAGCTATCGGAGCCAGCATACAGTGAGACTTCACCAGAAAAATAACTCACAGCCTTTAGTCATCGAATTTGTATATGTGGCTGTTAAAGATTTATTATGAATGCTACATCATTCTCACGCCGCTTCCATGGGAACCTATCGCTTTTATTAACAACTGACACACAGTTGTTAATAACTTGTTAAAACTAAAGAACTGTATAAAGCTTTGCTGACTGTAAACTATTAGGAATTCTGTGTTAATGGAAACAGCAAAAAGCGATCCACTAGTTAAAGAAGCAGGAAGTGATAGCAGTTTGCATGTGCTTGGAGCGGTGGCAGCTTCACGATCGGAAAGGTGTCGTCTGAAGTTCAAATACGTAACTTAATCTACTGTCTTAATGTAGCACAGTTCAGAGTTAAGAACGGATGGAGAGGGGTACAGTGAAACAAAGGAAACCAAAAGGAGGCTAATGAAAGTCGTTATGAAAGATACGATTTCCCGTTGCATTGCAAAGGCCTTCTCACACTAAAACATTTTTGTGATTTTATGTCTTTAGCGACAAAATTACTGCTTCCACGTCAATGTGGACGAAAATAACAATAAAAATGTAAATATCATGAACTCGTTTTATGAGGCCCTGTGTATGAGAAGTTACCCCTCACTTGTCACCTTCTTCGTCGAAATGAAAAAGAGTTTAAATGTAAGTGTTTACAAGTTTTATATTTTGGAGTAATAGAGCAGACATATTTGCGGCAGTAAAGCGAGCGGCTGTGGGACCGAAGACCGTAGCACCATTCCCAGCTACCACAGGTATTCCAAAACGGCTACAATGCCCCCCAGTTTTTTTAATTAAAGGCCAATTTGAAAAGGAGTAATGTCGGTTGAATAATTCAACTGAACGCCGGTCCCAGCGCCCGAACAGTCTAAAGCGCGGGTCTGCCCGTCGAGGACATGGATGTTTGTTTTGAGTGTTGTGTGTTTCTAGGTAGAAGTCTTTGCGTCGGGCTGATCACTCGTTCAGAGGAGTCCTACGACGTATGGTGTTTCTGAGTGTGATCGTGAAGCCTCGACGGTGAGGAGGTCTTGGCCCGCGTCGGGCCGCAGCGCCACAGGAAAAGAACTCAAATGGCCGCTCAGTTCAATATCATGATTAGGTCAAGAATATCAGGGTATAGCAGTAGGTCACAGAGAATTTACAACTAACAAAAGGATTGATATTTTTCCTAAAAAAAAAACCCCGTAGCATTCTTAACCAGCATATAGAATGACTCGGAGCGTCATCTTATATAAAAACCTGACAGTATGGACTCTAGCGTACAACCTACCTGTTCCTGGCCATGTACCAACGGTAAAAACTTTAGCCTCAGCCTACAAGTATCTTACCTGCCGTTATCTACAGTAGCATTTAAAGATGTTGGCATAAAAATGTGGCATTTAAACTGTCTAATATATATTGCCATACGACGATTTTGATTTTCAGTCACTACGTCTTGTGTTTAAAGCATTGACAAGAGCCAGGCTTCAGATCTTTCATCTCTTTCAGCGAACACAAAGCTCTGTTTGGAAAACATGGAAGCCAACATGAATGGCACTTTAATGTTTTCCAGCTGTCATTAGTTTGCTTGCAAACAGTTTGAACTAACAGAACATTGGGTTCGCTCAGAGAGTAGCCAGTGGGACTGTTTTTTGTTGTCCAGTTGAAGTGTAAATATACGTTACACTACACAGCCTTCCCCGGTCGGATAGGGAGATATGAACTAAATATACCTATCGGAAAGCAAAGTTGTACACAACTAATGTTCAGCCAGTCTGTGGACACAATCCTGAAACGCTTTCATTTACTACTCATAATCACAACCCTGTTCCCTGTGATTCGTGTTTTTTCATCCTCCCCTCCCTTACACGTTCTTCCAAGCGAACATTTTCCAAGATGTTTCTAATAAATTCAGTAAACCTTTCTGTCTCATGCATTTTAGCCACGTGACCCTCACAACTTTCTTAAATCATCATCATCACCATCATCATCATCATCATCATCATATATCTGTCATGGAGTTGGGCCACTTGTTGACCCGTTCCGGTCTCACGTATCCAAAGTCTCTTCAAAGGTCTACCATGATTCCTTCTGTCATTTGGGAAGTAGTGTTTTATTACCCTGGGTAATCTATTTCAATGCATTCTATTTACATGTTGTGCCCAGCTTCTCTCGTATTCCAGTAATTTGTCCAAAATTAGTGTTATTTTTAACTCCTTTGCAATTTGTGCATTTGTTTTGTAATCTGGCCACGTGTACCCTCCTGTTCTTCTCATGTATTTCACCTCTGCTGCTGTTATTCTTCTGGCGTCCCTTGCTTTAGTAGTCCAAGCTTCGCTGCCATATAACAAAACTGGAAGGGCCAGTGTATTGTATAGTTTTATTCTTGTTTTCTTAAGGGTCTTTTGTGGTCTAAACACATTATTTAAAATACTTGTAATTTTCAAAAAAGTTATTTAATTTGTTATCAATGTCCAATTTTCCTTCATAAGATATATTTTCTAAATATTAAAACAAATTTACTTGTTCTATAATTTTGTTCTCTATTACAATTTTCGTTCTTAATTGCTTAATTCTGTTGTTCATATAAGGCAGCTTTTAATAAATCTATAATCCTCTGAATTATGAATTGCTTATTTATAGACGGCAGTTTCGAACTTGCTACCATAACACAATCCGAGACCATTAGACACATCAATCAGTTAAAGCTGTCCAGAAAACCGTCGCTGTTTATTCTGATTCAGTGGAGTGAGTGGGAAAGATGCGCAGTTTCCTAAGGTCTCAGCAGGTGCCACACATAATTAATATTAGGCTTTAAAAATCAATCATTCTTGCTTTCGATCGTAGAGGCCTGGCCTTATTGCTTCAGCCCTTCACACAGTCATGAAATGAAACAAACAGAGAAGCAATTACAACCAATCACAGCTGTTGTATTACGGAGTTAAGAGAGGTTAAAAATAAGTACAGAGGCCTGTATCCGCATGTATATAAATCTGTTGTTCCAACAGTTAAATTTATGTCTCACGCCTATACAAGTAAAATTATTCCGGCACTATGAAACACAGAAGCCTTATCTGTTTATTACATGCAGAATCCACCCAACGAGAAAGAAGGACAGGATAAAATAGAGAAAAAAATGAAGTGGTCGAAACACTTTGTGTAGCAGGTTGCAGCGCCTACAGTGGACGAACAGTGAAGCTCACAGTGAGGCTTGGTAATTGCATTTACTACCGTAAAATTGTCTCTCCTTGCCACCCTTCTTCAACACAAAAGAACTGAGATGACAAAATAAGAAGAGAGAAGGGGTTGGAATCGATGTTACAAGGCATGCTGGTAGGGTGGGGTGGGATGGATGGATGAAAAAGGTGCTTGTCTGTTCTTGCCTCCACAGCATCTTGTGCGGAAGTGAAGACAAAATACGGTACAAAAAATAGCGTAGCTGTTCTCATGAACCCATCTACGAAAATACTTTATTGTGTTCGGGGTTCTTTATTCATACAACCAAATAAACTTGCCTGATGTTCTAGAATCTGCGCCCCAAGAACAGCGGCAAATACACAACGGAGGATTACACTCGCACACGCAATTCTGTATAGAAATCTAATACCTCTGATTCTATTTCAAATAACAAAGGAACTCCTTTAAAGACGCTAATAATAGAAACAAAATATCCTCTCTCTAATTAGAAATAAACACATTTCCCAAACTCCTCCTTCGTGGTTTAGCACTTCTTATTGCCCTCGAAGTTTATCTTTGGCACATGTACTCACGGGCCTGCTGTGTAACGGCGTTGCCTATTGCTACGACAGTACTGCGACGGTAATAGATAAATGAGTTAGTACATAATATTGATGAAATGATACAGAGATGGGTAAATCGAATTATTCGGTGTAAAACCTATCCCAATGTCAGTTTCTCCCTGAAAATCCCAGACCAAATGGTCTGGGTTTCAACTGGGGCTTCAGTGGTAAAATGTCGGTAAATAACCGCTTAGCCACGTCTTGCAAGTTTAGGTATAACGTTACACAGTAATTTGTACCAAGAAGAAGAAGAAGAAGAAGAAGAAGA
>Ga0123357_10013035_pt1 | contig 10752 bp, 4 predicted proteins | sample TergutEmb28metaG_FD_89873 | JGI IMG/M metagenome (GOLD analysis project Ga0123357, IMG submission 89873) | Embiratermes neotenicus P4 segment gut microbial communities from Petit-Saut dam, French Guiana - Emb289 P4 | ecosystem: Host-associated > Arthropoda: Insects > Digestive system > Gut ...
CGCGGTACTTTTGTTCTGGTTCGCGGCCTTCATCCTGGGGCGCGGCTGGCTGCGCAGGCTGCACGGCAAATGGTTCAACCTGTCCGACGCCGCGTTCGACGCCATTCACTACGGCGGCATGGCGATTTACAAGATCGGCATCCTGCTTTTCAACCTGGCCCCCTTCGTCGCGCTCTGGATGGTGCGCCACGGGCACTGAGCTTGTGGAGTCCGAATTGCGTTTTGCACTCCACAAATACCCTTGAGGAATTTCTGGACTCCACAACAAAACCTGCCAACACAAAACAATAGCTGGCCGCGCCTGCTGCAAAACGGTTTTAGGTGCTAAAGATGCGTAAATCGTTGATGGACAGGCGCAGCCAGCTATCAAAAATGCGTTCTTTGTATCCGCGGAGGGTGGGCGTGTGCTTTTGAAGCAACGCCCACAAATCAGCTATTGACAGCTGCCTCTGCTTTCCACATGCTTGCACCCACATCAAAACCAACGATGCGGAAACAATCATGGGGCAAGAGACAAAAAATCCGTTGGCGACTTTCTGGCGAGCTTTGCTGCGTTCCCTCTGCGCAGTTGCTGGGTTATGGCTCCTCGCCCTCAGCACTCCCGCCCTTGCTGCTGCCGACACCTACCTGATTTACTTCAACAGCGATGCCAACCCCGCCACCGGCTGCCAAGCCACGCTGACCGACCGCTACGGCAGCCTCACCGTGGGCGGCTTTGAATACCGCCTGAGCATTCCCGTCGATGCTGCCGGCAACGCTGGCCAGCCCATGCTCGCCGCCTGCCAAGGCGGCGCTTTTGGCGCCGACGCTCCCGCCGGCCAAGCGGCCGCCGCCCAAGCGCTGCGCCCCTCCGGTGCCAACCTGCTGGCGCAACTGGAACTCTCCGTCCCCGCCAGCGCCGTGGCTGCCAGCGGCACAACCCAAGTGGTCCTCGCCGCCAATGGCGACTACATCCGCTTTGCCAAGGCAGGCGGCGTTACTTCGCCCATCAGCTTGGTCAGCAGCCCGCTTTCCGCCAGCGCCACCACCACGGGCATACCCACTACTTCGCCCCTGTTGCTGGCGACTCTGGCCTTGGCGCTGGGCGTCATCGGCCTGCTGGCCGTGCGGCGCAAACACCTGCGGCACGCGCTGCCCCTGCTGCTCATCGCCTTCATGGGCGTCGGCATTGCCGCCAGCACCGCGCTCGTCATCGATGGCAATACCGACGACTGGCAAGGCACGCAACCCATCGCCACCGGCATGACCGGCAACCAGGTACCCGGCACCACCGACCTGTTCAGCCTGAGCGCCCAATTCCAGAACCAGAACCTGTTTTTGCGCATCGACACCATTGCCGGCGTCAACCCCAACCGCGACCCTTCTCCGCAGGAAACGGCCAGCGCCCAGCCGCGCTTTACCAGCCAGCCCAGCCTGAACATCAACGTAGGCCAAAGCTGGAGCTACACCGTACAAGCCAGCAGCGCCGCAGGCCAACCCCTGGCCGCCACCCTGACTGATGCGCCCGCCGGCCTGCAACTGAGCGGCAGCGCCCCCAACCAGCAATTGACCTGGACACCCACCACGGCAGGAACCTACTGGGTTACCCTGCAAGTGCAAGACGGGGCAGGCAGCCAAACCCAAAAATTCCCCCTGTACGTGGGCGACGACAGCAACCTGCCGCCCGACCCGCAAACCATCGCCACGGCCTTGGCCCCAGTCGGCTTTACCTCCTTTGCCGAGCGCACCGCCTTCCTCTACCAAAGCGCCATCCCAGTACAAACCGGCGTGCAAAGCGGCGCCATCGATCCCGTCACCGCCACCGTAGTCCGAGGCAAGGCGCTGGACAACCAGGGCCAGCCCATGCCCGGCGTCACCGTCAGCGTAGCCGGCCACCCCGAATGGGGCCAGACCCAAACGCGGGCGGATGGAACATTCGACTTGGCCGCGGGCGGCGGCGGCTGGATCACCATCAACTACCAAAAACTTGGCTACATGCGCGTGCAGCGGCGCTTTCAAGCCCCATGGCGCGACTTTGCCTACGCGCCCGACGTCACCCTGTTGCCCTATGACAGCCAATACAGCAACATCGACCTGACCGCAGGCACTGCCCAACTGTATTGGGGCGCCCGCCAAAGCGATGGCCGCGGCCAGCGGCGGGCCAGCGTGTACTTTCCGGCAGGCACCCAAGCCAACATGCTCATGCCCGACGGCAGCACCCAGAGCCTGCCGCAATTCACGATGCGCGTCACCGAATACACCGTAGGCGCCGCTGGCCCGCAAGCCATGCCCGGCCAGTTGCCCATGAGCGTGGGCTACACCTGGGCGGCCAACTTCACCGCCGACGAAGCCGAGGCCGCCAGCGCCAAAAGCATCCAGTTCAACCGCCCCGTGGTTGTGTACGTGGATAACTTCATCGACATGCCCGCCGGAACCGCCGTGCCCGTAGGCTGGTACGACTTTGACAAAACCGCCTGGATAGGTGAAGAAAACGGCCGCATCATCAAAATATTGGGCGTGGATGGGCAGGGGCAAGCCATCCTGCAAGTGACCACCGATGCGCGCCCGGCCACCGCGCAAGAACTGCAAGCGCTGGGCATTGACAGCGAGGAACTCAAGCAACTGGGCAGCACGCGGGCTGTGGGGGATGTGCTTTGGCGAGTGGCAGTAACGCACCTGACGCCCTACGACTGCAACTGGGCTTATGGCCCGCCCGACGATGCCAAGCCGCCGCCTACTGACCAGCCGCCGCAGCCGCCCGGTGACAACACTCAGCCATCGAGCGGTAACACGCAGCCATCGAACGATAACACTCCGCCGCCCGACGACCCGCCCAATACCTGTTTGCCCACCGGCGCCGGTTGTGACGTGTTCTTTACCCAGCGAGCCCTCGGCCAAGGCATTGACTTGCCCGGCACGCCTCTGGCGCTGTATTTCCGCAGTGACCGCGTTGGCAAAGGGCCGCAAACGCTGCAAGTACGACTTACCGATATCACGCCGCTGCCCGCCAGCCTCGAACACATTGACGTTACTGTTCAGGTCGTTGGCACCACACAAAAACAGAGCTGGGGCGATTGGTCAGCCAATCAAATGGCCAATTTCACTTGGAACGGGATGGACAGTTACGGCCGCCCGCAGATCAATGGCGCCAACGCCACAATCACGGTTAGTTACGTTTATCCGATGGTCTACTATCCGGTCAGAACGGATATGAACCGGGCTTTCGAGCAATTGCAGGCGCGCATTGGCGACACCGTTGCCAATATTTCTTCCGATTCCTCAGGGATGGCTGCAGTGGTGAGCCGCTCCTACACCCGCTATCTTGCACGGGTCAATGTGCACAGCGCAGAACTGGGATTGGCTGGCGCGGGCGATTGGGCTTTAAAAGGGCTTCGACTATACGACCCGGAAGCCGGGCGCGTTTATGAAAGCGGTGGCCGTATCTGGACCGCTGCGCGGCAGCCGCGCGGTTTCTCGCCGTTGACCGATGTTCTGTTGGGAATTAATATTCCCGGTGCCGGAAACAGCGCTATAGGGGCGGACGGCGCACTCTACTACAGCGATACCAATGCTAACCAGATCCGCCGCGTTTGGCTCTACGGTGCGCGTAAGAGCATGGTGGAAACCTTGGGCGGCACCGGCGCGGCTGGCTTCAGTGGCGACGGTGGCGCGGCAACCGCCGCGCAACTGAACCAGCCCACGGCCTTGGCCTTGGCGCCCGACGGCAGTATTGTGTTCATGGACAGCGGCAACTGGCGGCTGCGTCGCATCAGCACTGCCGGCATTATTGAAACCCTGGCGGGCAACGGGCAGCCCGATACCGCCGCGATGACTTTGGGCGACAGTGTGCCGGCTGAAAGCCAGCCTATTTCGGCGCAGAACATCGCGGTGGCCGGCGACATGACTGTCTTCGTATGGACACTGCAGGAGATGGGAAGCTATTACGAGTTTCGGCAAATTAGCCCCGCCGGGTACGTCAGCCGTCTGAACCTTACCGGTGAATACGTCGATAGCCAGACCACTGGCCTGACCAGCGCGCCCACTGGAAAGGTTTGGTTAAACACCTCAGGCGGTCTGTATCAACTCACCGATGCTGGTACGCTGAGCTTCATTGCCAATGGAGTTTCTTCTGCTACCAGTCTGCTGCCCGACACGCAGGGTGGCATTTTTTATACCGACGCCAACGGGACGTTGAACTACGTGAGCCGAGCGGGGGGAACTACCACCTTGCCGGGCCAAGGCTTTAACTTTGTCGTGACGAGTTCTGGCCTAGTTTCTACGCTAGGCGTTGCGCCGGGAGGTGACTTGATTGCTTCCAGCTATAGCGATTCTGGCGATGGCATCTTGGTTGGCACTCTCGGAGCGGGCCTACCGGCCTTTGGTGATCCGGCCTACCGTGTGGCACGGCCGGATGGAACTACCATCGACGAATTTGACCGGCAAGGCCGTCCCGTCGTTACCCGCAGCACCTTTGGCGGCCAAGCCCTGCTTACGTACCAATATGGCCCGACCGGGCAACTGAGCGCTATTACCGACAGCTACGGCAACACCACCACCTTGACGCGGGATGCCAACGGCCTGCTCACTGCCGTTACCGGCCCCTTCGGCCAAACCACCACATTGAGCTACAACGGCAGCGGCCAGCTCATTGACGTGATGCAGCCCGGCGGCTTGCAATACGCCATGCAATACGTCTCACCAAGCTTGGGGCTGTTGACGCGCTACCAAGACCCGCAAGGCAATGTGGACCAGTTTAGCTACGACGCCAATGGGCTGCTGACCACCAATACAGATCCTGTGGGCGGCGGTTGGCGTTTGAGCGGCAGTGCAGATAGTGCTGATTACTGGGGCGACAACATCACGTATTCATCCATCGCCCAAAGCGCCGAAGGCCGCAGCAGCAGTTACGTCACGAGCCAGACCCCTTGGAGCTATACCAATGTTGCCACAGCGCCCGACGGCACCAAAACTAGCCGAGTATTGAGTAACGGCAGCAACCTGACTGAAACACAACCCAGCGGCGCCCGGATCGACGCCTCTTTATGGTCAGATCCCCGTTTGGGCGGCGCTGTGCTGCGCAGCCAAACCATAAATACGAACGATAACTACTTGAGTATGTACATTAGCCAGGGTCGGAGTTTAAGTAACGCGCAAGCCGCCGACGCTTGGCAAAACCCACAGAACTGGAGCGAAACCACTACCTTAAATTACAACTATTCTTGGGTAACCCGCTACCAAAGCCCTGGCCTGTTTACCCAAACCACCCCCTTGGGCCGCACCTCAAGCGTGCAGCTTGATGCCCACCAGCAACCCATCAGTGCCACTCTGCCCAGCGGCCTGCAACTGAGCGCCAGTTACAACAGCGCCGGCCAAGTGACGGGCATCAGCAGCACCGATGGCACAACCACTAGAACCGCCAACATCACCTGGAACGCCATCGGCCCCGGCGGCGGTAAACCCGCCAGCCTAAGCAACGCCTTGGGCCAAACCGCCCACTTTGCCTGGGACGCCGCTGGCCGCCTGACCACCCAAACCTTGCCGGATGGCCGCACCTTGCAGTACCAGTGGGACGGTGTAGGCAACCTGACGAGCCTGACCACCCCGGCAGGCATCGTCCATAGCTTCAACTACAACGGCGTGCAACTGCCCACCGGCTACACCCCGCAGGGCGGAGCTGTCACCCAATGGAACTATGACCGCGACCGGCTCCTGACCAGCATCGTGCGCCCCGGCGGAGCGGCCCTCACCGTGCAACGCGATGCCGCCAGCGGCCGGGTCAATGCGCTGGTCGATAGCGTCAGTGGCAGCACGCAACTGAGTTACGACAGCGCCGGGCGAGTCATCAAAGCCGCCACGCAAGACGGCCAAGCGATCACTTTGGACTATGGGGGCACCGCTTTACTCAAGAACGTCAGCCTGAACTTGCAAGGCACAAGCGCTAACTTGGGACTGGCCTTGGAAAAAGCCTATGCTGGCTATCTTGTTACCAGCTACCTCGTCAACCCGCGCTTGGGACAAATCACTCTAACTGCCGGTGGCATAACTCAGGACATCAAAGCCACCTACGACAGCGATGGCCTGCTCACCCAAAACGGCCCCTTGCTACTTGGGCGCGACATGGCCAGCGGCCAACTGGCGGCCTTGACCTTGGGTAACCTGGTCACCAGCGAGCAACGCGATGCTTGGGGGGAAGTTGCCAGCAGCCAGACTTACTCGCAGCAAAGCACCTTTGGTTCCAACTTGCAAAACAACCGCCAAGCCGTGGCTGCCTTGGTCAGTGCCTTGGGCACACAACTGTCTAGCGTCATCAATGCTCGGGGCGACTGTGTCACATGGCGGCCAGTCAACGGCAACGACCCGGATCAAGCACCCTCCGAAACCCCAACACCCGTTCCCGCCGGTGGCCAAAGCAACCTGCCTTGGCCACCACAACCGCCGCAGTGGATCAGTTCGGACTATTGTCAGCAAAACCTGCAATACCAGATTGCATCCTTGTTGATGGCCGTAAACACAGGCACACCCGCAACCATCAGCAACCAGTTGCAGTACCTCATCGACAACTTCAGCAACGGCCCCAGCGGCTTTGTGCAAGCAAGCCAAATGCTTACCGGCGTGCCTAGCACCTTCAACACCAGCTACATCGACAGTACGGCGCAGAGCTTGATCGACCAGATCAACGCCACGCTGCAAGTCTGGCAAACCGATCAAAGCAACTGGGACGTAGCCTTTGCCCAAACCCACAGCCGCGACGCGCTGGGCCGCATCACGCAGACGCAAGAAACACTGCTGGGCGCAAGCACGCCTACCACCAAGAGCTACACCTACGATCAATCAGGCCGCCTGACCAGCGCCACCATTGGCGGCACAACCACAACCTGGGCCTACGACCTCAACGGCAACCGCACCACGGAAAACGGTTCCCCCATAGCCACCTACGACAGCCAAGACCGGCTGCTCACCTGGAAGAGCAACAGCTACAGCTACAACCAAGCTGGCGACTTGGCCAGCAAGACCACGTTGGGCGGCGTCAACAACTACACCTATGACGCCAGCGGCAACCTCAGAAAAGTCACCCTGGAAAATGGCAAAACCATCACCTACGCCATCGACCCACTGGGCAGAAGAACAGGCAAGAGCATCAATGGGGCGCGGCAATGGCAACTGGTGTGGATGAACGGATTGCGGCCCATCGCGCGCCTGAAAGCAGACAACACGCTCGACCAGACCTACTATTACGGTGACAAGCCCAACGTGCCCGAGGCGATGAGCGCCAGCGACGGCAAGACTTACCGCATCGTCAGCGACCAGAATGGCAGTGTGCGGCTGGTCATCAATGCGGCCACGGGGGAAGTGGCGCAGCAGATTGACTATGACGTTTGGGGCCAAGTCATCAATGACACCAATCCCGGCTTCCAGCCGTTCGGGTTTGCGGGTGGGCTGTATGACGCGGAGACGGGACTGACCCGATTCGGTGCAAGAGACTATGACGCCGAGACGGGAAGATGGACGGCCAAAGATCCGATACTGTTTGGAGGAGGGGATAGCAATCTGTATGGGTATGTGTTGCAGGATCCAGTGAACTGGAGTGACCCTGAAGGGTTAAAGCCTGTTGAGTATTATTTGAAAGAATGGATCTGCGGTTCTAGCACTTGGGGCGGCGCTTTCGATGCGGCCTACGAGGGGAAAAAGGGGCCGTATGATCCAAATGATTTTAATGATGCAGATAATCGTACTGCTGCAGAACATTATATTTTTGTACGGGACATGCGCTATGATGGAGGCGCTAAGGGTTATCTGAATGCTTGGCTTGGATGGGCGGCACCTTCTATTTATTTTTGGGCAAAAGCAACGCATATCTGGCAGGTAATGATGGATCGGAAAACATCTCCTGCAAGCAGCACTCAGGCACGCTGGGGGGCAAAAGCTTGGTGGGATTCTTTTGATGATAATTTCAATCAATTTTCTAGCTTTGCCCCAAATAATAGTTGCGGGTGCTCACAGTGAAAACAACGAAGCTGTTTGTTGCGATTTCAGTGACGTTGTTTGTTGTCGTGGTTATCGCTCCTTTTGTTGTAATGACAGGGTACTCTAAGTATCAAGAGAGGACTGCTGAAAATGATTGCGCAAAATTTATTATTGGGATGATATACAATAAATCTGTCATAAATAAGACGGCAATATATAAAAATGACTCTGAGTTTTCTTATTACTCATACCTATATCCATTGAGTTTTGATGACGCTGCCGAGTGTAAAATATATATAGATGACAAAAATAAAATAGTAAAAAAAGGTTTTATTATTCGCTAAAATATATTGATGCCGAAATGGAAGCTAAAGCCCAGACCTGAGTAGGTTAGAATGAGCTTGCGAATCCAAGCATTTGAAGCGAGTCATATAATATTGGTAAATCCATGACGCCATGAAACATATTGGCCTTCGACCCTGTTTTCGCCACCGCGTGTGTGGTGCCGGAGGCTGTCATATTTCCAGAAATCGCACAGGCCGCCTGACCAGCGCCACGATAGGCGGCGTGCTTACCACTTGGGCCTACGACCTCAACGGCAACCGCACCACGGAAAACGGTTCCCCCATCGCCACCTACGACAACGAAGACCGGCTGCTCACCTGGAAGAACAACAGCTACACCTACAACCCGGCCGGCGACTTGGCCAGCAAGACCACGTTGGGCGGCATCAACAACTACACCTACGACGCCAGCGGCAACCTGCGCAAAGTCACCCTGGAAAACGGCAAGACCATCACCTACGCGATAGACCCACTGGGCAGGAGAACGGGCAAGAGCATCAACGGTGCTTTGCAATGGCAACTGGTGTGGATGAACGGATTGCGGCCCATTGCCCGCCTGAAAGCAAACAACACGCTCGACCAGACCTATTACTACGGTGACAAGCCCAATGTACCGGAGGCGATGAGCGCCAGCGACGGCAAGACCTACCGCATCATCAGCGACCAGAATGGCAGCGTGCGGCTGGTGATCGATGCGGCCACGGGGGAAGTGGCGCAGCAGATTGATTACGACACGTGGGGCAGGGTGGTTAACGACACCAATCCCGGCTTCCAGCCGTTTGGGTTTGCGGGTGGGTTGTATGACGCGGATACGGGCCTGACCCGGTTTGGGGCAAGGGACTATGACGCGGAGACTGGGAGATGGACGGCCAAGGATCCGATTCTGTTTGGGGGAGGGGATTCAAATTTGTATGGGTATGTGTTGCAGGATCCAGTGAACTGGAGTGACCCTGAAGGGTTAAAGCCTGTTGAGCATTATTTGAAAGAATGGGTATGCGGGTCTAATAACTGGGAAGAAGCGTTCGGCAAGGCATCTTTACAGAAGATGGGAGGTCCATTATATCCATTTGATGCTAGTGATCCGCATGATGCAGATAATCGAACTGCTGCGGAGCATTATATTTTTGCTCGCAACATTGGAAGAGGCGGCCCTGGCAGTGCGAGTGACGTTACCTTGGCTGTTGGTTATTGGGTGTTTGGTGGATTTTCTGGTTATATTTATCAAGGGTTTAAAGCGCGCCCTGATAACTATAGGAAAACATCACCAGCCAGTCTTACTCAACTTTATTGGGAAGAGGCGGGATATATTGATACTATTACTTTTGGGTTGGCTAATTATTTTCCTGGCAATCCTGGCGAATGCTCTTGCAGCGAATAATATGGGAAATATATGATAATTGGAGTATTTGTATATGGAATATTTTTTACGCTTATCTTGCTGGCTGTAGTAAATCGTATTTTGATATATAAGTCTAGGCGCAACCAAAATTTATTAAAAGTTAAGATGATTGTTGAGAAAATAAATAAGTATATTGGCTGGTTTATATTGGCTTTCATTTTTGCTGCTCTGATTGCACTATTAAATACGTTAAGTCGTTATGGAATGATATAATATTTTGGTGCGTTGCAAATGATCTGTCCAGCGTAGGAGTTGCAGTAGGCGCATTTCCCACGCTCCGCAAGGGGCTACGCCAGAAGCCCGAGGTTGGGGCGCAAACATTTGAAGCGAGGCAGATAATATTTGTAAAATCATGAGGCCATGAAGCATATCGGTCGGCAACGAGACTTAACAAAATCCGAGAACCCAACTTATGAACAAGAATGGCCACGCAAAACAATAGCTGGCCGCGCCAGCCAGTAGCCGATTTCATACACAAAACACATTGAAATCCGCCAGCAGCAGGCGCGGCCAGCTATCATTTGCGCATTCGCGCCGTCTGCAAGCGGGTTTCGCGGGTGCAACCTGCCCGACGCGAGCTACGCCACTAGAATCGGCACTCTCCAACCACATTCCGCCATGACCGCACGCACGCTCTACGACAAGATCTGGGACGAGCACGTCGTCCGCACCGAGGAGGACGGCACCGCCCTTCTTTATATCGACCGGCATCTGGTGCACGAGGTGACCAGCCCGCAAGCCTACGAGGGGCTGCGCGAGGCGGGCCGCAAGGTTTGGCGCGTCAGCTCGGTGGTGGCCACCGCCGACCACAATACGCCGACCACTGGCTGGGAACGCGGCTACGACGGCATTGCCGACCCGATCAGCAAGGAGCAGGTGACGACGCTGGACAAGAACATCGCCGCCTTTGGCGCGGCGGCGTATTTTCCGTTCCTGTCCAAACGCCAGGGCATCGTGCACGTGATCGGGCCGGAAAACGGCGCGACGCTGCCGGGCATGACGGTGGTTTGCGGCGATTCGCACACGTCCACGCACGGCGCGTTCGGCGCGCTGGCGCACGGCATC
>Ga0123357_10013037_pt1 | contig 10751 bp, 7 predicted proteins | sample TergutEmb28metaG_FD_89873 | JGI IMG/M metagenome (GOLD analysis project Ga0123357, IMG submission 89873) | Embiratermes neotenicus P4 segment gut microbial communities from Petit-Saut dam, French Guiana - Emb289 P4 | ecosystem: Host-associated > Arthropoda: Insects > Digestive system > Gut ...
CGCGTCGGCGGCGAAAACGATGAAGAGCTTCCGGTGGGCGAAGTCGGCGAGCTTTTGATACGCGGCGAAAACGTGATGAGCGGATATTACAAAAGGCCGGAGGAAACGGCTGAGACGCTTAAGAACGGCTGGCTGCATACAGGCGACCTCGCCATGAAAGACGAAGACGATTATTTCTTCATTGTCGACAGAAAAAAGGATATCGTCGTCGTAGCGGGGCTGAACGTTTATCCGCGTGAAATAGAAGAAGTTTTGTATCAACATCCGGCCGTGAAGGACGCCGCCGTCGTAGGCGAGCAGGACAAGCTTCGCGGCGAGATACTGATCGCTTATGTCGTGCTGAAAGAAGACGCGGAAGGCGCCGAGGGCAATGAGATCATCGCGTGGCTCAAAGAAAGGCTGGCGGCGTACAAGATACCGCGCCGCATCAATTTCAAAGACGAACTTCCGCGAAACAGCTCGGGCAAGATACTGAAGCGTATGCTGAAAGAGAGCGAATAACACACGATCCGCGCACGAAGGTGATATGAAACAGTAGGCGCCTAGATATACCGGCGGACTTTCTTTTTGTACGCAATGTATTCGTCGCCGTACTGCGCGTCGAGAAATTTTTCCTCCCGAAGTACCTGGCGGTTGATTGCCAGAGCGAAAACCACGAGCGCGGCAATGAACACAATATTGCGGTGGATCAAAAACAGGCCAGTGAGGACGAGCAAAAAGCAAAGATAAAGCGGGTTGCGGCTGATTGCAAACGTGCCGTTCGTTTTCAATCCGGCGGGTTTTTCGTCGTCAATGCCGACCCGAAACGATTCGCCGAAGCTGGCCAATGTCAGGATGAAAAAGACCAGGGCGAACACGCATACAGCCAATCCGACCCAGCCGGGCAGGGCGCTTGCCCAGAAAGGTATCCGTAAAGGATCCCACATCGGCAAACCGAGAGTCCTGGCTGCCGCTCCGTATACGATAGCGAGCACGAGCACAACAAGGAGGAAATCGCTCTTGTCCGTCCTGCCAAACACCATGGCGCGGATACCGCGCCTGCGCAGCACGGCCGCCCGTATGACGACGCATATGATCAAAAGCGCTACCACGCAACCGCTCAGTACGCTTTGAAGCGAGGATGGAGACATTGCCGTAAAAGTGTTCATAGCGGAATTGTAACACAAACGTGGATAGATATGGGACAGGTGCTTTCTTATCAATAATAGAATATCATCAAATCCAAAAAGGTGTCATTTTGCGGGAATTTATGTGCCAAAAAGGTGTCATTTTGCAGGAATTCATATGCCAAAAAGGTGTGGCAATTTATTGCCAAATCCATAAGAATCAGATAAAATGAATATCGGAGGCTGAAAATGGAAAGGAAAATATATCAGAAACTAAAAAGCTGGAAAGATGCGGGCGCAAAAAAACCCTTGCTGCTGATCGGCGCCAGGCAGATCGGCAAGACCTATACCGCGTTAGAATTTTGCGAAAAGGAGTTTCGGAAGGCTCTTGTTTTCAATCTGCTTGACCGTGCCGATATTGTGACGCTCTTTGCGGAGAATATCAATACCGAAGAGAAAATCCGAAAATTGGAACTCATTGTCGGCGAAAATATCGACTTCGAAAATACTGTTTTATTTTTCGACGAGGTTCAGGAGTCGGAGCCATTGATTGCTGCGTTGAAATATTTTGCGGAAAGCAAAATGGCTTACAAAATACTTTGTGCAGGTTCGTTGTTGGGTGTCAAGCTGAAGCGTTTTGGAAGTTCGTTTCCGGTCGGGAAGGTTGAGATGCTCGATATGTTCCCGATGGATTTTGAAGAATACCTGCTCGCATACGGCGAGGCCGGCCTTGCGGCCGAGATACGAAATTGCTTCCTGAAAAACTCTTCGATGTCTGCGCCGTTGCATGAAAAATGCCTGCGTCGCTTTCACGAGTATCTGTGTGTCGGCGGTATGCCGGAAGCGGTGATGAATATCGTCTCGGAGAAGGGCGATATTTTGAGGTTCAACGCGGGCATACTGAAAAATATCTACCGCTCCTATTTGAATGATATGCACAGATATATCAACAGCCCGCTTGAGGCCTCCCGGATTGATGCGATTTATCATTCCATTCCGGCGCAACTTGGGAATCAAAGTAGAAAGTTCCAATACGCGAAAATCAGGCAGGGCGCGCGCAGCCGGAACTACGAGTCGGCGCTTGAATGGCTTGTTGCCAGCGGTATGGTGTATAGGTGCGCAACTGCAGCGAGGCCCGAAGCGCCACTAAAAGGGTACGAGGATGCGGAGCAGTTCAAACTATATTTGAATGATCCCGGAATTCTGTGCAGCCTGCTCGGGCTGCGTCTCTCCGAAGTCATGCTGGATGGCGACTATCAGTACAAGGGCGTCCTCACGGAGAGTTATGTGGCCGGGCAGTTTGCCGCTGCGGGAATCCCGTTATTTTACTGGCGAAGCGACAATATGGCAGAAGTGGATTTTCTGCTAGACACGCCGGATGGCATCGCGCCAATTGAAGTGAAATCCGGCGAAAACAAGCGCTCCGCGAGCATGGAATTGTATCGGAAACGGTTTTTACCCGAAAAACTCTTCCGTATCTCCGCGAACAATTTCGGCGCGATGCAGGGTATTGTCAGTATTCCGTTGTACGCCGCGCATCTACTTTCAATGGAGCTACTGTAAAAACAAACATGAATTTGTGCAAATTATGTCGTGTGTAGCGGGGACGGCTTCAGCCCATACCCAAGCGAAGAAAGGACTTTGAGTATTGTATCAAAGGAAGGATTCCCGTTTGCGGACAGGGATTTGTAGAGACTTTCGCGGCCGCATTTCGCTTCTTCCGCAACCTTCGACATTCCTCTTGCCCGGGCGACATCGCCGATGGCGCAGGCGATAAGGGAAGCGTCCCCACCACAAGGGTCTTTCCTTCCCAGGTATAGTAAACGCGATAGCCCGGGCCACAATCAATCCGAAGCTCGCCAACGCCTTCGCCAACACCTCTCGAATCTCCGGCGTTTCCGAAAGAAAGGCGGCGGATTCTTGCGATAATAATAGAACGGGCAAATCGAATTGTATCCTATAAGATACGTATGGTTAATAAATTTACTCGTGGTAATATATTGCAGCCAAACAGATCTGTCGTCAAGAATATGATGGTATAAATGGATATAAAATACATGTTGCAATATAGAGCGCCGCTGTTTTTATTTTGTTCGTGATCTGCTATAATCGGTTTGCCAAATCTGACAAAGCCCATTCGTGGGCATCATACAAATCTGAAAAAGGGCATCTGCTCAGACATGGGATTTGTATGATTCTTTGTCAGGTTTGGCGACTGGAGCAGATGTCCTTTTTTATTGGGACATCAATGGACGAATGGCAGGAAAGCCCGGTTGGGCGGAGGCGTTACTTGATGGAACTGTATTCTTTGACAAAACCACAGCAAGCTATATGGGCTATGGAGCAGTATTTCGGCGGGAGCATAGCGAATATCACGGGTTCGTTGATGTTTGACGAAGCTGTAGATTTGCATGCGCTTCAAACGGCGCTGAACAAAACGATAGAACAATGTGATTCTTTGCGTATACGCCTCACAATTCAGGATGGAACGCCTATGCAAACCATCAGCGCGTTTGCCCCTCGGGAATTTGAAATCGTATATTTTGAAGCAGAGAGCGAATTTGAATCCTGGGTACAAGTGCTTGCCCAGACGCCGTTTGACCTGTATGGCGAACTTTACAGGTTTTGCATTGTCGAAATCGGGAAACGAACAGGGTTTGTCTTTCATCTTCATCACCTGACCGTCGACGCATGGACTCTCGGACTGATCACCGGGGCGATCATGCGAAACCTGAAGGGGGAAATCTCGCTTCTTCACAGCTATATGGATTGTCACACGGCGGAACGGGAATACGAAACATCCTCCCGCTATGAAAAGGACAAGAATTGGTTCCTCTCACGCTTCGAGCAATGCATGGAGCCTGCGTATTTGAGCGACAGACAGGCAAAATCAATCGCTTCCGAGCGTCAGAATTTTGCTGTCAGCGAAGCGGATTCCGCAAGGCTCCAGGCGTTTTGTACGGAATATAGTATCTCCCCGTATCTACTTTTCATCCAAACGCTGGCGACCTATATTTTCCGTATCAAGGACGCTACGGATATGTATATCGGCACGACAATCCTCAACAGGGCCGGGAAAGCGGAACGGGAAACCCCCGGGATTTTTGTAAATACCATTCCTGTACTGTTTCATGTTGATGAAGACAAAAGCGTTCTTGAAAACCTGTATGAAAGCGCGGAGATTATTTCAGGTGTTTTCCGTCATCAAAAATATCAATACATGGATATACTGAAAGACATCCGCGAAAACTATGGTTTTACCGACAGGCTGTACGATGTGATGCTGAACTATCAAAACGCGGAGCTGGTCGATAGCGGCGTAGAAACGGGATGGCACTTTTGCGGCTGTCAAGGAGAGAGCCTGAATATCCATATCAACGACCGGCAGCATGAAGGTGTATTTCATCTGGACTATGACTATCAGACAGAATTGTTCACTTCTGATGAGATCAAGCAGCTTCACGAACATTTGATGAATCTATTGTTTGGCACAATTGAAAATCCCGGTAAGAAACCGCAGGAACTGAAATTGCTGTCGGACGATGAATATCGAAAAGTGGTATTCGATTTCAATGACACCGCGGTAGATTTTTCGAAAGACAAATGTGTCCATCAGCTTTTTGAGGAACAGGTTGAACGCACTCCTGACGCCATCGCCGTAGTATTTGAAAGCATGGAATACACGTACCGGCAGATCAACGAAATGGCGAGCTCACTTGCTCATATCCTGCGTGAAACGGGAGTTGGGCGAAACGACATCGTAGCCATCATTGCCAGGCGCAGCTACAAGGTCATCATCGCGCAATTCGCCGTGCTGAAAGCCGGCGGTGCGTATCTTCCCATTGACCCAAGCTATCCAAAAGAGCGGATTGAATATATACTTGCGGACGCGAATTGCAAGTCCGCGCTCGTATTAAATTCGGGGATTGATTTGTCAAGCGCGATCGATCTTGCGGATGAAAATATTTTTACTGGCAACAGGAGCCTTTCCGCAAATCTGAATGAAGCTGGTGATCTTTGCTATTGCGTTTATACATCCGGGTCAACGGGACTGCCCAAAGGAATCCTGATCACTCATACAAATGTTATGAATTATATATATGACAATCCCTATGGCGTTGTGGGTAAGATCATCACGCCGGAAATGAATACCATCGTTTCTATCACGACAATAGGCTTTGATATATATGTCACAGAAAGCCTTTTGGCATTGGTGAACGGCCTCACGGTTGTTTTTGCAGATGACACAGAAACTCGTGATCCCAAATCGTTTTCAAAGCTTATTGAAAACCATGATGTTGATATCGTGCAAACTACGCCATCAGTGATGAATATGCTCCTGTCAGACCCATCTTGTACGTCATTTTTAACAAAACTCAAGAAAATCATTTTAGGTGGGGAAGTATTGGACGCTCAAAGTGTTGAAAACATCGTGAAGTACACGGACGCTGCCGCTATTTACAATATCTATGGCCCTACGGAGACTACGGTATGGGTATCGTTCGCACCTGTCGTGTCTTCAAGCAATATCACGATCGGAAAGCCTATAGCCAATACGCAGATATATATTCTCGACAAGCGCCTCAAGCCATTGCCCATAGGCGCCGCTGGAGAGCTTTGTATAGCGGGTGCAAACGTGGCAAAAGGGTATCTGAACCGACCGGAACTGACTGCCGAAAAGTTCGTTAAAAACCCATTTGGCGAGGGAGCGCTATACCGGACCGGCGATCTTGCAAGAAGGCGGGAGGACGGCAACATCGAATTCATCGGGCGGACAGACGGACAGGTGAAACTTCGAGGGATGCGTGTCGAGCTTGGCGAGATTGAATCTGCCATATCAGGCTGCGCGGATGTCAGGCAAGTTGTTTTGTCCGTGAAAACGGATACAGACGGGAGGCAATATCTTTGCGCCTACTATCTGGGCGACGAGATTGATGCAAAAACGGTACGGGCGTCTCTTACGAAAAAGCTGCCGCAGTATATGATCCCACATTTCTTCATACGAATGGAGAGTTTCCCGGCGACAACGTCTGGGAAAACGGATCGCAAAGCGCTGCCCACTCCGGATTTTGCAGCTCTCCAATCCGATACGGAGTACGCCGCGCCGGTAACAAACGAAGAAAGAGCTTTGGTCGAACTGATGCAAAAGGTGTTGAATGTCCGGCAAATCGGGCTGAACGACAATTTTTTCGATCTTGGCTGCGACAGTCTGAAAGCCATTGAGTTCGTATCCAAAGCGCATTATGAAGGCATTGATTTCACTTTGCAGGATGTGTTCGACCATCCTACCGCCTCTGAACTGATTCACTTTATGAAAGAGGGAGGCAGGTACGAAACAACGTATCAGGCGGAGGATTTCACGGCAATCCACCGGCTTTTGGAGAAAAACAAAATAGATGAGACGTCATTTTCAGCAAATTCGCGGAAACAGAATAAAAGAGGAATATACTACGCCTCAAAATCGCCGCTGGGGGATACGCTGATCACCGGCGCGACCGGCTGGCTGGGCGTACACATTTTGGATGAGTTTTTGTCGTCCGAAACTGGACATGCGTATTGTCTTGTGCGGGGCGCTGATTTGGCAGACAGCCTGAGCCGGTTGAACGCGGCGCTGGAAGACTATTTTGGAGACAAGTACAAAGATTGCGATCGGATCTCCGTGATCTGCGGGGACATCACGGAAAAGGTGATTGTTGATGTTCCATTTGACACTATCATCCATTGCGCAGCCAACGTGAAGCACTATGGTTCATGGGAGTCCTCACGCGACGTCAATGTAAAGGGTACACAAAATATCATCGCTTTGGCAAAAGAAAAGGGCGCACGGCTGCTGCATATTTCTACAGCGTCGGTGTCCGGCGTTGGTTTTGAAAAGGCCGCCGCCATTCCTGCGGCCGTATTTGATGAGACAAAGCTATATATTGGACAGTCGCTCGAAAACGTGTATTTGCGGAGCAAGTTTGAAGCGGAGGCTGCCGTGCTCCAAGCAAGGTTGGACGGTCTGGACGCGACGGTTTTTCGCATAGGCAATCTTTCAAACCGCCGCTCCGATTTGAGGTTCCAGAAAAACTACAGCGAAAACGCGACGTTGACGAGATTGAAAGCGTTTGTGGACTTGGGGCTATACCTGGATCAAATGGAGATGTTCCCGCTGGAGTTTTCGCCCGTAGATGATACCGCGAAAGCGGTCATCAAACTGGCGCAGCATCCGAATGCGGACTATTCGGTATTTCATGTATACAATCCACGGTTCGTTCCATTTGGGAATTTTGTCCGGGCCGCTCGGGCGAAAGGGTTGAATCTAAAACCTGTTCCGCTGAACGAATTCATTGAGGCTTTATACGAGGCTGGAAAACAACCCGAAACAGAACACATACGCGAAGCCTTTATCCACGACCTTGACGCGGACGGGAAGCTGCGTTTGCAGAGCGGTGTCACATTGGGCAGCGATTTCAGCATCTGGTATCGAAACCGGATCGGCTATGACTGGCCTGGTTTAGGGGAAGACTATCTGACGCGATATATTGAATATTTCAGGGACATTGGCTATTGGGGCAGGGACAGATGACCGTGATCGTGACGGTGAGGGGTGAAGCGCCTGCACAGTTGATACGCGTATTTGGAAATGGTTTGGGAAAGTATATATGTTATTTCAAAAGTATTGTGTACCGGAGGAATGGGAATGAAAAATCAAAACTATCCGCTTTACGAGGTTGAGCCTGTCAACGATCTCAAAGAATTGGTCGATCTGGCTGCGGAAAAATATGGAGACCATCCGGCATTTACTTTCGAACGGGACAAGGAGATCGTCCATATCAGCTATCGGCAATTCAAATCTGATGTGGATGCGCTTGGTACGGCGCTGTTCAATATGGGCATCAAAGACGCAAAGGTAGCAGTCATCGGCGAGAACTCCTATGAGTGGATACTGACATATTTTGCGGTGGTAAACAGTGGCAATGTGATTGTACCGTTGGATCGGGAATTGCCTCCGGAGGATATTGAATACCTTCTTACAGATTCAGACGCGAACATTCTTGTGTTTTCAAGCAATTATGCGGATGTCGCGGACTATATGAAAAACAGGGGCATGATGATGCGGCACTACATCAATATGAACACGATTCTGAGTTTGTTGGAGAAAGGGAATTCATTATTACGAAATGGCGAAAAAAGTATTGTTGATTATAAAATAAACGATATGGCCCTGGCGGCTATTTTGTATACATCCGGAACAACGGGGATGGCAAAAGGTGTAATGCTTTCGCATCAAGGAATTGTGAATAACGCAATTGATTGCAGCAGGAATAATGAATTGCTTTGCAGCAACCTACAGGTTTTACCGCTTCATCATTCATTTGGATTTATAAGCATTTGTGTAATGTTGATTCAAAAAACCGAAACTTGTATCAATTCCAGTTTAAAGAACGTTCTTGCTGACTTGGATAAATTCAAACCTATCAATATAGTTTTAGTACCTTTATTCGTTGAAACTTTTTATAAAAAGATATGGGATACCGCGAAAAAGCAACAGAAAGATAAGCAACTTAGGATGCTGATAAAGATAAGCAATGCCATGTTAAAAACAGGAATAGATATGCGGCGGCAGTTATTCAAATCGGTACTTCGTAGTTTTGGCGGCAATCTCAGGTTTATCGTCTGTGGCGGCGCACCGCTTGATGAGAAGTATGTAATGGGGTTTCGTGATTTTGGAATTTATATCATGAATGGATATGGGATCACAGAGTGTTCTCCAATTGTATCGGCCAACAGAAATTACTATTATCGGGATGGAAGCGTCGGATTGATTATACCGGGTGTGGATGTGAAAATTATGGAACCTGACGAAAGCGGACATGGCGAGATATGCGTCAATGGCGATATTGTCATGCTTGGGTATTTTAAAAATGAGCAGGCTACAAGGGAGGCGTTTGACGACGAATGGTTTAAAACCGGCGATATCGGATATTTGGACGATGACGGTTTCTTGTTTATCTCCGGCAGAAAAAAGAATGTGATCATACTCAGCAACGGCAAAAATGTATACCCGGAGGAACTGGAATTTGCTTTGCTCAATCAAATTCCGTATATAAAAGAAACCGTCGTGTATGCCGAGAGCAATTTGATTGTAGCGGAAGTTTTTCTGGATACCGAAAACGACTCGGACTGTGTTTCGCGACTGGATGGAGATATTCTGCAGTTTAATAAAACCCAGGCGCCCTATAAGAATATCAGCAGGACCGTGATCCGTGAAACCGAATTCCCCAAAACCACAACGCAAAAAATCAAGCGACAGAAGTAAGGAGCTAATAACCTAAAATGCTTAAAAGATTACAGGAAATCGTCCGGCGGTACACAGATTATGAAGAAATAATTATCAGTGGTGATATGGTGCTGCGGACGGATTTGGGGCTGAATTCATACGAACTGGTGGAGATGATATGCGAGGTAGAGGAAGCGTTTGGCATTGAAATCCCCGACCGGGCGATCAACGGGCTCAAAACCGTTCAGGATGTGCTGGACTATATAGCCGCGCATGAATGAAAGAGGCGTTCCCCACAAGCGGAGGAATTGAACAAGGTGGGGTGTACGTCTATTTGTTCGACGAGCTGGACAAATTGGACGAATGCTTTATTTCCGAAAATTTGCTCAGGCTGCCGGAATTCCGTCGCGAGCAGTGCGCCAGGTATCGGAGGGCGGTAGATAAAAAATCTTGTATCCTGGCTTGGCTGCTGCTTGAAAAAGGGCTGCGGGAACAGTATGGGATCACGCGCCCCGGGCAGTTCGTCTACAATGAATTCGGCAAGCCGTATCTGCGGGATCACCCTCAAATATTTTTCAGCATCAGTCATTGTAAAAGCGGCGTCGTCTGCGCATTGGCGGATTTTGAAATCGGCGCTGATATTCAGGATATACAGCCCTTCGATATAGATATCGCTCGCCGGGTATGCAGTGAGATGGAGTTTCAACGGGTGCTGGAAGCCGAAGACCCGGCGGTTGAACTTTGCAAAGTGTGGACGGAAAAGGAGAGCTATGCCAAGGCGATAGGCGTGAGCGTGGCGGATACATTAAAGCAGGATTTGCCGAAACACATATCACTTTGCCGAGAGATCAAAGATTGTGTTTTGACGGTGGCCGTTTGCCATTTCAGCGGGTATTCCGCCGTTTTGGGATCAACATCTGTGTAATGTCAGGCCGCTAAATATCACCGCTTGGCTGTATGGCGAATAAGCCTTGCCGGGATTGAAAGAGCATAGCTGGATTTTGTCCACATCTTGTATATCATATACAAAGTCGCCGTTTTCCGATATGACGGGAAGAATTGGCTCTCCGTCGGCAGATATCCCGATTTGCTCAACCGGACTGCCACTGGAAAAACTGAGAGTCCTGAATTTTCCGCCGAGGCTATATTCGCGGAAATCTCCGTACCACCCATCCAAGCCTAATGGGTACACGGTCAACTGTATATCTCCGGCCACGCCATTGAATCGTTGATATGCCAACTCGCTTCGAACCGAAAACCAATATAAATCGGGATATGAATTTTCTGTTCGTTGTGTTTCATCCGACATTGAACTCACCGGAAGATATATATAGGGGACATCCTGGATATCGCCAAGTATTTCACCCTCCCGCGCCGCAAGC
>Ga0123357_10013038_pt1 | contig 10751 bp, 6 predicted proteins | sample TergutEmb28metaG_FD_89873 | JGI IMG/M metagenome (GOLD analysis project Ga0123357, IMG submission 89873) | Embiratermes neotenicus P4 segment gut microbial communities from Petit-Saut dam, French Guiana - Emb289 P4 | ecosystem: Host-associated > Arthropoda: Insects > Digestive system > Gut ...
GAAACTCCAACACACATCGAACCAAGAACAATACGACCAATGTGGTAATTCAACAGAATAGTCGCAAGCTCCTGATGATGGATATATTAATGTCCGAAACATGTTGGGCACATACGAAGTGAAAGCCTACAACACGGATACCACTCCAACCCAGCCACACCGAAACTCCAACACACATCAAACCAAGAACAATACGACCAATGTGGTAATTCAACAGAATAGTCGCAAGCTCCTGACGACGGATATATTAATGTCCGAAACATGTTGAGCACATAAGAAGTGAAATAAAATAGCAAGTGACATCAAGTTGGTCTTTTATTCTTCAAAGACTAATACATTTATTATTTGACTGTATTTTCAGAATGGTCAGTAATGAGTATTGTGATTCCAGTTTAATAAACAGGACAGTACTGACTACCCTACGTTCAGTTATCTGACGTTATTTAAAATGTTGTGCCACACATGCCTTTAACCAATTCGGAATCCATTGTTCAGTCTACTGGACTGCAATTTCCTTCTTCATATAACTGTTCTGTACTCCCCTGTTACTTCTATTGTAGAATTATTATTAATGAACCAAATTTGGGGATACATGAACCTCCATTCAATTTCTGACTTTCTCACGTTATCCAAAATTTTTGGTGATTAAAGTGCTTCTCAGTACCTTTTAGGTTGGATAATCAGGGCTCTAGTTTACTGCCAATTCTGCCATGAGTATTTAAACATTCTGGAATTACATACCACATTTTTTTGAAAACCCTACACTTCCCCCCCCCACAAGAGGTATGAATAAAAAAGATTTTGGTGCGGGGCTTCTTTGTAACAGGGTTCACGAATACGTGTGGTTTGTGAATGGCAAAGCTGGCAAATATGTGTAGTTTATTCAATATAAAGTTCATACGAAAGCAACACCTATGCACTTAGCCACAACAGTCATTTCCAACTCAATTTTCACATTCACCACCTCCTCTTCTGTAATGTTTATGCACCCACACACATCTTTAGTATGAACTGTAGGGGTCAGTGTTAATGTGTGATGTAGTGTTTGCATAAAAAACTAACCATGGGGACTAAGTCATGGCACTGCTATGGACAGTCAAAAAAAAAAAAAAGAAAGAGACAAAGTGGGTTCCCATAACAGAAGAAGTATCACCATGAAATAAAACAACAACAGTTTTGGCAATCAGTACGAACCGTAGTGGTGGTTTCTGCTGTCACAAGGAATGATTTGTGTTATGAAAAAAATTGTCTTGCAGCAGCAAAATTCAAATTTTGGAAAATACACAGCTCTAGGGAAAATATAAAGTAAAAGAACTCAGTGTTGAAGTTTCAACAACCAGGTATATTTCAATAAACTAATATAATTTTGTTTTGTATTCTTTTATCTTTCAAAAAATCGAGTGAACAGCACATTAAAAAAATGACAGACATGCTACATCTACGAAAAACAAAAAAAAATATCTTGTTATAATTAACAAATCACACCCAAACTGAATATATGAGCTGTGTGACAAAAGCACAGTCTGTCTCCTGTTTCATCCCTGTGTTAAAGACAGATGGAGCCGCCGGTATGGTACCAACTTTGGCTGTGTCTTTGAACGTGAACTTAACAGGGGGACAGTCTTCTACTGTACTAAGTTTCTTGCTCAAGAAATATGTGTTGCTTGTGTACACTTGTACTTTATAACCGATGTTCTTCTGCAAAATTATGGATTCTTTTAGGTTGATGTCAACTGCTGATCCATAAGCAATCTTGCCAGCAAATACAGTATGGCTGATGGGGGTTCCGGAGGCATCCAACACAGTAACTATGAAGGACTCATCATATTCTTTCATTAGAGGTTTGGGACCTGCTGCAACTGGAAACCACAATGTGGGAACTTGAATACCATAAAGTACAATAGGATGATCCACTTTTATATCAAGAGAGAAGTTTTTCCCTCCAAGGGTGGCTGCCTGTGAAGGTGAAGCAAGTGCCACGACCCGGTCTATTGTGTTAGTATAGGGAGAACACAACATGGTGGGTGGGGGAGTTGTGAAGCCTCCTGGTGCGAACCCTGTGGGTGGGACAGGTAACTGAACTTTACGGATACATCTTAGTTTGGCCAACTTGCGCGGACGACTCTCACTACTGAAACCATCAGGCAACGGATATGAACCAGGAACTATGATATTCATCAGAATGGCATAGCTCTCCTCCAGCGTTAGAAGACCTTTGTCTTTGGAGTCTGAAAAAGCTGGTCCCTTTACAAATTCTTCCTGGGAAACAGCTAGGAAGCGTAGTTTGGAAAGGATATCAGGGCCAATAACTGAACGTTTGTTTTCTCTGTCTGGAGAGCAACTGGCATTGATGCACTGCTGCTCTGCCCATTTCTCGATGGCCGTCACAATCTCAGCCTCCGGTATATCCAAGCAGTCCAACTCCACAATCATGTTCACAACATTCTGGTCCACATTAAGGAAATTTGCATGTCTTAGTACCAATAATGGATTTTTCCTCACAAACTGCAACAAAAGCATAAAGCATATCTCTGTTAACAATTACTCATTGTGTTTTAAAATTTCACACTAGAAATATCATAACCTCCAAGTTAAAACCTAGCTTCCAGCAGCAACAACAGCATGGGAATTAACTTCCCTCTACCCAGATGAGAAATGTAAAGATAAAGCAGGGCTGCATACACAGACTCCCTCTCATATGTGCCTTAACTCTAAGCCAGCACTGTACTTTGTCAATTATGCTTAAATATTATGCTACATAAACAACAGCATATATTCCTAACCAGATCATTTTATAAGCATCATATCAAGCTTCTGTCACGAAGTACATGATAACTGCACTCTTCTGGGTTATTACGCAGCAAATATTGGTAATTCCTTACTGATGTTTTGGGACAACCTACAGGTCCCACTTCTCACTGGATTCTTGACCCTTGAAGATAAGACGAACAGGTTGTCCTGACACATCAGTAAGGAATTACCACTACTCGCTGCATAACAGCCCATAAGATGCAGTTCTCATATCATTTTATTATACTGCCATATTAAGAATTTGCATTTAATTGATTGTCTGTTAACTTCCTGCTCGATCTCCTCATAGAACAGAGCACAATGGGTGGGCATCCAACTACCCTTGCTCCATGACCACAAAAATCTACTGCCATGTCCCCATTATTTAGGGAAAAGCAACTCTGAACCTGGAATGAATTATTTTTTCATGTTAGATTTCAGATTCTGTTTCCTGTGTTGTAACACCACGTAACCTTAGAAGTGGATTCCAATGTACAAGTTTTGTTTCCTGTATTTTCTGTTACGTTATACATGATGGTGTGCATGCAAACATGATCCATTACCTTCCCACACTCGTCTTTCAGTACAGGCTCCTGAATTTCAGAAGCCAACTGCAACACAGGCCACAAAGAATCGAAGTTCATGTCGCGTACCATGTATTTTGCGGTCACTTCACAAAGGTGAGGCATACAGTACTTCACAGCAGCCTTATAAACAGCACTGGCATCCCCTGCACACGTCAAGTCTATTTTGTCGAGATACATGTAACTGGTACAAAAAAATTACACATTAAAATACAGAACAAGTTCTGGAGACAATTATACACACTTCAGTCTAAGGACAGAGGGTAGCAACAATTATGAATTGCGTTAACTTTCTGAACATTGCATGTGGTGCCTTGTAGCACAGATTCACTGTGTCATCATGTTTCATAGCACGAAAAAATAAACAACATACGGTCTATCTCTGAAGGAAATTTCATACACCTGGAATACTCCCTCATGTATTGTCATACAACTGAACTAAAAGAACAGACAGCTTACACAGCTGCCATACTGTCATTTAACATTTACCAAAAATCATTCCAGAACACTTCACTACAAATGGATTATTTACTGTATATGAAACAAACATTAACGTTTCAGAAACAGGACCTGCTTGCTTTTGCCGCATGCACCCAAACTGAATTATGCAGTAGCTTCCTATAAGCAACAGCTAATATAGTGTTGTACAATAAATCAGAAACCAATTATTATATTGAAGGTTTGAGGTTCACAAAGCACTGTTGATAAACATCTTCTTGGATATCATGCCATGTCAACTGGTAAACACCTACAGATGTTCTGCACAGTGCTTTTGAAAAAGTAACTGGTTACCAGTCGATATGGTACAACATCCCAGAAAACTTGAATCGTAACGTTCATAGAAACATCAAATATTTTCAGGTTATGTAAAACTGCAATAAAAGAGACAAAGCCTAAAAATGTAAAAAACTAAAAATGTCATTCAAATCCACATCTGTCTCACAAAAATATACTACACATAAATTACACAGTCATCACAACGCATTGACATAATGCTCATCACATATCATCGTCCATTCAAAACAGATGACAACATTCCGGAACCTCAGACAAAGGGAGATGCTTCCCCACCCTTTCACCTGGTAATATGAACAGATGCTGTTTCTGGAAAATCAATTCTTTTTGAACAGAAGATGACAGATGATGTCCATAAACCAAGAACCGTAATCCTACGAGGAAGATCACAGGGCAGCTTACAAGGAGGTGACTAAACAATATAAGACAGAGATTCTGCTGTCCTGGTTAGTGACACAATGTGGTCATGCTGGTTGTTACCAGTACTTTGGATGAACAGGCTGCCTCCATCATTGGGATCAACTTCACCCTGAAGATCTGCCTGGTCTTGGCTCCACCTCTAAGACTACACTGAGTCACAACCCAGAACAACAGAATTTGAAAAAATGTCACCATGAAAATGTAAAAACTCAGGAGTGTTAGTTTCAAAAGATGCTGGTGACGAATATGGACGTAATCATGAATGGAATTTTCGATGCTGTCCATCATCCTAAAACGAAACTCTTGTTTTGGAAGCTGGATCTGTCTGCATGTCTAGTCAGAGAGAGGAACAGAGAGAACCTACTCATATGAGCCTGTTAGGAAGAGTTAGTCTCAATCATTAAAGCTGGGAGTGAGATTAACTCTATTTAACTGGCCCACCTGAGTATGTTCCACCTAAAGACGGAAGCAGATCCATACACTGAAACTTTGTGAGTTTTTAATTTAGGATAATGCACATAACTTCAGTCACAACTTATAACTGAAAGCTTACTTAAAATTACAAAACCATCAGTGAGACCTACCAAGTTGAAACTGAAGATGCAACTCCAAACTACACAAATACAAACAGCAGTGTTATATACTTGGTCCTGAAATGTTTTAGCACGGAATTTATATATTAGAACAAGTTAATACTTAATAATAAGACAATACAGTTGTGTAGCATACTTACTCAAGCATTGTATGAAATACTTTAGGTTCTATATCAGTAACACAAACAGCACCATCTGACTTATTTGTTAATAACATCTCTTCAAATTTTGGACTTGACATACAGAGGACCATTCCATGAGCCTGAAATGTCTGTAAAAGTAAAAGCTATGTTACATGTTTCATGAATAGTTCTCACTAAGAGCAAACTCAATGAAAAGATGAAAAGGCTATGTACAAAACTGAGTATTTTATGCAGCCACAGCACAGTTACCAAAATTACTTACTTACCTTTCATCAACACTAAACCATACTAGCGCACAGTCCACTAGCAAGTGTCTCAATTTTTTCAGTACAGATTTCACAGCCCCCCAATTTAAAGTCAACCCACAAGCAGCTCAAGCAGGGGGGAATTTCAGTCTTGTATTCCAGATGCTAAAGGCTGATTTTTAACATTTGCCAAACATGCGGGTAATCTGTGACATCTGAACTTCTAACAGGAGTGAAAATTAATATTATGTTCTGCTAGGATGTGACTCTACACAGTTCGGTAAGTAAACACCAGGGTTATAGAACACCATCATCTTCTACCCAGAAACCAGCAATGAATGCAGGCTTCTGTGACACACTGGTGTGTGTGCGTATGTATATATATATAACAAAATGGTATCATACTGGATTGCTACCCAAAGTTTTTTATTGATATATAAGTAGATATACAACATATGATAGTACATTATCACAGAGAGGGGCAGAATACAAACCTCCACATTCTCACCACTTCCTACAACCAATACACAGTCACTAAAATCACCAGATGCCCTCAAATGTGCCAAACGTGCTTTGACATCACTCTTCCCCAGCTGCCATTTTGTATCAGCTGAAACTACTACAAGAAAAAAATCAGAAAGTCTTGCGACATGTTCATGTACAACAGTATACAGTTCCATACAAGGGAAAATTATCACCCTTCATAGTCTAATGTAGTTAATGAAAATATTGTGGTTATAATTTTGGGTGAAAGAATATTCTGCGTCACAAAATTAAGCAATGAGAGTAATTCATGCATTGTCATGACACAAATATATAATGTAATACCAGTTTTCGGAATATCTGATGGTGGCACAAGCTAACTAGTGAAAAGTAGTTCTACCACAAAGAAGAATGTGCAATGTGAAATTTGTAAGCGTTAAAAATGGCACTTAAATATAATAGGCTTAAATGTATAACATATGAGAAAATATTGTCAACGTAAAACCAACCCATTCTCAAACAAGACTGTAACCGGTATACGGGATTGTTCAGTGCGAATGATCTGCAAATCAATTGTGATACTACTTAAACCTACTTTAAAAACAGCTTACCAGACTCTCCACCGTCTTCGATAACGTTGGCACCTTCCATGTCGTCACTAAGACAGAAATAAAAGTTGCAACAATATAACTGAACAAAAATTAGGTTATATCATTCATACTGTTACGGTCTACCGAAATCCACAGCTACTACACCAAAGTACAACTACTAATACCTTGCTTTCGATTTCTTATAAGTCTGTGACGTGTCTGATGGCTCGCACTCCACAGAACTTGCCCTCTTTGAATTCGGAAGCATTGAAAAACCGAACCTACTTACACGTTCTTATTTCGTCACCCACACTATAAACATTACAAACAAGCTTCTGAACCACAGGCGACAAGCTGTGCAACCAGAGATGACATACTACAATCACCATCACGGTATGCTTCACTGACCACGGTTAATACTCATATTCATTGTAAACGTGTGGAGTTTGCATGTGGTTAAACTTCGTCGTTACGAGGAATAATGCTAGATATGAGGTTCCGGCACTGGCGTTACTGGTGATTCAAGTGTTTCTGACACACTTCTATTGTAATCTTTGTCGTGATGTGTCCCTTATCATTGTGCAATGATCTATAGGATGAAATAATAATAATAATCACATTTTAGACCTGAATCCACATGTCATTTACGCATCGTACAGGGCAGCAACACAGTCGCAAACACACTGAGCTGATCCGTGGTAATTATCTCTGATCCATGGTTACTATCATGTCCCCATTACGCGCGAATTTGAATGTGTGGCGTGCAGCAGTGCTCAAGTCCTCCGCGATGACTGTATTGAAGGAGACTTCAATCTTCATTCAGCACTGCTGGCAGAACATGTTACCTCACAGGGGCAGATTAATACAAAATTTGCGTTTATTATTGTTTCTTACATGCTTTCCTCCTCAAAATATATCTGAGCAGAAAACCTGTATTGAAATGGCCATCAACACCATGATTGCACCCGTTGGGGGTTGGGGGGAGAGAAGTGGGGTTTCCGGGCTGTAGCTCCCCTCACTGCAAATTGAAATGAAATAAAACACAGATTTTGTAGACATCTTGATACCAGACTTTTACGTGATTTAACCCTCGACCAAAATCAGCTTATGACTACTACATTAGAATTTTGAAAAATAAAATACAAAGCTTTGAATGTTTTAGATGAAATTATATTAAAAACAAGATTACACCCTGCGATTTAAAGTGAGTGGGCCAAAACATTTGTAGTTATACTTGTATGTATACAAATGCCGTTGCAAATTAAAACTGTTTTACAGTTATACTTAAAACATGATTTTTATATCCTGAAAAGTTCTGGGTGCACACTTGACTAATGAAATGTTTGTCTTCAGGAATGTGACATCATGTAGTATGGTACATGGTTAGTTGTACAAATGTGGCTCGGGACTTGGTGTGTCATATTATTGATTCTGACAAATTGCAGCCTTAAGTTCAGATCCTCGGTTAAGACAAAAGTTGGAAAGCGAGCGAGAATTATACTAAACATAAATGTGTTTTAAATGAATAAATACAAAGCGAAACTTTGCACCTTGCAGTTCTAGCTGCCTAAGCTGGGACAGCACTGGCTCCTCGTGATCAAGCATCCAGCACAGACTGATCTCTCCTACAGCAGAAAAGTGAAAGTGGTGATGTGCTGTTTTATAGTGTATATATATATAAATAAAACACACACACACAAATACACCCTAAAATGTCACTTGCTAATGTACAAACATCCATTTCATCACTCTCGGTACTCTCCCCACACCACATTACTTCACTGTTTTGGAAATCTGTATCCTTGTTTACCACAAATCCAACTGCCCAAATAGCTCTAGGAAGAATACACAGTTACAACATGTGTGTACACTTTCGTAAGTAAAACTTGCTCCAATATGGTTTGAAGACAGTTAATTACATTAAAACAAAACATATGCATATACAAATTTATATGATTTTTAAATAGCAGATTTTCAGTGTTTTGGAGAAGGCTGCTGCCTCCAAGTATGGGGAAAAAGCTGTGGTGTTGATACCAACTGTCATGATAACATCAGGTATCAGCTATTAGCACAGATGAACATACTCATACGTAATTCTGCAAAATTGTTTGTTAAAGTTTAATTTTCATTCATACTGGAACAGAAAATACTAGTCTCCTACACAACAAACCTTTCTCCTGTTAACTATGGAGGAGAAGGACCTATCAGTTGTTATGAGTACAACCAGATACTATTAAAATAATCAGATCATTGGCAAACAGGTAAAAAATAAAGAGATACAGTCATCCCTGTGCTTAATTAAGCACCATGCTGAGGAGACATATGGGGAAGTGGAGGTACACCTGCCAGCATTAAAACCTCAGCACTATAATCAAATGCAGCAACAAAGCTAGGCGGTTGGTGAAGTACTGTACTAAGTGACGTGATCACATGCTAGCCAATCAGCATCAGCTGGTTGCAATGTACGGAAGCCCTTGCACTTCACAGCAGTGCCAAGTGTCAGGAGTGTAGGCCCAGGGCTTGTAAAATCATGCTTACTGGATTACTGACTCCACCACTCCTGTAATGCTGCAGAAATATCTCTCTCCTTATACAGGATGTCCCAGGAGGAAAGGTCAATATTCTGGGAGGTCATAGTATCGGTCATTCTAAGCAAAAATGTTTATATGAACGTGTCCTGTTCCGAACGGTTTCCGAGATAGAGCTATTTGAATGTACAACCGCAAAATTGTTGACAAGAAAGAGATATTACGTGTACGTACGGTTTCTTATACCGGAATTTACTGTTCAAGTTGCAGAGTTGGTACAGTTTATAATAAATGTTCGAAAATTCCAACGTCAACATCAATGCACTTTGCAACTCGTGTGAAGACATGGCGTGTTGTTCGTCTGAGTGCGTCTTGACGTTCCTTTATGCAGGCGATAACATCCAGTATGTTAACGAGCAATTCGTCTCGGGTCAAATAGCTCTATGTTGGAAACCGATCGGAATAGGACACATGTTCATATAAACATTTCTGCTTAGAATGACCGATACCATGACCTTCCAGAATATTGACCTTTCCTCCCGGGACATACTGTATATGAAATGTTTCATTCATGTGCCTTTGTACCTGTGTCTTAGTCTAGACGGAGGTGAATGGTCAGCTTCATGTTCTGACAAACCTCAGTACCCACTGAATATCAGCGTGGGTCAGCCCCAAGGTTTGCCCGAGTAAAATCTCTTGTCTGTGCTGCCTAGGTATTCCAGTCACTATACCAACTGAACTATACCAGCCTGACAAACAGGTAACAAATCAAACGCAGCAGTGTTCAGCTGCTGCTGTGCTGTAAACTTCTTATGTGTTAAAAGTTTACAATTGTATGCAGTTCAGAATTCAAACACTTAACAACAAAGAACATTATGTGTTAATAGTGGCAGTTCAAAGAATGGGACTAGATGGATCAAGACACAGGGTCAATTTTATTTAGGCAAGAGTTTCATGTCCATATCAGACTCAACCGTACCGCAATCTTCGATCTCCTTAAACTATATTCATTTTTTAAAATTAAACTTATTTATTTACGCAAGGTTTATTCCAAACTTTATAACGGGTACATAATATTGCATTGCAAAATACGAGGCTTATTCAGAAACTAAGTACCGTTTCGCTGTAAAAAAAAATCGAGTAAGGTTTTGTATAAAATTTTATTGTTATCAGATTCTACATTCTTCAAACTATTTTTCCATATATTCTCCACAATTATTGAGGCACTTATTGCAGCCGGGCACAAGTTTTTGTATACCCCCCTCATAGAATGCGGCCGCCTGCAATGTTAGCCACTACTGACAATTTCATAGAGTAGAGTCCTTGACATCTGAGGATAGTGCAGGGACAGATCAGAAATTGTGAAACGTCTGTCGTAACGCACTCTTTCGTTGACCTTAAGCACCAAATCATCATTCATCAAAGACGGACGCCCACTTCGCGCCTCATCGTGCACGTTCTCTCGTCCTTCATTGAAAATCCAAACCCATTTCCTAACCATGCCATCACTCATCGCATTGTCACCATACACTTGACAGATCTGGTGATGAATCTCACTTGGTAGCACATTCCTAGCATTC
>Ga0123357_10013039_pt1 | contig 10749 bp, 7 predicted proteins | sample TergutEmb28metaG_FD_89873 | JGI IMG/M metagenome (GOLD analysis project Ga0123357, IMG submission 89873) | Embiratermes neotenicus P4 segment gut microbial communities from Petit-Saut dam, French Guiana - Emb289 P4 | ecosystem: Host-associated > Arthropoda: Insects > Digestive system > Gut ...
GCAATATGGCTGGTTAGCACACAAAGGAGCAACATCGAAAGCGTGAACGAGAGCGCTTAATAATTAAATTATATCTTCTCTGATGTAATGGGGCACGTGGTGGTGCAGTTGGTTGAGGCACTGTGCTACAAGTCGAAAGGCCGTGGGTTCGATTCCTGATGGTTTCACTGGAATTTTTCATTGACATAATCCTTCTGGCTGCATTGAGGCCCTGGGGTTGGCCCAGCCTCTAACAGAAATGAGTACAAGGAATATTTGCTGGGGGGTAAAGGTGGCCGGTGTGTAGGGCTGACAACCTTACCACCTTCATGTGCCAACTGTCGTGATATCTGGGAGCCTCAACCTCCTGGAACCCGCAGGGCCTGCCCTGGCCTGTAATGGGATTGCTTTTTACCTTTTTAATACTGTAGTTTGGTAGATATGTATGAATGCTGATACCAGTCTACCCAACTATATTAAATCACATCTCACACACACAGTGGGAATTCAACATTTTATACAAAGCATGTCACTTTTATTTGCTTTTAATAATTTCCCAACAGCCACAGCCCAATCAAACAAAATCCAAACTCGAGACAGGATTTTCAATTTTGACACTTCACAAGTCAATTTGAGGAAGTGGTGGGGAAGGGACATGGGAGAACCAACAAACCTGGTGCTGCAATCCTATGGTCTGCAACATGACTCATCTCATGCTCTGGCCTTTCCTCTATTACAATATGCTCTCCACTTGGGATCGTGAAGTCAATAGAAGTGAATGGGGCAGCTACATAAAATAAGACTCCATGGTACTTTGCCACCACTGCAATCTACAAAACAACACCACATTTAGTTTCTGCATTGAAATTTCAATTCCACTTATGTTCCAAATAAACAGTATTAAGAATATTTTAATGTCACAATTACCACTGTAACTATTATGCGGAAAGCCTTCTCAGTCATTTCTACTAATATGTAGCATTGGGCTTTCAGCTTAATGACAACTTTACTTGCAAAGATATCAGCACAACTTTATACTGGTGAAGTACCTGTTTTGTTGTCTAAATTTTTGTTAAAAGAATTTCCACTGAAGCAATAAAACTGAAAAAAAAACAACAGCTTCTGAAGCACAGAAAATTCACATCTTACACACAAAGTTCACCTTCATGTTATAAAAGTTGGTAACTGGTTCACTTGAACTGCGAGAACAATTATGGGTCATATATTTCAAACAGACAACTATTTGGTAGATATATATAAAGCATATAGTGCAAGTGGGCCAGTAACTTTCACTCTGTTGCTCCAGCTCACAATTACTGCAGCTCACTGCAAAGGAAAGGCACCCAAAGTTCCGGCTTCGATACAGCTGCTGATGTGGAAAGTAGCAGGCCAATCCTTAATACCTGGTTACCACAACATATCTTCAAGCTAAACAGAAAGATATGTTTCTCACCAGCAACTGTCTGAAGAATCATGAGACTAACAGAGTACCTGATAGGTTCCAATTTTGTTGGCTGTGTCCCCATTGGTTGCCACCCTGTCTGCACCAACAACAACAGCTGTTATGTTGCGTGCTCGCATCAGAGCTGAAACCATGCTATCACACACAAGAGTAGCTGGGATTTTATCATGTACCAGTTCATAAGCTGTTAGTCTTGCACCTTGATTATATGGTCTTGTTTCAGTACAATAAACATGTTCTGCAACAAAATGACATAATCTGTTTTACCTCCCTGCATCATCTGCTGAACACACATTAACAATAAGGAACTGATGAAGAAGACCACTTAGGAGACTTAACAAAATGTAATTACCCAAAAGTAAGACGAATGTATGAACCTGCAAATATGACAAACAGCACATCCCCCCTCCCTACAACAATTTTCTGGTAAATACCTATACTAAACATAGTTAAATATGAAGGCACTTATAACACTCAAATTTTCTAGGGGATGAATCAGGATAAAATTCTTGTTTTAAACTTGGGTACATATGGTATTTCATTAGTTTGCACCACTTGGTCATCATCTGAAATGGTGATCTTAACAACTCCAAACACTGTAGCAAGGCAGCACACACCTGTCATATGAAACACAAAATTAGGCAAGACAGTATTTGCTTATCACCATAATGGTTAAATGCTGTGTTACAAATACAGCTCAGTACAAAGGAACACTATAATGAAGTGGGTATTAATTCCACTAATATTCAAGCAGTCCTAAACTTGAAACTCCATAGAACAGCCATGCAAATATTATTACCAAACAGTAACTTAAATTAGGATATACATGCTTCCTTCAATGTCCTATTCAAGTCATCATTCTCACAGTCATATTAGCAACTGAGGCTACATAACCAAAGCAGTAAAAATGGCTACTGCAGCAAAACTAAAATATAAATAGATCAGTCAACCTAGTCACAAAAAAAAAAAAAGGTACAGAAACCATGAAGTTTTAGATCTTTTGGGTTATGATGAGGCATAATATTGTAGGGAAGATATGATGTTTCTGGATTTCCTTTCAATCCCATCCTCAGGTTTTAAAAAAAACAAGGCTGATTTTCTGTGTATCAAGTATGAGGATGGGATCAAAAAAGGACATCCCAAAACATTGTACCTTTCCTACAATATTAAGCCATATCATATCCCAAAAGAGTTACAACCTCAGTTTCATCATGGCAAAAGCCTTAGATCACATATACAGTTTATGAATCTTTAAGAATCATTCAGAAGCATAAAAAGAATGAAGATTTGTTCATTTGTAGTTTATTTAATAATACTATCAGTAAGTACATCATCACAGCGTTGAATGATCAGATAAAGGTGAATAATGAATTGGAAAGAATGTGGAATGAAGCAGTCATGCCATGAACAATGCAACCTGAAAGGGGAAGGGAAGAATCTTAGAAACCATCATTATGTCAAATTGAATTCATTGTACAAACACAATAAGATACTGTGTTCACTACACTTATAAGAACTGCTAAATACTTTATTTTCAACTGCTACACAGGTTAGTCACAAATCACCAATAAATGTTAGGAAGTAAATGTAATGCTTTATGAATTATACACATTTACCTAGCCTCCCAAGGGCATGAAGAGATCGAATAACTCCCAGTGCTGTGCCATAGCCGGCAGTGGCCAAGGAACCTGTGTTGCAGTGTGTGAGGATACGCACCATGCTATCCCCTGAACAATGACTCAGGATTGCCTTTGCACCGGCATCACCAATTGCATGGTTGTCAGCTATGTCCTTCTCCAGCATAGTTTCAATTGCACACAGGAACCTGAACAATTGACATTATATGTTAGAAACTGCCACTTCTTGTATGCCATAAATCTTTGCAAAAACATGTCATTAGAGCCAAAGGAGATAAAAATTTCAGTGACCAGTGTCATCAACAGCAAGCTGAGAGTCAGTCACATATGTCACACAGCAGCATTGGTATAGGTTAAGTAGTTCTGATTATGAAGTTCATTTTGCATTACCTCATAACTGAACACACAACTTACTCAGCTGTCACCCACTAACACAATAAAAAGCCTTGACACTCTGGTAATAATTATCTTGGAAACAACATATTGTATAAAGAGTTTACTAAATAATACACAGAACCTTCATGTTAAGTGTTAGTATACATTATGAAATCTGAAACACAAATTTTATCAATGAATCTAATAAGATTCCACATGTAAATTTCATCCAAATTTATTTGTGTAATATTTATATGCATAGTGTGAGACTTCTGCAGTCAAGTTAATGGGTGTTCAGAAATCTAATACTACAAATGTGATACCAAAGAGTACAGGTCAATAAGATATGCTTACTACTGGACCTATATCAACAATTACTTTGCTTTCATTTGTTCTGCTGAAACTGTTTCATCTTTATCCAGTGCATTGACCAAAGAAATTAGTTCATCCGCAGCCAACTTCATGTTAACTGCTGTTGGTCGAGCAGAAACAAGATAGTTCAGCTTTCCTTCTACTTCCTGTCGCAAAGTCTTCTTATCTGTGAACACTTCAGACTGTATTTCTACAGCCAAGCTCAGACAACCAACAATGGCAATAGCTGGAGCACCACGCACCTGTGTGTAGAGAAAATTAAAGTACAATAAAATGTGGCTACTTCTCACTACTTTGGTGGCTTAAGGGAGGAGTCACATGGCCTCAAAAACGTTACTGAATCATTCTACATTATATTTCATATACAATTCTTCCTGTTTATAAATTTACGTTCATATTAAAAATTTCAGTCGACCCCAAATGGGCATGTTAACGTGACCATTCTCAACCAACAGAAACAAAAACTGCCTAAAAACCATCTGATAGTATCAGCATAATTTCAATGATATGTGAAAAAGTCATACAAATAACCACCTGCAGCCTTCCATAATTCTCATTTATACATTTATAACAATACACAATCTTAAACCACGCGCGTTTGGTTTACACTGCAGCAACTTCTGTAGCATATAAATGTGGAGAGCTGCCCGACACGTTTGGCAGTCTGTATCAATACATTACGTAAGGACATTACTTAACATTTACAACAGCAAGGGTATGTTCATAAGGGATACTATGAAAACAATGACACATCTTACACATGTGTCAAAGATAAAATAAGTTATTTGAAAAGTATTCATTCCACTCACGTGCATCTTATGTATTGCCCGCCACCCATCTTCCACGCCTTTAACCTCGATGTATTGCGAGTGGGCCGGTAAAGAAAGCTGGTCAAGTATTTCAAGCTTGCCACTTTCGTATCTTATGGATTTTAGAGTCATAATAATACAAATAAAACAGGCGAGTTGTTTACAAAATATTCGACCCACTGATACGGTAGGATAAAAACAGAAACGTTATAATTTTTCCAAACACATTCCACGCCGAATCTCACACGCCACAGATTATATAGGACACCATCCCCCAATATTCCACTACCTTACCGAGATGATCTGTGTTACTGAGGTTCGGTGACCACTATCATGGTTGCCAAACCTTTCACGCGAATTGTGACACGTAGTGTTATTATAACACAGACAAATCGTGGCATTATATATCGATATGAATCATCAAATCATGTACATAGATAAAGAAGCCGAACAAACTATTTAGCTGGGTTGCAAAAGCATGGATGGCCTTTAACAGAGAAGAAGCCCATATACTAATATCAATAGACACCTCTTAATACCAACATTGCTTGGGATGTTTTGTCGTACGGAGTATGGACGAAGGATACAAATATTGCCTGATTGAAACGTGGTTGTGGTGACAGTTATGTTTAAAACGTACGATTGGAAACAGACACTGTTTTCCAAATGAGAAACATGCATTTGACAGAGTTAATTTGAGCGTCACCGACTGCGAACATGATGAATGATGCAGAAGAAATATTGGAGTGTAATTTACCAGGTAAAACGAAGTAATGTGTAAGGCGGTTTTAATATAGGAAGTTTGTCCGATTAAGTGAATGGTTTTAAATGTATAGGTCAACCTGTAGTACGCAGTTTGAATGAGGAGGAAGATACCACAGAGAGGAGCTCAGTATCTACACCAGATGAAACATCTTGTGATTCATCTGAGAAGAGCATCTCCATTCAGAAATACGAGTAAGCATCAGCTGTGGATCCTACTATTGGACAGGTCATTTACATCAGGAATTGAATGGAATATAATGTTAATACATCTTTACAAATTTAGGCATCGATATTAGAGTTTTAGTCGGTTGTATTTAGATTTGAAAAGCCTATCTTTGTATATCGGGATGTAGAGGGAAGTTCAAAATGTTCCTCTGCATTACTCTCAGGTGGCCCTTTTTTTTTATTAGTGTAGAGAGGGTTACACAACCCGTGTTTCACCAATAGGTATATCACGGGATCTGTACCATTGTTCTCCAACCGACTTTATCAGGGCATAAGAGCCCTGGGTACCCATAGAATGAGAGACTGCACTGTCCTCTTCCCCAGGAAACTTAGTAAGTTAACAGAAAAGTAAAAGATACTTGACAACTTGAAAATGAAATGATTTATTCAGTATTAAATTCCCATCCTAGTCTTAAGTCCTTATAATTTTTCTTCAATTACATTTAAGAAAACTGATGAATGTTGTGTTTTAGGGAAGAATGGACACAGCTATATAGGAGAGATGATCCAGAACTTGGTGAACTGCGTCGTCGTGCCATTTTAGGAAATTTCAGGGCTTCTCGCTTTCGCAGTGTGTGTTGGCGTTCTCTTCTTGCGGTTCTTTCTCCTGACACAAGTCAGTGGCTTAACCAGCTGCAACAACAACGTCGGCATTATGCACAAGTCCTCAGAGAACTGTCTCTTGATCCATGGGATAGAAGTCAACCTGAAGACAATCCTCTATCCCAGCACCCTGAAGTAAGTCTTGCTAGGCTGTGTGACTTGATGTATTGAGAAGCCACTTCTGTTTTACCCTGATGGATGGAACTGATACTCAAAATGATGGCTGGATTATGCTTGAAATTATGTAGTCTTATAACCACAGCTGAGAAAAAAATATATGAGTGAGCATGAAAATAAATTCACTAGCAATGAAAATTCCTTTCATCCCAAATTAGGGTTCTGCCCCCCTCCAGTAAAAAAATTACTACATCAGTGCTTGAAAATGTGGGTCATGAAATTCGGTGAAAATAAAAATGTATATGATGTACTGAAATTGCCACATGTAAATACAATTATGTAAAAATGGGATCTTTTTTTCCCCTCTGTAACTATGAAGATAATTGCAGCATTTAGAACTCTTGCGGAATCTGCTCCTAATTTTAATGCTTATCAACTACATCACTGCATCTCATTCATTTTATGTCTCTGCCCTCTACCTTTGTGTTGATACACATACAATGTATATTTTGAACTGTGTACAACAAATTTTACTCTAGCTTGAAAATAACAAACACATGCAATGGAGGTATGATATATTGTATAACTTTTATTCATTAGTCATTTGTTCCTGTGAATATGTGCAAAGTAACTTTTAATGTATAAAGAAATACATGTGAATTTTTTTTACCTTCAGAGCATGTGGCACCAGTACTTCTGTGACAAGGAGCTCCAGTCTCTTATAAGGCAGGATGTGGTCAGGACCTTCCCTGGAGTAGACTTTTTCAGGAAGGAGACAATACAAAATTCAATGGTCAACATCTTATTCTGCTATGCTCGTGAGAATCCTGCAATGTGCTATCGGCAGGTCAGAATAAAGTGCTGAAAAAAAGAAGGCTAGTTTATGAATACCCAATCACCCCCCAAAAAAGATCACGTAGGAAGTTGTAATTTCATCACTGTCCTTTTTCATTGGCTGCCAAATAGTGGAAGTGAAGTAAATCTAAATAACAGTCACTTTAAAAAGCATTTATTGATGTATGTATAATAAGGAAATACCTTATTATAAACTGAATTTTGCTATTTGTTATTTAGTGGAAAAGAGATGCTGCAGCTGTTAATGAAACTTGTAACAGTTTTATAGGTGTAATATGATATGTTGAGGGTTATTCTTCTAGTAGTGCACACTATCTAGGTAGTTGAACCTTTGGATGGGTGATGATTAAGCAGAGAGTGATGCCCTAGAATTGATTCTTGGGGAACTTCATGTTTCATTGTACCCGAATTAAAGAACCAATTTTTAGTTGTATTAGGTGATTTTACGTCACCTTTTTGTCTTCTTTTAGTTAAATAAGACAGTTACCCACTACTGAAACCTCACAACACAAGTGTTTTATCATGTATGACACTTCTGTTTAAAAATACCAAGTTGATTTAAGTGAAAACATTTGAACAATGAACTGAAAGTAACTGACTTGAAATTGAAAATTTGTCTTTCCAACTGATTGACACTGGCTCAATGCTGTGTGCTCAGGTCTTATATCTACTAATGCTGTTTACAGGGAATGCATGAAATCCTAGCCCCACTGATGTTTGTGCTACACTGCGACCACCAAGCATTGCTACATACTCAAGAACAAGTAACAGTCAGGTGATTGAAGTTGCTTTACAATTCCTTGTGGAATGAAGTACAAGTGAATATTATTTATGGAATGTAGCCTAGACTTATAAATATCTTACATAAAGTTTTTATTGGATACAAATTTAGGAATAGTAGCAGTTTTTATCATTCATATTATCTTTATTTCTTCACAATATATACTTGCAGGATTTATTTTGAGAGTTCTTATATGAGCGAATAAATAACAATGTTATTTTTGTGGTTTTCTAAATTTTCTTGTGTTAATGAGAAGCAATATTTATCTAATTGTACTGCAAGTAAAGGAATAGGTTTGAAATTAAGTGACCTTAGAATTTTTTGACAGAAGTGCTGAAATTTCTATTCCATGATTTTCTTTAATATTTCAGTGATGTGATTGCAGAAGTACTTGAGCCAGCATTTCTTGAAGAAGATGCATAGTAAGTTACAGAATTCTAAAATTTATAGAAATGAAAGAAAGTTTTATGCAATTAAAGTTCTTGTACCTTGGATGTTCAAGGTAATAACAATAAGGTACGGAAGTGATGAGTACAGGGGTTTGTTCAAATCAGACCCATCTAGGGGTAGAGGCTGTTAAAAATACAGGCATCCCCATGACAGATTAGCCAATGAATCCTTTTGTAAAGACTCCATAGGCTGCTGGTGGAACCAGTGCATTATCACAGGCTTGATGCCTTCTGTAATGGTGAATTCCAGTTGGAACAACTGAAAAAAAAAGTAATTGTATATTAAAATTTCAAATCTGAGACTTGAGTCTATTTCCAAGTCAGTCTTCTAAGCTGGATTTCTGAATGGCTGGGAAACACAGACTTAAATAAATCCCTCAAATGGAAATTCCTTAAGTAATCAGACCTGTCCTGTTATTCTGCAGCACATTATTCTGCACAATCATGAGTGGAATCGAGTCTTATTACCGCATCAGTGATCTCACACCAACCCCCACTGGGTACTTCCCAGCCAACATCCAGTCTCCACAAGGAAATGTAAGTCGTGGAGTAGGTACTGTTTATTTCTGGAATCATTTGGAACTCATGTCCCTGATATATGTATGCATACCCATCTGACAGGTACAGTGGAATTCATTAAGGGACAGTGGTAAATACTGCCAAACCCTAGCTTTGCTGTCAGTGGGACCTCCTGCCAGATATCAAAGTAGCCTTATTGTAAATTATATTAATGCATTAGAGCAATAACTGTCACTACCATTAATACCAGTATATCACCATCACCCTTGAACATCTCCCACAGAATTATGGGAACTGAAACACGAGATTTAAAACCAGAGATATTCTAAATTAATTTAATTTTTGAACTGCCTTTACATCCATTTTATTGTATGTGTTTGTGCTGTAATGCTTGTACTCCTTTCAACATCAGTGTCTAATTCAACTAACTTATTTACATATAGTGGGCTTTTGGTGAATTGTCTTTTGCTTGTATCACAGAAACATTAAAGGGCCTTGCACTTTCTAATGTAATGAAATGAAGTAAAAATCTTATTTAAATATGTTGACGAGACAAGGATGATAGCTTCCAATTTGAAAACAGTTCATTCCCATTGTGTTACTGTGATTCTTATTAGTCTTTCAATTGGAATGGAAAGAGGGTTGATAGTCTAATACAGCTGTTAAGTTCCAATATATGTGTATTCTAGGGTTCCGGGTATCTGTCAGAAAATGAAGTGGTTACACAGCTGAACTGGATTAGAGACACTATCTTGTTCCATGCTGACCGACAGCTGCACAAACATCTGGAGCAGCTGGACATTCCTCTTCCTCTGTTTGGAATGTGAGTGTGTTGTGTGGCCTATGTTCCCTTACTACTCGTATGTCTGAAATATCAACCTAGTAACAAACTCTACTAATTTTCAGTGCCATTGGCAATATTGAGAGTGCACTGCATTTAATGTTCCTTTATTTAAGATTTCCCCCATTTAACTATGAGTTTTAATGATCTGAAGTGACTAATCTCAGTATTATATGTACTCCACATATAATTGTATAATAAATAACATGCCTTTTTTGCAGACGGTGGCTCCGACTTTTATTTGGGAGGGAATTTCCTTTACAAGACCTGCTGGTATTGTGGGATGTCATCTTTGCAGAAGGTGAAAACTTTGAGCTGGTCAACTATGTGGTGGTGGCAATGCTCATGGCCATCAGGTGTCAGTGTGAGTTCTGCTGTTACTGGATTAAGTGAGCATAATACAAAAAAGTGATTTCTTAAAGTTTTGAGTTACTAAGACTGTCTTGGAAAAAGTATTTTATATCTTACGTAGGAAATTCTCTAATCTATTTGAATTTGACTGTTTTTTATTTGGTTGCAAGGGACCATAACTGATTTTACAGAGCATAAAACAGTTGCTGTTTTGTTACTTGGTAATAATTTAGTGCATAAAGCAATTATAAATCATTGTCATGGTAAGAAATAGAATGTGTGATGTTACAGCTTTTAGTTTTTACAACATGAATTTAATGATAGGAAGAAAAATTTGTTGTAAATAATGAAAGTGAATGTGTGGTTGTGGTCATATTCTTTATTGATAAAATATGAATGTAATAAATAAGAATAATTCACTCTTCATTTATTGCAGAGCACTAAATTTTATGTGAAAATTAAAGGATTAGAAGTACAGTATCTGCTACACAGTACTCAACGAATTGGGTTTCTGGGGCTGGGGGAGGGGGGGGGGGGGCGAGAGAAAATAAAATTGGGAAAGAAAAAAAAACTTTCCGAAGAAAAAAGAAATTTATGGCAAAAAATATA
>Ga0123357_10013040_pt1 | contig 10749 bp, 8 predicted proteins | sample TergutEmb28metaG_FD_89873 | JGI IMG/M metagenome (GOLD analysis project Ga0123357, IMG submission 89873) | Embiratermes neotenicus P4 segment gut microbial communities from Petit-Saut dam, French Guiana - Emb289 P4 | ecosystem: Host-associated > Arthropoda: Insects > Digestive system > Gut ...
CTTATTGATTTCCAAATACATATTGAAACTGGCAGGAATATGTAGTTTCTGTAATGTTAATATCTGTACATAACATCAAAGTAACTTGTGAGTGACATAAAGCCATTAAATAGAACTACAAAAGCACTCGCACACATGTCATAGTTGTCCACTGACTTCCAAACACTATACACTCCGAACATCTGTAGAGTAGCCAAGGTCGTCGCCTGTGAGCTGCATCTTGCGATAACGTAGGAACGCAGCTACTGCAGGATTGTCGCGTTGAAGGTCAAGCGGATGTCATCACGGACGGAGTACATTACGCAGACACCAAAGAATTCCACACTTTTCTGTGGCCAATATCTCCTTAATCATTGAACTTTGGATATAGGTGTTTTGGGTTATATCGGTATAGTCTGACCTAAGGAACACTCTCCCGAAGTTAGGTCCTTTCCTCCTGGGACACCCTGTAGTTACTATTGTGTTGTAAAGGGTTAAAGTCTCCTGTTCAAACAATGAACAATTATTTTTGCTCAGTCTCTGGACCATTTCCAAGCTTGAAACACCAGGATTTGCAGTTCTGGGAAGTTAACCAAATGTGGTCATCAGCCAGCCCTCTCAGTATTCTTGAAGCACCTTAGGTCAGACTTACATTGCTGCTCCACACAATGTATTAGCCCACCAGACATCACCTGTGTATTGTCTGCATACTTCAAAGACTGTATATCAAGAACCCATTAACAGACATAAATGACAATGCACCCCATTTTAAATTATGGTAAATCAAGCAATTTGGTGATCAGTAGCCAGAAAAAGCTGAGTTTCAAATCTTTTATCCCTGACTTAGGCTGAATGCACTCCAATTTAATGGGACCTGATCATATTAGTCAGAAACACAAAACAAATGTACCTTTTTATTACATTTCCACATACACTTAGTCATAAATATAATAACAAGATGTCAACTCAGTATCAGAGAAAACCATTTACTAAGTTCATAAATATAAGAACAAGATGACAACTCAGTATCAGAGAAAACCATTTACCAAGTTCATAGAATTTTATACTTTATAAACAGCATAAGTTTAGAACCAAAAATGTAGTAGAATTGTGTTGAAAACTGGTGTTACTTCATAATATTGTGGCACTAGACTCCTACAAAAGGCTTGACAATGGCTATAGCATGTAGCCAGAACATGTAGCCTCATTCCTCAGATACATGTTATATGACTATACTGTTACTGTTTAACAATGTATATTATCTAATAATGTATAATTGCTGAACTGTAAACACAGCTATGCATTTGGTGCTGTTTTTCCTACATTTCATTCAATAAACATAGTGGTATGCACCATACAATTATTAAGATTTGTTCACATTACAAACATACCTCTGTAATGGTTTAGGAATCCTTCTTCACCAAGGTCAGAAATCATCTTCTGACGCCATCTTTTCAGTGCAGCTCGAGAACTGTCAGACATTGTAGCATTTAAAATCTTGCTAACAGATGGATAGGCAAGACAGTCCTTCCTTGTATCAAACTGTTTAGTACTTAACGACATATCCACAATACTTCCAGCTGGTGTAATTTGTTCTATGCCTTTACTTTCATTCAGAAGAGGAAAGTTTGGTATGTTCCTAATGATGACATCAGGAAGTTCCAATATGGAAGACTTCTTATTTGTCTTTTCCAAAACATTTGTAAGTTGAATGGTAGATGCGCCTCCATTAGAGTTTGGACAAGTATCATACACACTACTATCAAGACTGGATAATGATATATTATACTGACTAGCCTTAATTTTGTCATTTACAAAGGAATCACTAATATGCTGTTTTTGTGAAGTTTTTGATGTGTGTTTCCTATGTTCAACACATTTACTAATTTCCCCTTCAGAACTTGTATTTGAATTTCCTTTCAGTCGTATTACATTGCTTGGTGGTAGTGTTTGCCTGTACCACCATGCTGCAGATGAAGTTTCATTTTTAACTGGGCTTGACTGGGACTCAGTATTTCTTGGGAATGCAGGCCCCTTTCTTACTTCTCTTTTCAATTTTTGTGACCTTGTTTCCAAAAGCTCACCGAACAATGATTTATTCTCCTTGTTTAGTTTCTTGATCACTTCTCCAACATTTCGCTTTTTTACTTGTGAATTAGATTTCCTTAATGAAGCAGTATACCGCACACACAAAAAACTGAACAATGCTGACCCCAACATTTTAAATATACTCACTCTTTCAACACCAGAAGACAAATGAATGTGCTTATCAAAGTTCTGGGGCACATAAAATTCACTTTAAAACGTTCGGAAATTAAAATTCAAGACATCGGTACAACCTTCTGTACATAACCTCGCCACAATACACGACGCCTATGGCCACCACTGTCTATACCAAAGACGTTTTTATAACATGCTGCTACTTTCATAAGGGGTACCTATTAACAAACCCCTTAACAAATGTTGCAGTGTGATAACACGAATTAACTCACACACCCCCTTCTCCAAGCCGCGAACCCTTACTAGACACCACTCATGAATACCGCTCGCGAACGTGAAAGTGACATCTACTCATAGTCCACCGTACCAACGCCTGCATACCAGGGAAGGTATTTCCAGTCCATAACAAAAGGTGTCGGTAAAGTCCGGATTCCCACTATTCCCTCGTCCACGGTGTGAACAACGCGGCCATATCCGTTCGCTGGTCGTATGTTAAATGAATTACGGTTGCAGCGCTGTGGAATTTCTTTGGCGTTAATATAGCGTGTCATTTCTCTTGTAGCTCGACGACTAATGCTCATAGCGAAACGGAACAAATGGCAATTTGTTGTCAAAACCTGACGCTAGGTGCGCTCAGTGCTGGTTGGCGCGCTATTTAAACATTTCTGTCTCTCTTTGAACACGTCTCGTATAGTGAGGTTATGTACGCACTTTTGGATTTGTGTGTTATTGACTCTCAAGAACCTGAAAAAGATTTGGGAGATTTAAAATATACAAGATACAGAATTGTGTAATATTAATGTGGGGAAGAGGGTATATGATAAACTTACCCAAATAGTTGAGAAAACTGTGAGTGGAGTGAGGCATTACGGGTGAACTGAATAGACTGATCCATGGAGTGACTCAAAACATGCAATATTCCAGGGTAAGTCATGATATTGACTGTACTACTATTAACCCTTATCCTACTAACGTGGAGAATATAGTGAGCTCCTAATAATGCCAGCAGATGGCAGATGGGATTTAATTTGGCGTTTCAAGGGTTAAACCATATTTTGTGGTTTTTATCTGCGTAGTTACTATGTGAAGACCAATGTGAGCAAACATAAGTGGAAAATTTGGCTTCATATTGGTGCCAGTGTTCGAGGTATAAGCATTAAAACAGCATGCTGGTTGCAACCATCAACTGCGCTCCGATGATACATTTGTTGATGTGACAACTGTACCATGAATGGCTCATGTATAAATTAATCACATTTTAGTCTCGAATTAAGCGTGATATAAAATAAACAGAATTTACTGCTTTGAACTGTGTATCTGTTCTTGCATTAACTTCTGACACAGAAACTGGTCTTGTAAGAAAACTTGAGACAAACAGTACTGTAACTGGCCACGGTCCAGTTTGAATCTTGGACTAGGCAACCAAGAAAATGAGAAGATAACATGGTCGTTAAGCATTGGCTAGTTTATATTGAAAGGGGAGAGGTAAAGTTTGTTTTGGTGCGCACATATGCACCTGCCAGGCTATATGAATAAGACTGCCGAGTTGCCCTTCCCACATATGATTTCTCATGCTTTTGTGGTGTCAGCTGTGTACAGGTGTTCACTAAGGTAATAATTCTATAAGGATATAGCAGTCATAACACAACTATATTATAAGGTGTATACAACTTATCAACATCAACTACATGTTTCGGCCAAAGCTGATGTGGCCAATTTATAGGATTATTACCTTAGGTTCTAACAAACACAACGGGGATGACGCTCCTTGCAGGTGTTCACTGTTATAGTATGTCATTAAGATTTTATGCAGGTGTATAATTGTTCGTGGGAATGTTTTACACTCGTTTTTCCGTACAGTAGCTTGTTTCTTTGAGAGAGGGGGAGAGACATAAGGATAGAATGCTGACACCTTTCTTTTCCATATATGATTTGATGGCGTTTGCTTACAGAGTAGCCAGCTGTGCTAAGGTACACACTGTCCACAGTTGGGAATCTCGACGAACAACGAGCAACCAAAGTAGTCGGTTCTGGAATCTCAGGAAATAAAGAGTTACTGAAAGAGGAGAGTGGCTTCTAATGCCTCCTGTATATTCCTTGAGAGGGATCTGTGCCTACAAGCTACAAATAATTGTAACTGATGTCGGACAAGTCAGACATACGGTTACAGTACTCTGTGATCAGGGAAAGAATGAACACAAATGTTGGGGTTCAAGTCAGCTGCTTGCTTATCCATGCTACTCAAATTGCACACCTCCCCCCTCTGTCAACACCAACAAAAGAGAACACAAAAGGGATGGAATATAGACCAGAATACAAGTAACAAATAATGGCATGCAGAGGTGGAGGTAGCTACCAGATATACGGGTAGGGGGAGAATTCTTTCCCTGACCTGACTTTACTTTTGGTGCTGGACATCTCCCATAAACTGAAGGCTGTTGTCCACACAAAACAAAAACAGAATCAACAGGTCATGAAATGATATTAAGCGTACATTTATTAAAATTTAATGATTTATATAAGTATCACATAATCCTTAAATATTACATATGAGGGAATGAGAACAATGAAAGTAACTGAACTGCAACATATAAGGGACATCTTCCAGGACTTCAGTTGTGGTTAGAAATAGCCTGGAAGCTGCCTGCTTCTGAAACGTATTTTTTAACTAAATCAAGAGATTTACGTCCAACATATGTAGAGTATCGGTTCAGTAACACCTTCCACCACAAACCTCTTAGGCTTACCACGCACATTACAACATACAATTACATTTCAATTTATTTTTAGCATGCTACATACAAGAGTCGGTCAGAAACAAGTTTACAGGTACTATTATTTTATATAATGAATTCAGTGAAAACTCAAATGCTGTTGTCATATATGACAAAGGGTTCCAATGTTCATGGTAATGTGATTTGAGGCATATGTGCATAATCACAGCTGTGGGACTTCATCATCATAACACACTTGGAAAATCTGTCATACTTGGAAGTCCAAGGAGATGTAAGTATTCTGTGGGCTTGGGACATGTCGGCAGTCATTAGCCACCAAAAGCTAATGGAAGTGAACAGCAATGATGCCAATACCCAGGCAACAGGTTGTCAAATAATGCAACATTTGCATCTGGCAGGGAAAATGTGATGGATGACAAAGTGGATGATAAAGCTCCTCAATGACATGGTCAACAGGGCACGCATGGAGTAACTCATTCAGAAAGACAGGTTTGTAACTTCGTGGTATATGGCATTGGGCCTTGGTTTATGCTACAGCGTTGTGCAACACATCATGGTGGATGTGTTATAATACCAAAAGTTTTGTGCCAAATGGGTGCCTCCTGCATTGACTGACAAGAAAGTGGCAAGAATGATGACCTGCCTAACTTTCCTGCAATGTTATGCAGTAAAGGAGAAAAAACTGTCTGCATCAAGTTGTTACTAGTTACGAAGAATGGGTCTATCATTTCACTCCCATCAGCAAGCAATCAAACATGGAGTGCAAACACTCCACCTAACACTGGAAGAAGTTTCAAGTCACACCATCTTTGGTAATGCGCCATGCTAAAAAGCATTTGGTAGGCTCTTAGTAGAAAACATGTTAGTCTTCTTAGAGATGGTGTGATTTTCCTCCATGAGAGTACCTGGCCACACACAGCACAGCAAACTCAAAACCTGCTGCAAAAGTTTCATCAGGAAACATCAGACCATCCACCATACAGTCCAGATTTGGCACCAAGCAGTTTTCAACTGTCAAGTCACTGATTCACTTGTGATGAAGATATCAAATATGCTACCATCACATGGCTGATTCAACAGGGACATAAGTTCTATACGTCTGGAAAGGACAAACTTATCACAATGCTGTGACAATACCTCAAATATCTAAGGGGGCTATGTGGAAAAATTTTACCACTGGCTTCTTCATTGTGTTTTCTTTGGTCAAATCTTGCCTTTTATTTGGTGTATTATAAACTTACTTTCTGATCCACCTTCATATTGGCCAAAAAATTTAAATGTAACAGATAAGAGCTACATCAAATAGCAAATTGGTTTCACACAACCTCAGGTTTGGGTGCCATGTACTAACTTATCTCACTGGTGCTGCTATCATTCACAAAGAAACTTCAGCTTTTCCTGTCACTGCCCAAAGTACGCAGTGCGCAAACTTCATTAAGTTTTTCTGAGTACAGTCACTTTCACAGAAATCCTGTTTTATGCATTTTGTTACTTCTACAGATTCCATAAGTCTCATAATAACTTGTCATCTGAGGACTGTTTTGATAATTCTGCAATTAGTTCTCTGAATTCATCTACATCTGTTTGAGTTTCCATATGACTTGTTTCAGAATTTACTTTGGAAACGGACCAAGATTTCATCATGTAACTAGACTGACTGGAGCATCCTGACAATGCTGTTTGAGTTTCTGTTGAAACAAACAGAGAGTCATCCTCGACAAACTGTGGCCATGCCGTCTGAGTTTGAATATTTGCAAATCCAAATTCAGAGTAAAAAGCCTCATCACAAGTTTGTGTATACATATTTGTATACAGAAGATGATCAAAAGATGGAAAATCCTCAGTTGTCTGTGTTTCAGTGTTCGAACAAAAAGTAAATGATGGGTCTCCATCACCAGCACAGTCAGTAAGGAAAGACCTGCTAAAATCTAATTCTGTCTGGGTTTCTATACTACAAGACTGATTTACATCAAAAGCAGCTTTATGATGTTGCATTAGAAAGCTGTCCATTTGTGTGGGTTCATCGGCTAATGCACCCAGATTAGTTTCCATATTTGACCTACATGTAGAAGTTGACAAATCAGGTTCAAATGTAGCAACTTGTGCACCGAAACTGCTGTTTGAATTATCCTCAAAATATCTGTGTAAGTTATTCATTGTTTGAGAACTTGAATGAATGCCACTGGAATTGGCCTCACATGACTCTGATTCATAGAAGGACAAATTTAGATCAGTCTGTGTCACACTGTGACTTAAAATTTCTTCTTGTTCCATAAGGACAGTCACTGACGACGGACTTGTCTGTGTGCCTGATGAATTTTTCTGGCTGACCAACAGATCTGGCAGTCTAGCGTCAATCCTATGTGTGTATGAACTACAGCTGTCCGGCAAATTCATTGCAGATGTTGATGAGACATCTAAGGACGTAAAATTAGTGCCCATGGGTGGACATTTTGTAAGAAAATGATTCAGGTGCTGATTACAAATTTTTGTTTTTGTATCAATATGACCTGCAGTCTGAGTCTCCATACTCTTCCTTTTCTTCTTTGTTGCAATATTTGTTGTCTGTTTTGTAGTTGATTTCTGAGTCCCATGTGGAATTGGAATATCAGCATCTTTCATGGCCTTTCTGAGAATGTAATCACCTACAGTTTGAGTCTGTGCACTGATTTTTGGACGTTTATTTCGTGACACAATTCCTGTCTGAGTCTGAGCTGATGTTCTGCGTTTAAATGCCCTTTCACATGACTTAAACAGACCAGGTGCTTTCTTTGGTCTTTTATTCACTACTATTTGCCCATCTGTTTGAACTCCTTTATCCACAGCAGTTCCTAAGCTTTTACTGGAGAAATCACTGAGGGCAACTAAGTGTATTGGAACTGCAAATGCTGTTGGAACTAACTGCAGTTCTCCACAATTACCCGAATTTGTGACTGTCTTTTCTTTGTCAAATGCTGTGCCAGTAAACTGTCTGAAATTAAAATAAATTTAGTAAACAAGGACACATTAAAACAGAAACACAATATGTAAGGTGAGTCCACACCAGAGAAAATCGTTAACAACTGAGTAGTGACAAGTTACTCTGAAAATTGTAGTAATGCCAGGGAAAACTTTGGATTTAGCATTTAGCAAATTTAATGCTATCAGTATTGACATAATGCTCCATGTATTCTTAACTTTAGCACACAATGCAAGTGGATGCACTGGCCACTTTGCTCCCCAGGAAGAGTCTTGAGCACTTAGTGGATAAGAGATAAGGTGGGATGAAGGAGCAAGTGGCAGAGAGAGAGAGAGAGAGAGACAGAAAAACAGCTACTACCATTAATCAAAATGACTAATTGGTATAGGTTTATTTTCTGTGACAGTCACTCCACACATCAGGGAAACTATGCCCGCCCCCAACAACATGGCAATGTCGAAAATGGAGTATACAGGCGGACCCCCTTATCCGCAGGGGATACGTTCTAAGACCTACCGCAGTTGCGTGAAACCATGGATAATATCGAACGCTACATATAGCGTGATACTCGTGATATGTACATAAATACAGGAAAGTTTAATTGATAAATTACACACAGTAAGAAATTACCAACATTAAATAAAGTAATAATAAAGTGTACTGTACACTACATTGTACATTACAGTGTAATTTCTCTCTCTCTCTCATACATATGAATGTAAGGGATTCTGACATTTTAGCCTAATCCTCAAGAGATGATAGAGAAATGAAAAAATACAGTACCTGTACTGTACAGAATCATGTACAGTTTCAAGGGATGACAGAACAATAAAAATCATACTTTTCCATCAAAGCGCTGCATAAGCAATGAAAAAACATGTTATTGTTACACACTTTACAATGAAAATTACATGTACGTACCTGTACATCACCTGTAATAAGAAAATTTTATTTGTTAAAAAATACCTTAGCCTACTGTGGGAATTCACCAATTTCTCTATTCTCCTTGTTGCTTTCTGAACACAAACACTGCGATAACGCAGCAACTAATTCAAACAGCAAGAATGCTAGAAGTAGAACAGTGGAAAGTTTGCAGGGAAGCTCGGGGTATGAGGACAATGGAAGTCAAGTACTGGGCGCATACGGGCTGCTGGATTTCACAATAGTACAGCCTGTTCTTGCTTGGCGCGCGTTTTGAAACTTATGAACTGTATATGTTTGAGAGTACATGATGTGCACTTGTGTATGTTACCTTCACACAGGGGTGTATATACAAGAGTTACCAGCAGAAGGCGAGCAAAATCACACATAATTTGAATCACGGTACTATTTTATTGTGGCACACAGACTTAAAATGGAACAAACAGTACAACGAAAACTGTAAACACAAACTGATAGCAACCGTGAAAACAAGTCTCCCAGGTTGTCCATAGTTTGCTGCAAACTGTTAAAATATCCTGTTTGAAAATCACATCCATTACAATGGCTTCATCAGTCTGGAAAAATGATGGTAGTCACATGGACTGAGGTTGGAAAAATAGGGACAATGTTTTAACATTCCCCCACCCCACCCCCTACCCGCAATGCCAGAAACACTAACAGTACTAAGTGTGCTGCAACATTATCATGTAGGATGCATGAAATTTTCAACCAGTTTGGATGCTTCTCTCTAAGTGCACAATGCAGGTGGTACTGCAGAAATGAATTGTAATACTGTACACTGACAGTCTGTACGACAGGACACACATGAACACCTTGGTTCTGCATGTCAAAATGATCATCACCTCTGTGGGTGACAGATTTTGTCAGACCTCATGTTTTTGTGGTGTATGTGAATGATGCCATTCACAGGACCAGTACCAATTCATAAGCCTCTGTCATTTTCTACTGAAAATATTTCCAGAGTGACGTATGTCCCTCAGTGCCTGCACTGATTGCTCCTAATTTAAATGATGTGGAACTCATTTGGCAGCAATCAGGCACATTTCTAAGACACATCATAAAGTTCAGAGCAATATGGACCAACAAATCCCTGTATGCACAGCCAATTCCTTCACAGTCCTGTCATATAACATTATCTGCTGGTAACATTTACAAGTATATGCCACATATTGGCCAATGTATTTAATCCATCTTTGCGTTGCCACATTTCTGGCTTTGAAAAACTGCTATGACTTGCAGACTGACCATTACAAATGCAGTACATGCTTTCAAATGTATGGAATCCATTCTTTGCAATGCTACATTTTTGGCTTAAAAATAAGTGCCATGGCTTTTTGAATGACCTTAACATATGCAGTGTACTGAGACAGTGAATTGTATGCATTGTTAAATGCATGTTTTTACATTCTAGCATAAGCTACTTTTCACTTAATTTTAATCTGAAAATAGTTTTTGTTATTTGTCACAATGTATATTCTGTACATTCAAATCCACACCAAAGTTTTAATTAACTACTGGCATAACATCATTCATAACTTACAAAAAGGTTTGTTACTTAATTTATGTACAATAAGCTAATGGTATAATACATACAGTTGTAATAACATTGTCTCATAACATAACACAACACAAATCAGCTAATAAAGACTATGGAAATGTGGCAATGTTCAAACATTTTGGAAACACTAACAAATCAAAACTCCACTCACAAGGAAATGAAAAGCAGCTTTAAATTGTGGGAATGTCTGCCATCATAACATTCAGAACTTTTGTATTCCTAAATTAGGGTTACCATATTTCCATCACAAGAAAAGTGGACATTTCCCATGTATCTTGCCCCCCCCCCCCCCCCCCCCACGAAAAAGGAGAGGGGAGGGGACCCAACCACAAAAAAAAACAAAAAAAAAAAAAAAA
>Ga0123357_10013041_pt1 | contig 10749 bp, 7 predicted proteins | sample TergutEmb28metaG_FD_89873 | JGI IMG/M metagenome (GOLD analysis project Ga0123357, IMG submission 89873) | Embiratermes neotenicus P4 segment gut microbial communities from Petit-Saut dam, French Guiana - Emb289 P4 | ecosystem: Host-associated > Arthropoda: Insects > Digestive system > Gut ...
ACATATCAGCTTCTGGCTTATGCCGATGATGTTAATATACTGGGAGGAAGCATACATACTCTAAAGGAAAATGCAGAAGCTTTAGTAGCTGCTACTAGGGAGAATGGACTGGAAGTAAGTGCTGATAAAACTAAGTACGTGGTCATGTCTTGAGATTAGAATGCAGGGCGAAGTCACAGTATGAAGACTGATAATAGTTCCTTTGAAAGAGTGGAAGAGCTCAAATATTTGGGAGCAACTTTAACAGATCAAAATTCTATTCAGGAAGAAATTAAGAGAAAATTGAAGTCAGGAAATGCTTGCTATCATTCAGTGCAGAATCTTTTGTCTTCCAGGTTACTATCCAGAAATTTAAAGCTTAAGCTGTACAGAATTATAATTTTTCCTTTTGTTCTGTAAGGGTTTGAAACTTGGTCACTCACATTGAGGGAGGAACATAGGTTGAGGGTGTTGAGGATAATATTTGGGCCTAGGAGGGATGAGGTAACAAGGAAGTTGAGAAAACTACATATTCAGCTTAATGATTTCTACTCCTCACCCAGTATTGTTCGGGTGATAAAATTGAGAAGAGTGAGATGGGTGGGGCATGTAGTGCATATGGGTGAGAGGAGAGGTGTATGCAGGGTATTAGTGGGGAAGAGACCACTTGGGAGACCGAGGCTTAGATGGGAGAATTATAAATCTTCAGGAAGTGGGATGTAAGGATATTTACTGGATTGAGCTAGCTCAGGATAGGGACAGGTGGCAGGAACTTGTGAATAAGGTAATGAACCTTTGGGTTCCATAAAATGCAAGGAATTTCTTGACTACCTAACAAACGGTGTTAACTTCTCAAGAGGGACTCTGCTCCATGTTGTAAGTTATGTTGTTTGACTTGTTGGAATGTGTGTAAAGATGTTTGATGTTTTTGGCTACATAGTATCTCAACGAGTCTTGTTCCGAGGAGGGGATATAGCTTGCTGCAGTTTTTGCTTCTAAAACTAGGCTACTGATCCAGTGATAATGTAAATTATACTTTTTAGGCCTTTATTTAGTAATGCCATTTCTTCATTAGGAAAAAACTCTGGTATTAATATCTCTAGGGTGGAATATTGTATTGTGGCTGTGTTGGAATGCTTGTGTGGAAGTCAGATTTTTTTTTTTTTTAATCATATTTTGTTTGGAATTCATAGTTGAGTGTGTTATCTGTAGATTGCTCTAAATAAAACCATTTATTATTCCAATAATTTGCAACTTCTAGATGTAGTTTGTATAACTTTTTTTTAGATTTTTTTTTCTCTATAAGAAACAGATTTCTTCTTTTATGTGGGTAATTCAAGCTTTTGAGTCTGTGTATTTGAAAGCTGGGGAAGTTTGATGGATGTAAAAAATGAGATCTCATTTCTGTTTATAAAAATTAATGTTGCATTAACCTTCCAAGTACTGTATTTTCTATATTTTTGTATTTCCCTGAAAGTGGCTGGGTCAGCCAAAACATGTTGTGATGAATAATATGTACTGACAGTAGATTTTAGTTGTGATCTGACAGGTTATTTTAATGTAGTTTACATATTATTACAGCAGGATATATAGAATAATATGTTTCAGACACTTGTCCAGAGAAAGTCCATCAGACAAGCAGACTGTGAAATCCATATAAAACAATATAAGTACGCCCTAAATTGAAAATCTTGACAGAAGAAATATTTTTGTAATTTACACTGTTCATGTTCTGTGAAATAATATTGTCTATTGGTTTTTTATATATGCCTTACCTTTAACTATTCAGAAGCAGGCTCGCCGTGTGTACGAAATACTAAGACTGCGTGTGACAGATGTTCATAACAGTGAGCAGTACCGCCGCTACCGCCTGGATGTAAAGAACCGCCTCAATATACCTTACCAGGTGAGACAACACAGGCAAGAGTCAGGGGTCTTTTGTGGGCCTCATGAGAGTTACCTGTGTTCAGAGTAATTAATGGCAACCAGGATTATTGTATGATGTGTTCCTGTGCAGATGGAACAGTTTTAGGACTATTGCAGGTCATGGACTGCTTGTTTTAAATTGGAATATGTTGGAACATATTGGAATTGGACATATACATCTGGTGTACTTTGGATTACATATTGTTCCTAGTTATGAAGGGTTTATTTTATATCACAGTTTAAAACTTTAAAGCACTCTTGTTGAAGAAATTAAATTTTTTGTTATTACACACTCTTTACAAAATCAAAGAATGCAGGAAATGTGTGATTTGAGGTTTTCACAACATTGTTGATAAGGATTACAGTCTTCTGCGGTTTGATGTCTTATTGATCGGTAATTTTACCAGTGTTTTTGAGGACCTTGCTGCCTTGATTTTCAGGATATCTCTGAAACATCAGGAGAAATTATTGGTCAACACAGGGTCGTATCCCAGAAGACTAATCTTCATGTTAAGAAATTTGTGCAGGTCATAACACATGTGGATATATTTGCCAAATTTTTATCATTATTTTTTGTGAACACTTTCATTGCTGTCTAAACACATTCATCTCTTTCTTTATTTTTTATACGGGATGATATGTTCAGATTGTCGGCTGATTTTTGACATCCCTGGCTATGCCATATTTCTTGCCCTTATATTTTAAACACTGAGATACTGTATTTCTTGTGCTATTCTTGTAACAAGCAGACAGTATATTTGTTTTGCCTCTCTTATAAACAGGGAGGTGGCTGTATGTAATGTACTAATAAAGGTAGAAATGTCCTTTATTTTCTGTACTTGTTTTGCACAAAGCAAGGTGTTCACATTATCATTTGTTTCTTGGGTCTGAGTTTTTCGCTCAAAGTATAGTCTGCCATCATAAAGACAAATTGCATGTATGTATGTAGGTAGGTATTCATATAAAGTGACTGTGATTTTTGTCCACTTCTAACCAAAATCAGAATGTGCCAGAAGATTTTAATAAAAAGCCCAAAGGGATAGACAGACATGATGAGGCTAGTAGTAACTACAGTAAAACTTTGATTTTACATTTTTGTTGAGAACAACTAAAAATGATGTAAATTCCAGGAAACATTATTCTTTCGGACATTTAGCCAGGACCATACAGAAAGTGCATAAAGTGTATATGACCATAAATGGACTTCACTTATTTCCCATAAACTGTTTTACAAGTTTTATTGAAATTTCATATTGAAGACTTGTACCACAATTTGTCAATTGCATACAAAGATGTAAGGGTGTGTCTTTTGTTGTATGTCAACAATTTCACATCTGATTGCCAGTAACAACCCAACCACCATCTCATATTTTCATGAAATACCCACCACGGAGGTGAGTTGTGTTAATTTTTCGACCTTGTATTGTAGCAGATTTCATTTATATTTTGACTTGTGGTATAACTTGGTGCTTTTAAATTGCTGTTTCTGTGTCCGTGATTGAGACATGAATCTCGCTCTAACCTCACATTAAAGGAAGATGACCTTAAGTTTCTCAGAATTTGGTCTTTGAATCTGTTGTGCAGACAGTTATGCTGCAGTATTTGACGTGTTTTATAATTGCAATAGCTGTGGGATCAGGTGATATAAAATCATATGCTTGTAGTATGCATTTAGCAGAAACAAAAGTGACCCCCACTGTAAATGGTGTACAAAAACATTATGTTAACAGTTCTAAGAATTAAAACCAACTCTTATTTGTACTGACATCCTACATCCTCTATGAGATTCTGTTAATTGTAAACAGTTGGCTGGAATTTCTGTATTCCTGACATGTTTTTACAATCAAATTATAGATGATACAAAAGTGGTGGTTGAGAAGGACCAAAACAGTGAATGAAGCTGATTTTGGCTTCTTCAGTGATTTGTCTGGCACATTACACAACCAAACCACCACACGTTGTAGTAAAGACATCAAAGAGCCTTAAAATGTTTTTCAAGTTTGCGCCATTTCCTTCAGCTGAGATGTGCAGTCTTGTACAAATTCAGAACAGTAAGAATTCCATTTTGTGCAGGGCACATCTCTTTCCAGGGGAAGAAAAGTGTGGAGCTTGTGAGTGCCACTAATGACCAGATATGTAAACAATTAATACAAATAATCAGACCATAATTAGATGCACCTACAATGTGACTGATGCTGAAAACATGTCAGCATACAGAAATTACAGCAATCTGCTTAAAGTCATAGTCTTATCTGGGCTATGTTGTCAGATATAAGAGTTAATTTCAACTTTTAAACTGTCTGTGTACTTTTTTTTAACACTCCTTTAAGTGAGATTGCCTATTTCCACATTAGAGAATAAGTATATATTTTGTACAAACTTATGCCAATCCCGTTGCATGTCAGGGTCATATGTTTAGAGCCTGTCCAATTAGTGGGAGGAGGAGGGAATTGAATTTTGAAGAATTAAAGTTTAAAGTAAGATCAGTTGACCTTTAAAGGGTCTTTTTGCCAAAGTAGTATGTGGTATCTCAGAGTGTTTATTCAGATCTTTTCAGAATTAGACTACTTAGAAGGATGGATATATGGCAGTCAAATCCACAGAAGTAGCACTTGAGGCAATTACTGTGCAAAATGGCATATTACTAGAACTTCAGATGTCAATAAAGCAAAATCTGTTTCACTTACGGCTGTGAAGGTTGACACCTGACCTCTGTGAAGGGTTGTATGTTCAAGGGCATATCAAAAAGTTCCTGGAATTCAGCCGTAAAATTTAAGTACTTGAAGTGCAATGCTTTCCGTTCTAATTGTCCGTGCAGTTTATCTGTTCTGTGCAAACACACAGTTCCATACTTGGATGCACTCATGGAATGCTTCCCTTGGTATAGTGCCTGAGCCAACTGTCGCATTGCATTTGATGCCTTTGAGTATTGCAAGACCACAAGCCTGAATCCCCATTTTTAGTCTAGGAGCAAGCCAGAAGTCACAGGATGTGAGGTCTGCTGAATACATTAGCTATGGAATGAGTGCAGTTTGTTTTTTCACCAAGAATTGCTGCATTGCCATAGCCATGTACTTGGTGCATTGTTGTGCTGCAGGATCCATCATCTCATCCCATTTCACCTGTCATTCTTCTGTCAGAATTGCCTTTGTTGATCCATGTGAAATAACCAAATCATTTGCAACAGCATTGATGGTTATCCAGTGGGTCAGCACACACCATCTTCTTCACCTGTGAAATTGTTGCAACATTTGCAGACTTTGAAGGTCTCCCAAGGTGAGGCACCTCTTCTGGCAGTTCTTGCCCAGGTTTGAAGTAGTTGTACCAGTCATACGTGGCTGTTTTTCATAAAAGCATCATCCCCATAAACAGTTTGCAAGGCCTGCGGTGTTACTGCAGCGCTCTTCCCTAGTTTCAACAAGAACTTGAGGTTGGCTGTTTCCTCGAACTGAGCAATGCACCTGACAACTTGGACACACCATCGCTCAAACACCTCTAGCACACAACAAACACATTCCCACATGTACACAAAGGCTGCAGGCTACACATCCCACAGCAATGCTGCCATATTGGGACCCGTTTGAATATAAGTCTGCATTTCTGGGAACATTTTGATATGCCTATGTACCTTACCAATTGTATTCAGTTCTGAGGGGTTGGGGGTGAGTTGTACTTGCTGTGTTAATGTGACATGGAATGACCATTCTTTAGATAGATTTTTTTTTTAATCTGTAACAGGAAACTCACCAATTCACATTTTCTTATTACCATTCAAGTAACTTGAAAGAACATCCATAGTAACTTTGTGTACTATGTTATGGAGTGTGCCTGTTCCTGTTGTACAAATATTATAGGCATCTGGGATGTGACACCACATGGTCTGGCAGATAGGTGCCAATATTTCAGAGGAACCATCTGCCTCGCTGTGTACCAGACTAAACAGTGTTACCTGTAGAATATCATAATCTAGGTTTGTGTAATACTTTGTCTTCATGCTGTCTTAGCACAAAGTTTGCCATTGAATTTAATTCGAGTGCATGCCAGTCATACATAAGAGTGGGGACTACACGAGACCAGATCAGTCAGACTGCTTGGAACTCTCATAAGACTTAAAGGACATCTAGCTCTATAAAGCATGGCCAGATATAAATCTTGTCTGGTGTTGTATGGGATGTAATGGGTCTTGTGCCAGTCTTACCAGGCAGGAGAGCAGTTGAACGGGAAACATGACTGCTATTGACACAATATTTCATTGCATTGTTATGTTGTTCTAGTTATTATTTTATTATGGAGAACAAACTTATTGCAGTCTATATTTATACAGATAATGTTAATGGAATGCTGCAAGTTTTATTTGTGGCTGTTGCATAGGTATATGTAAATGATATACCATAGCTGTCATTTCACAGTCCAACCATTGCCAAGTCTGTATGATACAACCATGCCTCTTTGCTGATGATAATAGTAGCATTGTGTGTCACAGAAAGTGGCCAGTAATGATGCCGTTGCTGAGTTAATAAAATGGTTTATATTAAAGAAACATACATTAAAGATTTATGAAACAATTTTAATGAGATTTCCTATTAATAGTGAAATGTGTGTTACTTTACGTGTAGGTTGTAACAGTAATACAGCTGGCAAAGTAGTTACATTACTTGGCCTGCAAATTGATAATTTTATGTATTTCCCCTTACCAATGAATACCTGTTCTCATAACTTTCATTGTAGACAAACAAGGTGACTAAATACCTGTGCAAACAAGGTACAGGCATCCCTCACTTAATGCTCATAAGTGGTTCAAGAAAACAGAATTAAGTGAGAGAAATTTTCCGTAAGAATTAATGTTCATAGATCTTGATATTGTAGCTGTTTTGGGTTACAACATGGCGTAATATTGTAGGAATGATACAGTATTTCAGGATATCTTACCGATTCCATCCTCAGGCTTGATAAAACAAGAATGATGCCAGGTTACTGGGTTGAGTGTTTATATAGTGAGGGGACCAGATACAATTGGACCACACCAATGTCCTGAAACGCCATATTGTTCCTGCAGTATTACACCGCGTCTTAAGCCAAAAGGACTACAACATAAGTTTCATCCAGCAAAAGCCTCAGATCATGTTCATAGATCTTATTTGTACTCTTAACTTACACTTCACTGATAATTAAATCCCAGCATCAGGTGTACTTCAGTCCTGAAATCATATCAGTGATTAGAAGCACACACAGTACAGTTCAATCTCAGAGCCCTTAAAGGTGTTGCTGTCTTTCTGTATTGTCTTTATTCTTCAAACCATATTGTAGTATCACTCCCTCTAAGTCTAACACATTGCAAATATGAACTGTGTTCTCAAATGTAATGACATTCATCTTTATCGTTAATAACAAGCAGCATCTTCTGTGAACTTTTACAGAAGCTTATTTCTTGTGTTTGTTGCGTTGCTTTTGCCATGGCTAAGAGAATCCAAAAAAATAACCACAGCATACTCAACAAACAAGATGAGATGCAGCTTATCCATACTGTACCACTTACAGCACTAAATTAAATTATGGTTATGAACTGCTGTGCTCTTTCCTGGCTTTTTTCTTGAGACGCTTGGTAATTTCCATGCCACTCAACAAGCTGCTAATAAACTGTTAATGCTGACCAACTATGCTTGGCCATCAGTTAATGCAAGGTGGTGGCAGCAAATACAAATGCAGGCACTCAGAAAATAGATCAGCCACATAACATTTCTGCAAGAATTAAAAAGAAATGCAATTGGCACGAGTGCTGTAGTGAAACAGCACTAAGTGATGTTCACTAATAGCAGGGAATGCCTGCATTTCATATTTGTATTGTATTATATGTATACAGTTACTTGTTCAACATCCTTTTACTAAAAGGATGTATGGAATGCATACAAATTCTGCATATGTAATTATAAATACAGTTAGTGTGGATTAACCATTGTACACATTTGTTGTGCCCTTGAAGTGTCAGAACACGGAAAATGAAATTATGTAAATTTCTTTTAATATTAAGAGCACTTTATTATGAAGAATACGCAAAAATATGTCAAACTCATATGAATGATAATGAAACTTTTTTATGAAGAGTTGTATATATTAGTATCGAATCCCGGTGGGGATGAGGCCCACCCAGCCTCCTGAAAAATGGGTACCAGGTCTTTTCCAGGGGTAAAGTGCGGCCAGGGCGTGCTGATGACCACTCACCCCCTTCTAGTGCCGCAGTCATGGAAGAGTAGAGCTATGCCTCTACCCACCCCCGGGGCCACACCAGGCCTGTAACAGGATCACTTTATCTTTTGTATATATTAGTATTTTAATAAAGTGCTCTGCCGGTCCCAGTCTGCGGCCGCTCACCTGCTGGGGTTGTGGGTTCGAATCCCACTGGGGGGCATGGACGTTTGTCTGTTGTGAGTGTCGTGTTGTCAGGTAGAGGTCTCTGCAATGAGCTGATCACTCATCCAGAGGAGTCCTACCAACTGTGATGTGTCGTATGTGATCTAGAAACCATGAATGAGGAGGCCCTGGCCCACTAGGGGCTGTCGCGCCAATAACAAACAAACAATACAGTGCTCTACTCAGAAACCATGTAATAAAGTGTTGGTTAAATATGTCCATGTTGACAGTAATGTAGCATTAGTCTGGTCTTTGTGGCGGCTTGTATTGAGGTGTTGAGGCTGCACGTGACTGCAGTTGTGTCATATTGGTCAGACTGATCTGCTCTGGTCTGCTTCCATATGACTTCATGTTGTCCTTCCCTTGAAGTAATATAGGAGAGTGGGGGTGTAGCTCCACTTTTTCTTAACCTTAGCACTAGAAGGAGGTGAATGGTTAGCTTCACACCGAGGCTGATTTACCCCTGAGGAATGAGTCTCTGGTACTGACTGGATAGAAGGCCGGGTGGGCCCTGTATCTGTTCTGGACACTTCGTAGAAAGCTGCAGATTTGTATCACATTTTGTCAAACCTGCATAGCACATGATACATTAATATATTACATAACACAAACGTCATTAAGATTTGTAACTTTTATTTAGAACTTTTCTGATTTGTAGAGTAATGAAGAAGGCTTGCAGTTTTCGCTACGTGGCTGTGAGAACTCAAGCTCGCTATATTTAAGAAGCTGAACTGAAAAATAATTTTTAACCTTGTACATTGTATACGATCAGCTTTGTAAATTTGTGTCTTCAGTGAAACCAATGAGGTATGCAAATTACACATTCTGCAGTCAAGTTCATTTTGTGTCTCGATGGACATCGTGTTTCCTCTGTTTCAGCAGAAGGAGCAACTGGAGTTGAAGAAGTACAAAGAGCGACTTAAGGATAGGGATATCCAAAATGCATTGTCATTTGCAGACCATAGTCAGCGCCTTGAGAGTCTGGATCGGGAGTATCGAGAAGTGGAAGCCCAGTACAATCAAGTCTTACAGCGTCTTGCATCCCTGTGATTTGTTCATACAGTGTTGATAGGTGTGCAGCTGTTACTGTGGAGTGAGGGAGCAACAGTGGAGTTGGTTGCACACCTGTGCTAAATAGCGATGGAGTGGTGACTTCTCCTTTTGTGTTGTGTAAGAAGACTATGTTTTCTATATTTTTCAATTGTGAATTGATGCTGCAAAAAATTGTATTACAGATGTTATTAATTTTCTGCTTGATTGCATGTTAATAAGTTTCAAGGAACCATACAATTCTAACAAAATATAAAAAAAAACTCCATGCAGAAGAAACTTGAGAAGTTCAGTTATTCTAGACTTTTATTGATTTTGATTGTGTCACATGTGAAAATTGCCTGTTGCTGTATTATTTAGGTTTTGAATTGTAACTTCATTCACTTTGATTTTGGCTTGCACTGTGTTCAGGAGGCATTTCGTACTGTGATATAGCTCTGAAAACTGACAGAAGCTGCTTATCCTTTGCTGTGTAGCTCTGCAGATAGTTTGTTTTGTTGCAGTATTTGAGGTTCTCACTGTAATGTTGATGAATTTTTCAGTTTTTTAGGACACAACATGATGTTTGGTATAGAAGTATTTATGTTAAAAATAATAATAATCAGAACAGGTACATGTTTTGGTGTAGAGATCAACCATAATCATGGTAGATGTACAGTTGTTAAAAAGAGTAAAAAATGCAATGAATAATGTGTAATCATGTTTTATGTTTTTATGGGATCCCACAAGTTTCAACGATTATTTGCAGTTAAAACTGTAGTATTTGTATTTGGTCAATAGTAGCTAGATGGTTATTTTGTTAACAGTTTTTATTACTTAAAAGCAAACAGTTTAATGGATATTATTACCTTCATACATATTAAAATCAATGGTGTCATAGGCATTGGTTACAAATGTAGGTCAGAAGATAATTCATATGTGAAGTATAGTTATTAAAGCAGAATAAATATTTGGTTATTAGAATGTAGAATAAATTTCTGGACAGAAGTTTTTCGATGTCATATCCATGATCGGGGTGTGTGCACTGTTTACATGTTGCTGAACAACCTAAAATTAAACTTAACTAAAGTACTAAGAAATATACCACTCTACAATACTCCCCATAACTCAGCATGACACACATGAAATATCCACTCACATACATTGGTAATCAGTGCCCAAGATTCCATCTGTTATAATGTTTATAAATGTAATATAATGTGCATTTACCCATTTGTTTTTAACCTTTAACGTACGGACTTTTAAATGCCGCGCACTCCTCTTCCGCCGGAATTTAAATGCCATTTAAACCGTAACTTTACAGTTTTTTCGGAAAAAAAATTGTAGTTCTTGTTCTAGACGTGATAAAAATATGAATCAAAAACGAGATTATAGTTAAGACATGGG
>Ga0123357_10013043_pt1 | contig 10748 bp, 8 predicted proteins | sample TergutEmb28metaG_FD_89873 | JGI IMG/M metagenome (GOLD analysis project Ga0123357, IMG submission 89873) | Embiratermes neotenicus P4 segment gut microbial communities from Petit-Saut dam, French Guiana - Emb289 P4 | ecosystem: Host-associated > Arthropoda: Insects > Digestive system > Gut ...
ATCTTGATCTTTAAATTTTTGGATAGCAACCTGGAAGACAAAAGATTCTGCACCGAATGATAGCAAGCATTTCCTGACCTCAATCTGCTCTTAATTTCTTCTGCAATAAAATTTTGATTTGTTAAAATTGTTCCCAAATATTTAAACTCTTCCACCCTCTCGAAGGTACTATTATCAATCCTCACACTGTGAATTATTCCTGCATTCTGATCTCAAGACATGACCATGTACTTTGTTTTATCAGCACTTACTTCCATTCCAGTCTCCCTAGTAGCAGCTACTAAAGCTTTTGCATTTTCCTTTAGAGTATGTATGCTTCCTGCCAGCATATTAACATCATCGGCATAAGCCAGAAGCTGATGTGTACCATTTAGTTTCAAGCCATCCTGGTTTACCGGAACCCTCCTAATGGCGTACTCTAAAGCAAAGTTAAAAAGCATTGGTGATAGAGCGTCTCCTGGTTATTACTACGTTTAAAATTAATTCCTACAGCTTTGTTAAAGTATGCTAAAATAAGAGGAATATAAGTGTTATAAACCACAGCTTCTGAACCTAGGACATGGAGGCCGACCGCATAATGTAAAGCATCCCTTACATTCTTTAACAAAACCAACGAACGCAACAAGACCACCGCCCACAATTCTCCAAACATCACAATGTTACTGTTAACGCCATGAACACCATAACAAGTGCAAGTCCAACCGATGAATCTCTGCAAACTACACTCCTAGACTATAAACTACGTCCAAGTAAGACAGTACAGCAGAAGGATGGATGCTTCCATCTTGACAGCCCGTCGCTTGTAGCTGTCAGACCAGTAATTGCATTCTACAAGCATAAAACATAACCAGCACCGCGCAGGTGACATGGTCAGTGTATTCAAACATAAACAATGGCCTAAGTATGGCGGCTAGAACAGATTAGATGATAACTCTGCAGGAAGTAGGGCAAATGCGAAGGCATCGAGTGAACACAGAAAACGCTCTAGATTTGCGTTAGGCAGCCGCGCAACGAGGGCAGTCTCGATTATTACTCTTCACCGGATATCATCATGATGATGAAGACAAGGAGGATGAGACCGATTGTGCATGTTGCGTGAAAAATGTGTGCGGAGATGTGGTTGGAAGAGCAGAAGGAAAGAGACCACACAGAAGACCTAGAAGGTAAGGAAAGCATATTAATATGGGTCTTACAGAAAATAGGATTGGAGGGTGTTAACTAGATTAAACTGGCTCAGGGCAGGAAAAAGTGGCGAGCTCTTGTGAATGTGGTAATTAACGACTGGCATCCATAAAACGCGCCGAATTTCTTGTTCAGCCGAGGAACTGTCAGCTTTTAAAGAAAGACGCTGCTCTAATGGGTTAGTTAGGTTCACGATTAGAATGTCGACTGCATTATCGGCTACTCTGAGGATTTCTATGTGAAAGATCACGCTTTGACCAGCTGTAAGAATGAAAGGATTGAGGAAAATATTTGAAGTAACAGGACCTAGAGACTTTATCTTGTTCACATCCGTGCAGTTATGTCACTATTTTATTTAAAAATCCGACTAATGTACTATATACATGTTAACACCAATTTTAATTACATTATTATACTCCTACATGTTTCATCCCTCAAGAGGCCATCCTCAGGGAGTACTGATACATTTTGTGAGCAGGGTCAACAAAATGACTGTCCAGATGTAAATACCAGATTAATGAGCAGCGTGTTGACAACTGTCATGTGACGTACAGCGCGCTGCTCTTTAACCTGATACTTAAATCCCGACACGTGTTTTGTTGACCCTCCTCACCAAATGTATCAGTGCTCCCTGAGGATGGCCACTTGAGGAATGAAACATGTAGGAGCGTAAGACTGTGAATAAAGTGATGATAACATGTTTAGAGCATTAGTCGGATTTTTACATAAAAATGAAATGCAGACTTCATATAACGAAGAGTTTCACATTCCGCATGTTTAACTGTATGATTTTTATTATTTTTTAAATTATTTTTTTGCTTAAGTGTGATTTATTTAACAATAATATATATTTTTGCCTTAATTATCAATCACACACAATGCATATTAACTTCAAAGATTCATCTTGTCGAAATCAAGTATTATTATTATTATTATTATTATTATCATCATCATCATCATCATCATCATCATCATCATCATCTCCTTTATGCAGGGTATTTATACTTATATTCCTGAACCAAACTATGTCCCTAGGGAATACATTGTTGCAGCTATTTTGTTGTCACTATTCATGATGCTTATATCGTTAGTTACAGTGTTGAATCTATTGTACTTTTACATTAGTACTTTGCGAAATATGTGTGCAGTGCCCAATATGGCTGTTTTCTGGAGTTCCTTTACTTCATGTTTCCCTGGTATGTTGCTCACGTATTTTCTGAATGACTTTGAAATAGTCCCAGTCGTCCCTATTATTAGTGGTATCACCTTTGTTTTTACATTCCACATGCGCTATATTTCTATTGTAGGTCTTTATACTTTAGAATCTTCATGGCTTCTTTTTCAATCACATTTCTGTCTCGTGAAATTGCAATGTCTATTAACATACATGTTCCCTTTTCATTATCACGAATTATAATGTCTGGTTTGTTATTGGAGATAGTTCTGTCAGTCTGTACTTGTTGATTCCACAATGTGGTTACCTTATTATTATTATTATTATTATTATTATGCCTTATTTCGTCTTAATTATCCGGCATAATATCCTAATCTTGTTCAAACAATAGTGTTCGATTATCAACGGCCCCTCTGCCTGCCGTATTTTACGTCATTATTCCGAAAACGGCATGTTTATCGGAATGAAAATGCACGACAAGTAACGCGTTCTGACTTTATCGAAGACTTATATCTGAAACTTTTCTCAACCCAGAATGAATTCAGCGAGATAATGTCATAAACGTAGTTAGGGCTTCAAGCAAATTTGTTCGATGTTAACCAAACCGTAATTTTCCCAAAACACTGTGATAAAATCACCAACATAAAATCTCACGAAAATCCGTCCAGTTGGAACGGTGTGGTTCCGATGCGGACACGCGGATGGGAGGCCAGAAGCACGGATGTTACGAAGCTAATAGTCGTTTTTCGAAACTTTGCGAAAGCTCCTAACAACAAATCCATTCTACCAGCCTTCTGCACAAGCCACTGCGAGGATAAACAACAAACAGTCGGGTATCAGAATGTCAAGTTTCAACACCGCTGACACCAGAAACTTCCTCTGAACACAGTGCTCAGTACTCTCAACCCTACCTCCCTTTGACCAATATTCGTATTATCTTTCCTTCATCTATATTCATGCTTCTCAATCTATTTTAGCCCATGGAACCCTAACAAAAGCTACAGAACTTACTGAGGAACCCCTACCTGTCTGCAAAAAGTGAAATATAAAATTAAACACCGGCATTTAGCTTTTATGCAAGTTAAATTAAAAAAAAAAAATTCTAACCTCAAACCCACCGACAATCTGATCATTTCGCATGACACATTGACCCTGTCTATGGCCAGCTGTGCTGGCTGACTGGACTACAGGATCAGGAAGCTTCTGGACTGAATACGCGATTGATTGTGTGCGTGATATCAGTGACAGAATGATTAGTGGAAAGTGTCACCACACGAATTTTAATTTGTACATATAAATTTAGAACAGCCAATAAAACTCTTCAGCCAATACGCATTTTCGTCTCTCGGAACCCTTAACACCCCTTTGCGGAACCATGAGGTTCCGCGGAACCCAGTTTGAGAAACAGCGGTCTAGATACAACGAAGTTAAAATTATCCCAATGCCGAAGCTTGCAGCCATGAAGGCGTTTGGATGAAGGAAATGTGGAAAAGGGGGGGAGGACTTCAATCATGTCGTCAAACACACACTTCATATCAATCCACATCATTCAAAGGTCATTATGCAGTCACTGTGGCAAATAAGAACAAGTTTAGGGAGATCTATACAGGAAATGTTAAGAATTAGGCTGGCAATATGATGCAGGGTTGCTGCACATGAACCCCGAAAAGAAATATAGACCTGCTTGTCCGCTGGGGAGGCAATGATTTACCTCGTAACTCAGATACTGTGACCAGAAGTACGGTCACAATCAAGTTCCTTGTCTCTCAGTCCAATCTGCTATTCCTTGGGGAGGAAACAGCGGCGATAGACAGGACATCAGCTCAGCAGTACACACAGCACTCAGCCTGCACTCACAAAAATTCGGAAGGTTCAATCAAGAACGTGTTATGTCAGCGGCTCCAAAAGCTGCAGGTGTTATTTCCTAAACCAAGATAAGAAACGTGTGTATGAATGATGAGACACTGACACGCGCCCTGATCTTCGTATCCTCAGATGGTCATACCATTTTATCTATTGTAGCCAAAATTTGTTGTTCAAAACTGTAGGTATGTCACAGCATATCACTACTGCGACTAGGGAACGTTTCCATTCCTTGTTATTCTGTTTCTATGAAGACTTTACTACTTATATTCACATGCTAATTTTGTCTGTGTTATATCTGCCGGTCATAAAAGTTTCAACCGCCTGAAATATGTTACAGTTGTTGATTTCAAACACACAATTTGTAGGTGTTATTCGTAAACATAGGGGCCGGGTAGCTCAGTCGGTATAGCGATTGACTACGGGCTGGACGGTCCGGGATCGAAACCCGGTGGGGACGAGATTTTTCGCCCGTCCGGACCGGCCCTGGGGCACACCCAGCCTCCTGTACAACGGGTACCGTGTCTTTCCCGGCAGTAGAGGCGACCGGGGCGTGGGGCTGACCCCCCACCACCATCTAGAGTTCCGAGGCCCTAGAAAGAGTAGAGCTATACCTCTACTCACCATAAGGGCCTTCGTGACCTATAAAAAGCGTGAAAACCTACCTATTCGTAAATATTCGGTCTATCTATGCACCTAACCATCAATTAATCCAACCATTCATTCTTCTAGCCGTCTAGTCTACCGGAAAGACAGTTAAATAAGACACTCTGTCCGTTGAGAAGGAAGTAGCATCGAACACCAATTTCCGTGATGTCATCGTATCCTATGCTCAAGAAAGTCGAGGAAGGTGGGTTTCGTGCCGGCAGTGCAGTCAAAATGGGGAAGTGGCACTAAACATGTAGTCAAGTGGCATAACTACACTGAATGTTGAAACCGATAAAAACTGGATTACTTAATACATACCAGGCATGGTTAAACGTATTAAACGTACTGGGATTTTTTTTTGACTATAATGAAAAAAGGGGGTTACCGCAGAAATTGATTCGCCAAGTGCCCGTTACCCCTCTAGGACGGCACTATCTGCATCACTGCACAACAGCAGCACCAAGTTCAACGGTACGGACATCCCACGCTGAAGGAACGCTGCCGGCCTCTCCTAGCTGTAAGGTCCGGCATATTCGTATTCCCAGTTCTGCGTGTCGTTCGTGCCTTATACTCTTCCGTCCCAGCGCACTAATACCACCATAACCAAGAATAATCTGCTGCTATTCCTCCTACTCATGAATTAGATACGTACAGCCTCTACCGCATTGAACGTCCTACTTCGAAGGGGTCCTTCGTGTTACATTTCCGACTGTCCCAACTTTCACGTGCATGAACAGGCCAGAGTCATGTCTGCGGTAGTGGTAACTGTGCTTTTAACGTTTCCGCTAAATCGGAACCCTTATGAAGTCTCATTAATTCGGCGGACACACCATCCAAGATTATCTCAGATAGCAGACCGCTTACGCACAATTCGCTGGAGACGAAATAGTGACAAATATTAAACCTACTTAACTGTAAAAAACCTTTATTAGGTCAGTGTAAAAATGGATCAGAAAGCAATTTTCCTTGCAGTAATGACAGTAAAACTAGGACAGGAAAAACATAAAGGAAGTTAAATCACTTCAACTATTAACCAACAAATGCACCTAAATAACTTTCATTTAAAACACTTAAAACCACTCCGACATGTTTCGATCTTTTCAGGTCATCATCAAGGAGTTTCGTCGTTTCTTGCTAAAGTTATTACATATTCATGATTTAGTTCTTTTTGTAAACAATTTGTTGTGGCAGCATATCATGTTGTGTAGGAATCTGTTGTAGAGAGTGTAGTTGGCTAGATATGCGTAGCATACGACGCACACCTAGCCAACTACACCCTCTACAACAGATTCCTACACAACATGATATGCTGTCACAACAAACTGTTTACAGAAAGAACTAAATCGTGAATATGTAATAACTTTAGCAAGAAACGACGAAACTCCTTGATGATAACCTGAAAAGACCGAAACATGTCGGAGTGGTTTTAAGTGTTTTAAGTGAAAGTTACATAGGTGCATTTGTTGGTTAATAGTTGAAGTGATTTTACGAAATGCACGGTGCAACGATGAGATTCATAAAGGAAGTTAAGTTCATCTGAGTACCAAGTATTGAACTCGTGGATTCCGTGGTCTGAAGGAAGTATCAAGAACGAAGAGGATTGCGGAAGGATAGCAATGTTCAGCACGAAATGAGAGCCACATGGGTTCCTCGATAAACGGCAATGATGAAGATAGTAATGAGGAGGAGGAGGAGAGAGAGGAAGGTGACAGTAGAGAAGGATACACACAAAAATTATAAAAGCAAACAATATTAATTACTAAGGCTTAAGAACCTTGAATACTGAAATGTGTGCGTTGTCCATTCACAAAGTTAGTCATAAACACATAACTGGAAGGTCATATTATTCCGTCTTCCTATCCACACCTTCTAATTCAAACCGGTTTGATTTAAACAAAATTTTTATTCCGAATTAAATGAAGGCTGACGTCCAAATTTCGTTCTGACCCATTGTCTGTTGCTGATTACAACTTCTAATCAGCAACAAACTATAATATCATTTTATAATAAAATTTTTAATATTGCGTATTTTAACTAAAACCTAAATATAGGATATGTATGAATATCGTTACGCTGTTTATTGCTGTACGTTATAACACCATTGGTGCAAACTCACTGAAGATGACGAATGTGCCGAAAGATGTAGGGGCAGAGTAAAGTTAAAATACACAATACATGGAAGAGTGCATTTGTTGGTGGTGATATCAAGAGTTTGTAATAGGCCTACACCTTCACAATATGTAATTCTTATTGCTTTTCAACTGCAACAGTAGTTGTACGAACGCGCCTCACTGTTACGTTGCATGTACATTGCCTGCCCTGTGGAATGTTCAACATATTGGTGCAGTAAGGAACCGGTAGGATTTAAAAGGTTAATTAGTTCTGAGGTGTGTCATCCCCGTTGTGTGTGAAACACTAATAGAGAGGTAAATTCAGTCAGAAAAAACAAATATAATTGTATGCTAGATGATGGTATTTATTAGCAAGTAAATAACTTACATATATCGGCCTATTTCGGCCATCTTCACGTTATTACAATTTTGCTCAAAGAGTGTCATATATATATATGTCTATACTGGTGGTAATGTGAGATCTCAACAACATAAATACCATCATTTAGCATACAATTATAGTTGTGTTTCCTGACTGAATTTACCTCTCTATTGGGTTAATTAGCTTTGTCAACACAATTCACCTTTTTTTTCAGTGTAGAGTATCGCATGTTCAGATTTCGGTCAAGAAGAGATTTTTGTATCTGCAACTATTGCACATCACGACGGCACAACCCTGCAAATTCCAAACAAGAGCGTTCTGAAAATCTACAAATATCTAATTACAGCAAATGTTTCCACTCAAGCCTCGGTAACACCTGTACGAAGACTGAAACACGCAGTGTCCACCCAGCAAACTCTAACTTGTATAACTGAACAGATTTACTTGGAGACGGACTTACATTGTTCTTATTCTGAGTCCCTCAATCGCCACCCCTCAAACAAGGACGCCACAAATAAACTTGATAAGACCGTCAGACCTATTTACGGACATGCCGCGCGCTGTTGGTCTTCCATTATATCACAATGGCATTATCCCCACAGGCTGGCTGTTGATAGAGAGGCCTTGATAAGGATGATAGTCTAAGGTACTTGTTATTATATACAGCTGCCCGCCGGGAATTGGACCAAGTTTCTCAAACGATATTTGATACGTCACTACATCTCCCTGAAATTTCAACACCCTACTGACGAACCCTGTGATGTCGAACGGCGAACAAACTTGGGGGTTTTACGCGGATCTTCCGTCGAACGTGAGTTCGAACGTACGTCATACCTTAAGCATGCAACTTTATAGAATGTACCAATTACACGACGTGTAGCCAGTTGGACAGGTAGCAAATTACGCCCCAGAAGAGCGCAATCTTAACACACATCATACAGCGACGATTGGCCTAACTCTCAAATGTCAAGTAAGTGTCTTTTATCTCGTATCGGTAATATGGACTGAAATATATCACGGCTAAAGGGAATTCTGTACGAATGTCCATTTCGGAATAATAATAATAATAATAATAATAATAATAATAACCTTAACACAAATTACAAAGAAGACCAGTTTATAAATATTTTTAAAAGCCACGAAAGCACTCAGCCAAATATGAACTCAATACCTAAGACAGCAGCAAAGATTATAGAAGAATTAAGTCAACCAAATGAGAAGAGCGACGCAAAACAGGATGGAATACAACACACAAAGGCAAGATTGGGAGAGTCCCTAAAGAAAAAATGGTAAAACAAAGCAATGCATGGGCAATACATTAGAAATATAGATAGTTTATTAGTGAAGAAGACACGTTCCTCTGGCTATCGAAGGGAGACCTAAAAGCAGAAACTGAAAGTGAAATAGTGGCAGCACAAGACCAGGAGCTACATACAAAGTATTATGCGACAAAAATATTGAACACAGAGATAGATAGCAAGTGCGGACTTTGCCAACAATTTGAAGAGACAATACACCACATAATATCAGCATACCCAATACTGGCAGAAGAACAGTACATAAAAAGACATGATAGAGTGTGTGCACAACTACACTTCAACATATGCAAGGAAACAGGGGAACAATTGGACAAAAAACATGTGCCAAAATCAGCAGAAACAAGTCAAGCAGGCAAGGTAACCATATTGTGGAATCAATGTACGAACTGACAGAACTATCCCCAACAACAAACCAGACATTATAATCCGTGATAATGAAAAGGGAACGTGTATGTTAACAGACGTTGCAATTTCACGAGACAAAAATGTGATTAAAAAAGAAGCCAAGAAGATTTTAAAGTATAAAGACCTTGCAATAGAAATATAGCGCATGTGGAATGTAAAAACAAAGGCGATACCAGTAATAATAGGGACGACTGGGACTATTTCAAAGTCATTCAGAAAATACGTGAGCAACATACCAGAAAAACATGTAGTCAAGGAACTACAGAAAACAACCATATTACTTATGTAAAAGTACAATAGATTCAACACTGAAACTAACGATATAAGCACCATGAATAGTAACAACAGAATAGATGCAACACTATTCCCTAGGGACATAGTTTGTCTCAGGTATATAAGTATAAATACCCTGCATAAAGGAGATGATGATGATGATGATGATGATGATGATGATAATAATAAAGATAATAATAATAATAATAATAATAATAATAATACAATTACTGTTTACGAAGACGCCGAGTAAACAGTCAAGTGGCCTACAACAGAAACAGCACAACATACAAACAAACGTAAAAAATAAAAATAAACGGGACAAATGAACAAAATGAACAAACAATAAATAAACTTTAAAAATTAATCTGGACATCTAATGTTATGAAACTAAAAATAATATCAAGTCCGACGTAGTTAGATATTTTGCCTCCTGAAGACACAAAAGACTGACAATGGATCCTGCCGCAGTGGCACTCCTGGCGGATGGACAATTTTAGTTTTAACATGAAATAAAGTATAGTATCGGCGGCTCAAGGTGGCAGCTCGTTGACCAGTAATTTCCATTGTAAGTGTGCAAGATTGCGACCCCCGTAAAACACAAGTAACAAGCACTGCGTCAAGTTGATGCCTTCTCTCATGCAAAGTGCACAAATTCGGAATTTGAAGACCATTACTGTCTGGGAAAATAATCGATTATAGCAACAAGCTGAAAACTGCCGCATAATGCTTGCAACAGTAATTAATAATAATAATTATTATTACTATTATCCTTGTTATCACCTTTATGCAGGGTATTAACAATCATATACCTTAAACAAAACATGTTTCTAGGGTATATAGTGCAGCTGCTATTCTGTAGTTACAATTCATGGTACACGTAATGTTATTTCGCCTGTGAAATGTTTTGTAATTTTACATTATCACTTTCTTCTTATATTACTATTAGTAATATAAACGCTACTGTTTTTCAGCCTTTATTTAGAATAAGCAATTACGAACATCCAAGCCAGTCAGTATCAGAATTAACAAAAGACATATCAGCTTCTGCTTTGTTCTAAGCTGCTAATTTATGGAATGAAAAATGTGCAATCAGAATCACAGACGCAATATTAGGTGCTTGTGGGTGGAATGGTCCGGCAGCACAGGAAGAAAAAATTAAGCAGGCATGTATGTTCCATAACTTACTTACTTACTCCATCGTGCAGAGTCCTTCTTGAGAAGCTAACTGGTTTGAAGCTAGTCATGAAATTTCCCGCATTTCACGTAACCCGAAGGTTCATTACCGCACTCACAAGCGTCCGCCAACTGTCTCTATCCTGGGCCAGCCCAATCCAGTCCATATACCCACATCCCACCACCTGGAGATCCATCCTAATATTATCCACCCA
>Ga0123357_10013044_pt1 | contig 10748 bp, 14 predicted proteins | sample TergutEmb28metaG_FD_89873 | JGI IMG/M metagenome (GOLD analysis project Ga0123357, IMG submission 89873) | Embiratermes neotenicus P4 segment gut microbial communities from Petit-Saut dam, French Guiana - Emb289 P4 | ecosystem: Host-associated > Arthropoda: Insects > Digestive system > Gut ...
ATCCTACATGGGTGTTGGTCTTTGCTCCAGATCACTACAGGATTTTCTGTCTTTGACAGTTTGGCTCCATTTTCTCAGATTTAGCTTCTTTAAATCATTTATCACTCTGCTGTCCTTTAGTTCTTACTCCCTTAGGGTTCTAATCAGTAATCTGCTTAACTAGTTTTGTATCTTCCATTCTGTCAAGCTGTCCCCACCATTTTATTCTTTGTGTTTTTATACATATAGTTTTATATATAGTTCTCCGGAAGAGAACTATAATTACATTATTTATGAAAAGTAAAACAACCTAACCTAGATGGAATATGAACATAGAGTGAGAAATTTGATTAAGCTGCCTAGTCATTTGTAGTTCGTTACGGTTGGGTTTAAGGCATTGCTTGTGCAATACAGACGTCCACATTTCTTGGGTTTGGCAGCAATGGGACAATGAATTCTGAATTCTGAAAGAGACTGATGAACTCATCTAGCGGCAGTGGCGCAGCTGGGGGTACAGAAGGGGGGAAGCAAGTGATGCAGCTTCCCTGGGCAGCAGAGCGATTATTGTAAATGAGAAAAAAAAATTGATTCTCAGCGCCCAACAAATTTTAAATTATTTAGCCGAATAAAAGGAAATTCAATAAGACACTAACAGTTTATTGCTAAACTCACAGAACAGGTGTTGCATGTTGCAGGTATAATGTGATGGTTTCCATTTAATAGAGCTTTCCAGATGATCCAGTGACAGAAGTTTCAGCTTTTACTTTACCTGTAAGCAGTAAAACGTAAAAAGGTAAAGTGATCCCGTTACAGGCCCGGTGTGGCCCAGAGAGTGCGTAGGGGTATAGCTCTACTCTTCCATGACCGCGGCACTAGAAGGGGGTGAGTGGACAGCAGCACTCCCCGGCCGTACTTTACCCCTGGGAAAGACCCGGTACCCGTTTTACGGGAGGCTGGGTGGGACCCAGGGCCGGTCTGGACGGGCGGAAAATCTTGTCCCCACCGGGATTTTTTTTTATTTTAACTTTTTTCGATCCCGGACCTTCCAGCCCGGAGTCAGTCACTATACCGACTGAGCTACCCGGCCCACCTGTAAGCAGTGTTATTACAAAATTATCAGAGAAGTATATATTTTGTAAAATACCATGATTCTCTTCTATTCAGCTGATTATTCTTGAATTATTTCTCATACATACTTGGTATGTCTATTTCTGTAGGTTGCACCGTATCACGTACAGTACACATGTCTGCATGAGAATCTGTTCCACTCCCTGTGTGAGGAAAATGGTGGCATTGTTAACCTGCCACAGGCCAAAGGTGATGATGCCTGGAAAGTTTATTTTGATGATCCAGCTGAGGAGATAGTTGATGAGTTTGCAATGAGATATGGCATTGAATCTATCTACCAGGCCATGACGTGAGTACTACTCAAAGTTAGTCAAACACTTAAAATAATTTCTATCAGACCCACATATTTCTTGACATAAATCTTTCATTTTGTAGAGAATTGAAATACTGCTGAATCTAATTCACAAATTTCATACAAATTACTATGAGTAATACATTTATCAGCATGGTGCATACCTATATTTCCTTTTCATAATATAACCAGCAACAACAGAAACCACAGAACTGAAAATTCTCCCATTCTCTGAGTGAATGTAATTAACCTTTTAAAATGGTACATACTTTTACGATTCACTGTTGCCAAGTTGGGTGTCAGCAGCATGTTACAAAAATGTCAAACGTGTTCTAAATTTAGAGTAAAATGAAATTTTACTTAACATACTTTTTTTTAAACAATGCGACACTAGTTTATGGGTGTGTACTTCCTACCATTGAATGTTTTTGTCAGTATGGATCCTTGGATGTTGACATACGGCCTATTTGTTCTTGAAAGAGATAAATGGAGAATAGTCTAAATTTTTCCACAGAAAAATATTTGCATGCAAATCAGTAGCCCCATCATAATAGTTTCTTGTTTGAGAACAGTAATTCCACAAGTGTTGTTCATGTGTTTCAGTACAGCATGGTACATCTTTTTATGGATTGTCACACACACACACACAAATTCCAGGCATCTTATGAACTAACTCACATCCATCTTTTATTTTCTTTTGTAGTGCTGCTGCATTATTAATTACAATAGCATACACACACACACACACACACACACACATGCACACACACACACACACACACAAATACAAACACACAGAGGTTTGTGGCTGTGGACGGAGGGGATCAAGTAGTGTGGCCGCCCCTGGCAGCAGAGTCCAAGGGGTGGCAATATGGGAGGTAAAATTAATATTTTAAATGCAAATATACATATTCTTTGCTCAACAAATTTTAAATTTATGAGTCAAATAAAAGGAAATTCGATAAGTAATTGTAATCTTTGTTAAGTTCATAATTTCTTTCAGGGGCAGCCATTGTGATTATTCGTCCCAGGTGCCACAATCCTAGCTACACTATTTCACACACATTATTACCAAGATGGCCTTTCAAACAAGAGTCCAGCATTATGTTCACATATCTTATTCATACTTTACAGGCACTTCCATTGTTTGTCAACAAAGTACCTGTGTCCATCTGTGCCCGCAGTGATGAGCACACTTCTCGCCAACATCAATGCTTACTATGCGCACACAACAGCATCGTCTGCTGTATCTGCGAGTGATCGATTTGCAGCTTCAAACTTTGGGGTGAGAATTTCTTATCTTAGATCTGTAACATTCTTCTTCTTAAACTTTCATCTGTTTTGGGTATATACTTTTACAGCTTCTCTTATGATGTATCTTAAATTGCAAGCAGAATTTACTTTACAGTTTAGTGAAGTGCTCTGATCATCAGCAATTTTATGAAAATATACTTTATTATCACAATCAGTGTTTTCCCACAGAACACATAACAAAGTCATTATTCAAAATCAGTGGTATGTTTATACACAAATCTCTAGACATGATTTCTATTAAAACTCTTTTGCTAGTATATTATAATAACTGATTATATTTAAGCAGTTGTAAGGAGGTCCTACATTGACAGTTTTCTGTACGTCATCTTCACTGCATTTGTACTTCATATTTATTTGTTATGATCCCTCCCACACAGGTAGTAAACAGTCAACAGAGAGTTACATATGTGAGGAGAAAATATGAACAAATAGGCTTGTCAAGAGGATATGTCATAGTCTCCATCTTTCTATCAGATAATTATAAAGCTTTACAGCAGATAGATTCTTGAAAGTGAAAGCAAATATAAGGACTTGCTGAAATATTAATGTTGTTTGTCTTTGCCACAAGTATGGTCTATGTTGACCCATCCAGGTGGCAGTCTAGCGTTTATTTCTGAGGTGGAAGCACCCAGAGGGCAGGTTCTGTTAACACCAGTGACAGGAAGGTTGTGAAAATGAAGATCAGCGGTGGGAATCTACAGCTTAATGTGGACTCTGAAGTAGGAAAAAGGGGTACCTGATTGATGTTCTTTATGTTCCATGGGTTTATTTGCAATACAAGTAGAAAGCAAATAAAGATTTTTGAAAGGAAAGTGTATAGAAGAATTTTAGGCCCAGTATATGACAATGAAAAAGAAAATTGGAGGAATTAACCAATAAAGAAATTTATGCAATGGTTAAAAAAAACAACTGTAACAGAGACAGTAAGGTTAAATAGGTTATGTTGGTTTGGGCATGTACAGGGAATGTAAGAAAATAGAATTTCCAAACAAGTATTTTATATGAATTTGGAAACAACAAGGCTGCGAGGTAGACCAAGAAATAGAGAGCAAGATGAAGTGAGGGATGATAGAAGACTAGTTGGTGGAAAAGGGTGGAAAGAAAGGGTATATAACAGAGAGGAATGGAAGAAGCTCCTGAGAACGGCAAGGAATCATCACATTCTGCACATTCCAATGGAACGAAAGAATGAATGGTCTCCCACCACCCTCCCAAATAATATTGACAGACAACCATATTCATTTATCTTTTCATTCTGGTAGACCTAAAACATCACATATACCTCCTAGTGGTTTTTTTTAAACTTCTGAACCACCTATTTTTTTTCCAGCACTGTCCTACTTCCAGACCAGACTTAACCACTACATACAAACCACTATCATTTTGTTTGTCATTCTGTTGGATTTGCCTGGAAGAAATGCTGATCTTCTTTTTCAGTACGCATTCTTTGAACAGGAGTTAAAATTAAAACGTTAAAAAAAATGTGTACAGACGTGATGCTGGAGAGTCCATTTCCTTTTTAAGATGCCTGTACTTCCATTTCCTGTTTAAAATGCCTGTACTACAGCCATTGAACTTTCTGTGCTTTTTCTCTGTTAATCTCATATTTTCCTATCTCCTTCGATATATTATGTATTTCACTGGATTGTTTGGGCCCAGTCCTTAAGGTACTGGACTTTATCTGCTGCAGAAATTGAAAACTTCATGGTACACAATTTTCTTGGCTTTTGGTAATGTAAATTTTTTTAAAAACTTTGACACAACTGGCATCGATGAACATCATAAAATAGTATAATTTTGTAAGCATTCACTAATATGTATGTGAATCGATAGGGAACAATTTTATGGTACTAGTTGTCATTCTGCTGTATGACATTTGCACTGACAGGCTGTACTGGGCTATTTTGATTGTAAGTGCTGAAATGTAACACACTAGATTTTGGGGAGAGGATCAGTTCTCTCTTCAGGCTCACTTCTTCCAAAACACCTGTCACTACATGATAATTATGTATACTATAATAAAATCCTGATTAACATTAATTTAGCAAATACAATGTTTTCCAGTAACAGTTTTTTGGAAATAATCATCTTGCAATGACGGTTGTTTTGGAAGAAGCAAGTCTGAAGACAGGAACCAATCCTATCACCGAAACATGCTGTATTTCTTTTTAATATGTACAATGGAAAAAATCCAATAAGTCTGTGAGTTAAAAAACAACAGATTTTTACTGCAACTACCTAAAAGGTGTGTTGTGGTTAGGTCTAGAACAAGCACTAGCTTCCAAGGAGACAACAAAATGGAATGACAAATATAACAGTTATAATCTGTATTATGTACCTGTTCAACTTTATTTCCTTTAAATTTACTTGAAGTTGTGAAATGCGCTCTTCTGCACTATTATGCAGCAACCAGAGTAAATCCTTACCGAAGTTTCGTGACAACCTATCGGTCCCATCTACAAGTGTCAAGAGTCCAAGAATTGTTGGATTCTTGGAATTTCCGGTACTCACTGCACAATAGCCCAGAAGAGTACAGTTCTCATCTACTTCGTAGTAGAAGCTTGAAATCATGCTTACTTTGAAGTTGTCTGAAAGTAATTAATAGATCTTAGTTGTCTGAAATACGGTGCCTTACTTGAAGTTAATTCAGAATATCCATGAGAGGAGTTGGAAACTTTTTGTATTCCTATTAAATTAAATTAACAAATAAATACATTCTTACTGCTTTTGTGCTTCTCTGAGAAATTTGTTCTCTCTCTCAATTGTAAATGGTGCACACTTGCTTCCCTCATAAGATATCACTCAGTAGGTGTATGACTAATTTACACTGTTATATGGAGACACTTTGTCCAGTTATTGAATTCAAACTAAGGGGTCAGAAGTATGAAAAGGGTTTTAACATAGGGTATAAGTAATATATTTTAAAAACAAAGTCTGCTTTTTGGATTGAATTTCAGAAAGAAAAGTTTGTAAAGCTACTAGATCAGCTGCACAACTCTCTCCGTATTGACCTGTCAATGTATCGCAACAACTTCCCTGCATCGAGTGAGGAGAAACTCATGGATCTGAAGTCCACAGTGGACCTACTTACCAGCATTACCTTCTTTCGGATGAAGGTTCAAGAACTGTCTAGTCCTCCTCGGGCCAGCACAGTGGTTAAAGACTGTGTCAAAGCATGCCTTCGATCTACCTACCAGTTCCTGTTTGAAAACTGCTATGAACTCTACAACAGGGAATTTCAGGTCTGTTTAGCAGCGAACCTAGTATTAAAAAAAAAAATGGCAACAGTATACTAAGAATTTTGAAAAAAATAAATAAATTGTTGGAGTTGTAGGGATTTGAATTTAATTTTTAAAATTGTCTTCATTTTTAGTATGTGTATATGTTACTTAATGATCTGCAGTGATGAAAACTGCAAAAATGACCTTGAAGTGTCATATTTTGGCAGAAGAATTTATTTTCACTGATATTATTAAATACAAAAGATTTACAGTGTGAACATACATTGGCACCTCAGAGCAAATTCTATTTTGTTGCAAACTTATTCATTTTTAGTCCCATCTTGACTATCATACACATACACTTTCACATTAAGAGAGTCTCTGAACAAATTCTGAATCTATGTGTCAGAACTGATGCTTTATAAAGTGATCACAGTCACCAAAAGAGTAACTTGTTACATTCTGCTAGATGTGCCAGCCAAACCATAAAATAAGTGATTCAGCATCAAATTCTACTAGCTAGACTTGTTACATAACAAATTGGGTGAATACTGTAAGCCATAAACCTGTTTATTGACTCCCTTAATAAGTACTACCTTTTTCACTATCAGTTTACTTGCTGTAGGATAATGGAATTTCTTTCCTGCAGAACACTGAACTGTGGTGTAGATTCTAAAATAATGTGTGTGGGAACAGAAAATCTCCTCGAGTAATTTTTTTATACAACATGAGTAGGTGCTGTAACAGTTTCTGCATATTTCTTGTAGAGCAAACATGAAATTTCAGTTATTGATGTGACTATCACAGCACCATCTGTCATGTCATCCACATACAGAAATTCTGACATTTTTTTAAGTGTTCTTCACAGAGTGCATGGGTAGTTTACCCATCATCATATTTTTGCATGTTGCAAAATGGGTTATGTAGACAATCATGATATCCTGTCCAAACTTGGTATATGAGTACTTCATGCATAAGCAAGATCAACCTAAGATTTTTGAGAAAATGTTTTGAGGAATATTATTGGCGTGGTATCCATGTTGCTTCAGTCTGCAACACGGATACCACTCCAACCCAATCACACCGAAACTCCAACACACATCGAACCAAGAACAATGCGACCAATGTGGTAGTTCAACAGAATAGTCGTAAGCTCCTGATCATAGATATATTAATGTCTGAAACATGTTGAGTGCATAAGAAGTGAAATAAAAATAGCAAGTGACATCAAGTTGGTCTTTTGTTTTCAACTATTACAATGATGCACGGTTCAATAAATATAAAATTCTGACTTTCTTAACAATGTGAGTTTACAGCATTTAAAAAAATCATTCAATCTAATGTTGCATCTGTCTCTACCCTCAAATGTTTATATTGAACTCTCTCTAACGTTTAATACCCTCATTCAAAAAATGTTTTAAAGTATGTTAGTTGCCTCTGTCCCCACACAGTTTATGAATTCTCCTCCATTTGAAGAACATCCATGACAGACACATATAACTGCTTTCACCTTATTTTTCTCCATTTCTCACAAATATGTTTTTAGAAATATCATACACTACCTTACAGGTGGATCCAAATGAAGCAAAGAGGGACCAAGAGGACCACGGGCCTCGGCTAGATAGTCTTGATTTCTGGCACAAACTGATTGCACTCATCGTATCGGTCATTGAAGAAGACCGCAATAGTTATGCACCTGTCCTCAACCAATTTCCCCAGGAGCTCAACATTGGTCAGGTATAGAATGGCTGTGAGCTGCATGTTCTGATGTTCTAATGCTTTACATTTTCCATATTACAAAGTGTAATTTATGAGATTTCTTATCTATGTGATATGATAGGACCTTATGAATTGAAGAAAATGAGCTGCTCACTGAAATCAACACTAATTAAAATAATATTAATATAAACCTCATATTTGTTGTATTTAAATATTAAGGGAATATAGTTCTTTAATTTACAAATGCAGAATTGCTGCATATAAAATTACAGAGAGAGGAAGTGATAAAGGTGTGAGGTTTCATAATCTATATGATATTTAACTCATGCAAATGTAGACAGTTGCATAGGTGAGTTGCAGAATAACTTAGAAGCAATGCATCACTAATTATGGGCATGTTTGGACAGTGCATGTAGTTGATTCTCACAGCACATTAATAAAGCAATTTTGTGCAATGAAAATAATTATGACAGTATTAATAACAGTGAAGAAGCTTTTAATAGTCTTGAATGAGGGGTTAGTTCCCAAGTTTTTGTACACCTAATTTATGAGTAAACACCTTTGGTCTGCATGAACCACAGGGCTGCTTGGGATGCAATATTGAAATGAAAAAAATAAACATCTCTAAATGGAAACTGATTCACATATAATTGTAACTGCATTCACATATCTAATATAGATATATGGTAGAATGTACATTGCATAACCAAGATATGTGACTATTTACTTCATTGGCCAATAGGTGAAAATGGTATGTTTATTTTTTAGCATAGTAATTTACTTAATTACTGACTACATTAATTAATTAATTAATTAATTAATCATTAGTACTAAAACTCATAAGAAATCTTGGCATCCTTCAGAAGTTTCCTCCACTCTTCCCAAATCATTGTTGTTGCCTACCAGCTCCTAATTCCCAGCATCCTTGCAATTAATTAAAGGTGAATAGATTTATTGATGCATTGTAAGTCTGCAGTTGCTTGACTGAGTGACACATTCACTTATTTAAAACTGTAATGTTTTTGGTATCTAACACACAATAAAACCACTTGTTTGAAATTTTGAAAGCATTTATTTTTAACTTATAAAATTACAATACTAATTAAGTAGGAAACCTATGTACAAATGTTTAAACTGCAAATATTATGTCTTTGCTTCATAAGAGGTACTGCTGTATATCATATCAGTTTCTGTGCATGACTTTCAGTAAGGTATTCGTATGCTTAACTTACAGTTATCAGCAGCCACAATGTGGAGTCTGTTTGCAGTAGATGTGAAATACGCACTGGAGGAGCACGAACAGCACCGTCTCTGCAAATCCTCGGCCTACATGAACCTGCACTTCAAGGTCAAGTGGCTGCACACAAATTATGTCAAGGATGTGCCTCCCTACAAAGGATCTGTACCTGAATATCCAGCGTGAGTAAATCATAACATTGCATTTCATATGTTTCAGCGTAACTACAAATTGTCTTGTGCTTTATTTTAGTCTCTCTACATTACACATTATGTAGTGATACATGCAAGCTAAGGCATTTGTGGTAGAACTTCTTTTGTTGAACTGTACCGTACAACTGAACATAATTTTTTTTTGCATAGAACTGTAGGTTTTATTAGTTGTCAAATACTCTGTGGCCTGGGATAGTGTAGTCAGTCACCAACTCACTCTGAGCTAGACAGTCCAGGGATCGAATCCTGGTGGTGGCGAGATTTTCCACACCACCCAGAATGGCCCCATTGCCCACCCAGCCTCCTGCACAATGGGTACCATGCCTCTTTCCCAGTGGTATAGCGGCCGGGGCATGGTGTTCACCACCCATCCCCATCTAGTGCCAAGGTTAAAGAAAGCATAGAGCATATTTCTACTCTCCCTTTGGCCTTTCATGATCTGTTCTAGGGTAAACTTTACTTTTTACCATAAAGTAATGTGACAAAGTTGACTAAAAATAAGTAATTCAGGTTCATTCATGACAATTTCTATCTTCCAGGTTTTTTGAACCATTTGTTATGCAGTGGCTTAATGAAAATGATGATGTTTCTCTGGAATATCTGCATGGAGCATTCAACAGAGACAAGAAGGATGGGGTGAGTTATGATAAGTTTTGAACTACGGTATTTCAAGACAGCAGTCATAAATGTTCATTTCAATATTTTTTTCTTCTTGTTTCTGTTTCAGTTCCAACGCAGCAGTGAACATGCATTATTTTCCAATTCTGTTGTAGATGTATTTACGCAGTTAACACAGTGCTTTGATGTTGTTTCAAAACTTGAATGTCCTGATCCTGAAATTTGGAAACGGTACATGAAGCGTTTTGCAAAAACAATTGTCAAAGTTTTGGTTGCTTATGCAGATATTGTCAAGAAGGAATTTCCAAGCCATCTCAAGGAAGAAAGAATTGTGAGTATAAATATCAGTCTGATCCTTCAGTTATTTCCTGAACATTTACTCTCCAGGTCATTTTAATTTTGGCCCATATAATACGAGAACTTTGTTTTTTAAACCTTTCATTTAAAACATGTCATTAATGCACTTACATATATACAGGGTGTTTTATGAGTTCTGGATATAATTGTAAGAGATGATTCCCTGGGTCTTTGTGATCAGAAAAGTTCATACAAACATGTGTCCAACATTGAACAGTTTCAGAGTTATGACCACTTGAAACTTAAAAGAGAAGGTAAGGATTACTGAAAGGATGTGAAATAAAATAATAAATAAATATATTGTCTGGTAAATTTAAATTCTAAGTGTAACTTAATGGAAGAAACTAGCTTTAATTTACACTTAACTTTGCTTAGTGCAAGTTTTCAAAAACCCCCACACTCTGCTGCAACACCCTTTCATTCATTCATTCACTTTATGTTCCGTATATCCATATACAGGTAAAGTACCAAGGATAAAGCTATTACATTCTCTTAGAAGGTGTCTATTATTTTATAAAGTTTAGTAGTTTCCGAAAAACTTCTTTTGTCCTAAAGGAAACTTTTCAATACTGGCATTTTAAGTGCTCCAAATCAGCGCGCACACACGCACGCACACACGCACGCACAACCGCGCGCACACACACACACACACACACACACACACACACACA
>Ga0123357_10013045_pt1 | contig 10748 bp, 6 predicted proteins | sample TergutEmb28metaG_FD_89873 | JGI IMG/M metagenome (GOLD analysis project Ga0123357, IMG submission 89873) | Embiratermes neotenicus P4 segment gut microbial communities from Petit-Saut dam, French Guiana - Emb289 P4 | ecosystem: Host-associated > Arthropoda: Insects > Digestive system > Gut ...
TAAGATTATTCCTAAATATTTACAACTGCTCGCTTCCGGTATTAATGTGCCCATTAACGAATAATTTAGTGGATCCTTTACCCTAGCTCTCGTGAAGCGAATTGCCTTACTTTTACTTGGATTTATTTTTATCCCAGCCTGTACAGGTCTTTCTGCAATTTTTCCATGTCTGCATTATTTATAATTTTTCTGTAAATTACACAGTCATCAACAAAAAGTCTAATAGTTGATTCCATATTCCTCCAAATATCATTTACGTAGGCTAGGAACAGAAGAGGACCTAATACGCTTCCTTGCGGTACACCTGACGTTACTCTAACTTCTGCAGATAGCTGCCCTCCCATCCTGAAGCTGCCCTCCAGCATACCATATTCCGACCCAAGTCCTTCCTTGAGAATCTACTAGTTCTTGAGTAAGACAAGGAATCGCCCGCATTTAATGGGAACCAAATTTTATTACCGTATTATCAAAAGCCCGTATATTTTTCCTATGTTTCACTAGATGAAACCAGACGACTGTAGCTTTTAACATTTCTTTAGAATCGGTTTTAATATTATACCATCTGCACCTCACTTATTTAGTTCCTTCCGAAGGAACTGTCCAAATTATAGGCCCTGTTTAATATTTCGTAACACGTCCATTTTTTTTACAGTGAGGAATTCGTAGACTTTCGCCCATCCGCCCAAGACGGACGACCGCCCCGTTTGTGCTGTCCGTGACTACTTATTCGATCCATCTGCAGCTACCCTGCTTATCGGAGGCCATCTCCGCCACCAGAAACCTTAGGACACTCCGTGCCTTGGTGGCATTTTGTTTATCAATTTATGGTATATGTAATGAGGCTGTCAGTACCCCAGGCTATATATCTTGGGTTTCTATGATGATTATTAAATAGTGATTTGCTTGGCCGTGCGCAGCACGTATCATTAGGCTATGCACCAAGGAAATTTTATGTTTCATTTTTTTTTTAAAGACGAACAGTTATTGAATGCTCATTAATAAGGTATATTATTTTTATTCACCAAATTAACACCATGGAGCAGAGTCTTCCGTTAGGAGCTAACATTTCCTCACCTAGTCAAGATAATTCCCCCATTTAATGAAACCCGAAGCTTCATTACCGCATTCAATAGAAAACAAAACCTGTCCCTTTCCTGAGTCAGATCAATCCAGTTCACGCCCATCTCACTTCTTGAAATCCATTTTAATATTGTCCTCCCAACTACTCTTATGTCTTCCAAGTGGTCTCTTTCCCTCTTGTTTTCCCACCAAAACCCTTAATTACCCCTCTTCTCCATAGTGCTACATGCCCAGTCCACCTTACTCTCCTTTATTTTATCGCCCGAATATTTATTCCCCAAACAAACTAAAGAAACTGAAACTTATCCAAGCTTTGTTCTAAATGAACAACCAAACCCAACTTAGAAGTACAAACTAAAATATGAAGGACAAACAAATTGTTGAGATATTTGGGTCCAGGCACACCAGTTGTGGCTTGAAAAGTGTGTGGAAGGAAGCTGTCTGTCCCCAGTTGAGTTCAAATTCTACCATTTGCATGGAGGAACTAGGGAAAGCCACGGGAGCCTTGGTCAGGCCATTCGGCGCCCTGACTGAGATCACATTCGGACACTTCCTGAGTACAGATCAGAGAGATTTCTTTTGAGCTGAACTGCTGGTTTGAATTATTTTATCCTTTCAAGCAAATATTGTTATTATATGTGGAAATATGCGGCGAAAAGCACCATTAACATTCTTTACACTTTTACTTAATCATTCATGGTAATCTGTTCCATGCTAAATATGTTATGGAGCGTTTGTGAATGATTGGCCACCGTAACAAGGACTGTTTCGAATACTGCTCATGTGCCTTTCAAAAAGCTCATTGGAATTGAGATCTGCAAGCAGAAAAACGAATTTTATCAATGACTATGAGTGTTATATCAAGAGCTGTTTTTATTTACGTGAAGGTCACAAAAAAAGCGACACGTTTGTATGGCCATACACGAAAAAATAAGGGCGTATTTTATGGGAGCTTTTACATTGAAACTTATTTTGCAGTTCTTTTACCACTTAGATTATTTACTTGTGTTAAAAATGAGATAAATTTGCTTCAGGTTTTGACGACTTCTTCTTCTGTTGGATGCTAGTCAGTAGTCACTTTTTCTTTGCTCTGTTTCTATAATGTATATGATATTATAATATACATTGAAGCTGTGGAATACTGAGAGAAATGGTTAAGGGGATATACAGTACAAACCAAGTTTCATGTGGGAGTATTCGGTTGTGGATTCTTTGAGGTTTTATTCTGGCGTAGGTCTGGAGGGAATGGCGATAATCAAGTGAAACCTTTTCCAACATAATTGCTATACCAGCCAGGAATCGAACGAAGTTCGAAACTTAACTGCCGTCAGCTTGCTCGATCAACACGATGGTGGCAGTCACATAGCTTGTTAAAGTGTATACGTACAGCATATCTGTCATATAAAATAGCTTAGGATACTTTAAAACAACTTCTGGCAGGGTAGGTATCAGGGCTGTAGAATAGTGAACAGTGTTTTTGAAAAGCAGTTCATAGTAAAAGTTACATAAAATGAAAACTTGGTTTGAAGAGAGGTAACTGATCACATAATTGAATCAATTTTTAGTAAAACTGAACATGAACATGTTTCAGCAGCTCAAACGTTCTTTTTGCAAAAGAGCTGAGTTATTTCCGTAGCCTATACAAATGCTATTAAAACTTTTTGTGCTCTTGGAATTTGTAATTGAGAGTTAAGCCCAAACGTCTATATATTCTGGCGCCTAAAATTATTTTGACAAATTGCTGGGAAATTGAATAAAAGACGCGATGCACTGTTGCTACTTACGGTTCATTTAATGACGGTCAGTAGTTAACACTTAGTAAATGTCGAGCGGTGAGAAGATTTGGATTTGACAAAATAGAAATGGTATAGTAGGAAGCAGTATTTATTACGACTGACTTGAAAGTACCGAGAAAATTCCAAAAGTCTAAGAATATTTTGTGTTTCTGCCGACAGCCGAACTGGACACAAAAAAAAAGGATTAAAAAATGTTACTGTTTGAGTCAGCTTGCGCGGCGAGAAAAGAGGAATCAAGAAAATATAGAAGAATAGGTGCAAGGAGAGGTAAAATGAGAAAAAAGTGGAAGAAAGGAAGGAAGAGTATATCTGAAGACTTGGGCCGCTGAGTAACGACGTACTTTTGCTGTGTACCTGTACCATGAATACTGTACAGCTCAGTGACTGTCCAGGGTTCGAATCCCAGTAGGGACAAGTAATTTTGCTCTTCTTGAAAACGCCAGAACTACACTGGGGCCCACAAAGCCTCCTGTTCAAGGAATACGGGGTTTATTTCTTGTAGGTAAAGCGGCGGGGGAAGAGAAACACGGTGGCGCAGTTGGTTGAGGCACTGCGCTACAAGCTAGAAGATCGCGGGTTTGATTGTCGATGATGTCATTGAAGTTTGGCATAATCCTTCTGGCCGTACTATGGCCCTGCAGTCGACTAAGCCTCTAATAGAAATGAGTACCAGGAATATTTCCTGGGGGTTAAGGCTGCCGGTGTGCCGGCTGACAACCTTGCCACCTTCGTGTGCTTATTTTTTTTAAATGTGAGCGCCTCAAACTCTTGAAACACTCAGGACTTGCCCAAGCCTATACATGGATTATTTTAAAGCGGCCGGGACGTTAAGTTGACCACTCATTATCACAGAAAGCCGAGGTTTAGCATGAGTGGAGCTATACATCTATTCTTTCTTTGTGCCGTCATGGTGTGGACAGGAACAACTTGACCTTGCCGTGTCATCCCTCGTGCTGTCTGTCACCGTCCTGCAATCGCGAAGGCCCTTGTTCAATCCCAGGCCAATCCGTGTGCAATTTGTAAGAGACAAAGTGGCATTTCTGCCCCCCTTGTCAATATCATTCCACCAGTACATCGTACGTATCGATTCATCTGTCTTCAACTCTCTGAACTTAGCAGTTGACAGTAGCGTTCAATAGGACGCTTAAAAATGCGGACTACCATGTTGAAACGGAAAGGGTTAAGCTCCCCCAAGGGTACGTAATATGTACGTTTTACCATCGTCAATATCCTAGGTTCATATCATGTTACTATACCTAACAGTGAGTATAAAGTTACCATCAACACAACTGTTTAATGCTGTTTATTAATATCGATTACATGGCTACATGTTTCGACCGAACGTTAGTCATCTTAAAGGCCTGTATGTGACATAAAAATAAAGTTACTATTGCAAATTCACATCACAGTTAAAATGCGATCTCAGTTGTTCGTAACAAAAATAAACCATTTATATCTCCGTTAAACCTTAAAATAAATTTGCAATTTTAATTTTATTTTTATATCACATACTGGCCTGAAGATAACCAAACGTTGGTCGAAACATATAGACACGTCATAGGTAAATGTACAGCAATCTCTGTACAGGCCTGGACAGATCCTGAGGATTCCAGGAGGCTGAGGCTCCCAGATTTCAAGACAGTCGGCGCGTGAAGTTTGTAATTTTGTTAGCACTACACGCCGTTCGCCTTGACTCCTCAGTAAATATTTCTGGTACTCATGTCTGCCGGAAAAAAAAACGAAGAATTCCAATAAAAAATTTGGGAACCGAGCCCGCGACTTGACGGCTTTTAGCACTACCGCGTGCCCCTTACATTAACAGAAACCAACAGATATTTATGTTGATGACAATTGTGTAATCAACTATGGTATCATAAACACAACGGGATGTCTATCGTAACACTAATACATAGCAGTTTACTGCAGCGGGAACTCTTATTGCCATGTATGAAGTTTGCGCCGCCGTTTTCTTTCGAAGCGATTGAGGTGTAGTTTCTTCAGACAGACCACGACCAGCTTATTTCACATCTATTATCAGTTCCATCTCACTGGGTTTCTTATAATGAATACAGTTGAAACAGTGATATTATAATATTTTTGCATTAAATGACGCTTTTGTCGTCCCAACTCAGAATTTGGCACGGCCGTTTTATTGGTATTATGTTCGACAGAAATTGAAAACTGTGGACATATTGTGGCATTAAAGCTTATGTCCTGCATACCGCATGCGACGAACACATGTAACAAGGCTGTCCATATTTTAAGTAAGAGACGGTGTCGGACAGGCGTGTAAAACTGACAGGTCGCTGCTTCTTATATTTTTAGCAGCTGTAAGGGATAGTAAGGTTGTCCCCATAGAGTAGAAGCTTGGTGCTAGGTGGGGATGGTCAAGTTCACGCCTCGGTCGCTTTATCTCTAGAAAGTAACCCCTGTATCCATTGAGTAGGAGGTTGTGTGGACCCCACATTCGGTGTGACCGGTTTCGGAGAAAAGAAATTCTTTTATCCCTGATGCGATTCGAACATCTAACCTTCCAAACAGTAGCTAATTGCTGCATAGTTCTTATTTCCACTCAGTAGAATTGGCAGAATATGTAGCAGGCAATGTTCGGACACGAAATTTATACAGAATATTAGTATAAGTATCACAAGGAGGGCTTACACGCAGTTTTGAGTATTGTTTTGAATCGGATCTTAACAGAAATGAGAATTGGATTTGAAAAAGGCCCGCAAGGAGCCTAATGACTGGCTGTTGTGAACATTTTAATGAATTTTTGTGTTCTATTAAATGTGGACTTATCTTTACTAGCTGATTGAATGTAAACTTTAGAACGTGGAGTTCCCAAGCTTAGACCTGCTGTAAGGAAAACTGCCATTACTCTATCCTCTTTTCTCCTATCAGCGAACTTCTGCTTTTATTCTACAGGAAAATAATATATAAATAGTCTGACAATATTCAGGCCTGTCACAAACACACGCATTATTTAGAAACAAAGCAGCTCTTACAAAGTTTGATGGACTGAAAAAGATCTAGATGTTGTAGTCGTTCTTCGCGAAGTGTGTATTGCTTAGGTTCCCAAATACAGTGATGACGGGATCGAATCTAATGATAAGGAAGTAGTGCAAAAATTGAATCTTGGGGATTCTAGGCGTAGATGTTGGGATAATTTTAAAGAAATCTCATACAGTATGAACATGAGAACTGGATTCAAGTGATGTATCATAGGATTCATTGACAAACTTTAGTCAATACACTTGAATACACAGCGTATCGATACATTGTAGCCCCAGGTTTGTCCCACGTAAGGCTGAAACAGTTTTTTAAAACCGTAGAATGCTTTTCGATGTGTGTGCCTAATTAACTGTGAGAGACACTATCTGACAGTAAGTGGCTGACTGATTAACTAATCATGACAGAATTATAGTTATGAACTGTCTAACTGACCAATTGACATGACATATGAGTAGTTGTTTAACTAAGTGTGTCTCATTGACAGCGATTACCTGACTGTGTGACCGATTAACTGTGACTGATCGGTGAATTAATTGATTGTGGCTGATAAACTAGATGCATGACTGACTGATTAATTTGTCGTTTGTCTTGCTGACTGATTCATTGTCTGTTGACTGTCTGGCTTCTACATTGAAAGTATGTTTGAATGAATGATTAATGAGCTGCCTGAGTGACCAATTGCATGGCTGACTTAATAACTAACAGAGTGCCAACTGACTACAATTTATTTATTTTTGATATGTTTGTAACCAGGCTAGAACGTGATAGTTTACTCGTATAATGTCTGCATGAGCTTGCTAGTTGAAACTCGTATAACGCCATTATGCGCTTTACACTGTTTGTTGTACGAGTGTTTTATCCCAAACATATTTTTTAATATTTTCAAAATTTCTGGCACTTTTCCAAACGTGCCAGAAATTTTCTGTGTCTTTTGTTTCCCACCGCAAGTTTGAAACATATACAGGAAACAGTCGCAGCTCTTCTAGTATTCAAGTAAGAGGAACTAGGATGATCAAATTGCTTGTCCAGAAGCCCACATTCATAGCTCGCAAAGTACAGTATATTCTTGAGATGCTTTTATTAATTTGCAATCTCTTTGACAGCGCTCAATTCAGCGAGCAGGTCTTTGTGCGCAGACCTGTTATCTCACCAGACGGCGATTATCGCACAAATAACTTCTGACGCGTCTTTGATGTTCTGACGTTCTCTATCGAAATTCGCTCCATCACCATGTGATTGTATTGCACTGGTGAACAGTACAGGACTATACGCTGGAAATCCTTAGTTCAAATACCCTGTCGCAGCTCATTACTCTTAATTAGTCTTAAGTAATAAAACTTAATCGCCAAACAGATTAGCATATTCTAAGACAGCGTTCGAGTAGAACTGTTATATTGTCTTTTGACAGGTTATGTCTGGTCGACTGGTAAATATTTACCGACGTTACGAAGGATAGCACTGCCTCTATCTAGAGGAGCAAGCAAATAGCGCAAATTCGAATAGCTTAGCGCTTCAGCTTCGTGTTGTAGAGGTTCGCAGTTCGAATCTCAGGCCAAATGTTACTATAATTAATTACCTTGGGAAGATAAATTTATATTTGTAGTAAATAATGCGTAAAGCCGATCCCCTGGTGCCGCGCGGTCTAAGGCGTGCGTCTGTCACCTTCCGATTGTTGGGACTGAGGTTTCCAATCCCGCCTGAGGCAAGGATGTCTGCCTCTTGTGAATTTTACGTGTTGCCTGATAAAGGTCTCTGCGATGGGCCGATCCCCCGTCTAGAGGAGCCCTACCGAGTGTGAGCAGATGCAGTATTAACCTTATACCTACAACGAGTGGGTAAAAAATGTCAGACCGAGAAAGAAGGAATAATGACTAAATATCGCTGTGGAAATAGAGTTTAATTGTAGCGACACACTTAGAAGAGATACTTGTCATTCAAATGTTACTGATACGTCAGGAATCCAAGCACATCTTGTATAAGTGGGTGAATAAATAGGACACGTCAAGTGGAGATCCAATTTAAGGCCTGTAATACCAATCTTGGACGAGGAATTATAATAAGTAGGAAACGGGAAATAAACCTGGTGAATAACACGAAGTATTAACGCACATCAAAGTAATTGTACTGTCCTTCAAAGGTTCATGGATAATGTAAGTTTCATTTACGTGTTTAAAAGATCACCCCAATGTATTTCATCCTGGACGACATGAATTCAAATAAGTTCACACACTTTTAGAATTCGCTTCGGTATTATCCTTCTATCAGCTTCTAGTTCTTAACACTTGTCTTTTCCTTTCATGTTTTCCATTGTGTAATAAGATGGTAATTTGTATGAGGTGGCATCGGCCAATCAATGTTTTATCGAACATTATATGACATATTTGTTAACTGCAATTTGGTAGCAGGTAGCAGTATTACAGTACACATTTACACACAGACAATACATGGAACAACACAAATAACAACTAATTTGAAAGAGTACGGGCCGTGACCCGTCTTTGAGAATTTTATTCTTTCATTTGCCTTACAACTGAGGAAAAAGCACGGTAAAACCTCAGTCAGGTTAAGAAAAGCTTTATTCAGGGTACAGTATACATATTAACAGAACACCCACACATAACAAAACCTACACACATACACACACACACACACAACACAACACACATACACACACACACACAACACAACACAACACACATACACACACACACAACACAACACAACTACAACAAATCTCTCTCTCTCTCTCTTACAAACACACACACACACTCTCTCTCTCTCTCACACACACACACAAACACACACATAGGCCCACACATACGCCCCCACTCACACACACACACTCGCCCACACCACACACACACACACACACATGCCCACACACACATTACAAAACAATCTAAAACCACCACAGTACAAATTAAAACAAACAGTGCAAGGTTTACCCAAATTAAATTGTAACAATATAATCAATACCCTCAGTATAAGTTCACCCTAATGTACATAGCGTCTTTATTTTAGACTGTCATTCCTGATATGAATGAGTCCAGGCATAATGTTTGCAGAATTCCACCTTCAGAAAATTATGCCAGCGGAATAATAATTAAACACAACATATAATTATTCACAGACAGACGTGCATTTATAAGGATGTGTTTAACCCCACGTATTTAATAACAGATGTTCATAATTCTATAGCAACTGCTATAGCTTAGTCAATATAGTGATTTGGCTACGGGGTAGACGACTGCGGTTTTGAGCCTCGGTGGCGGCAGGACAATGTGAGGTTTTCCCACAGCATCTTGTATGCATCTGGGGCTGGGGCCTACACAGCCTCTTATTGTTCGGGTACGAGTACGTGTCCCCGGAGTAAGGCGACGGGGGCGTGAGGATGACCAATTTCATCTAGTGCGGGAGTCAAGAATGTGCGGAGATGCAGCTCTGCTTCCAGTCCCCCATAAGTGTTCATGGCATGATCTTTAATTTAGAACCAGAACAGTTCTTCCTTATGCTTGTCTCTTAATAACTGTTTGGAAATCAAAGACAGCTATGAAAATATTGACATAGTACAAGCCTGAATATTACATACCTACATAGATACATACATATATACGTTCATAAAAACATGCATACGTGCGTACATATACACATGAGTGCCTACATAATACATACATAGGTAGGCACATATTTTATACGTACGTACGTAATTATATATCTACGGACGTATATACGTATGTAAGTACGTAAATAGCGACAGAGTAACCAGCTTGAACGCTGTAAAGACATTTTGATTACTCTAAATATGTTTGATTTATAGCATGTTTCAACCCTAAAGAAAATGTTGCATATGGGAGTAAAAAAGCTCTTTGTGTGTTTCCGTGCGGGCGTGCTTTCACGAAACTTTGGTATGGAAATTAAGCGAATACAGCACGGATTCACAAATTTACTCAAAATCTAGGAACTGTCTCAAAATCCTAGGCTCCAGGAGGTTGACATGAAACAAGTTCCATACAGAGGACTCACAGGTACTGGTCACCACCGTGGTAAATGTAGTTGCCACAGTGTTCTGGTGCCCAGGATTTGTGCACACCTGTATTAATACCTGTTCAGCGTTGCAGTTGTTGTAACTCCCTATGTAACGTGCTGGACACGCATAGTTGTGAGGTGAGGATGACAGTATCGCCTCTTAATTTACGTGTTTGAAGCGACGATTTTTTTATGTATCTTCAAAAAATGTGTTAGAGATCGTGTTTTTTTTGTGTAACACGCAAAAAAATAAGGGCCTTGCGAAACTTTAACTTCTGGTTTGGATATGACAACTAATGAGTCATCGGCGCTGTACACTTGAATTTCTTACGCAAATAGATCGTAGACATACCTAGATACGTGCCAAGTATGCAATATTCCTTGTGAGTCCACAGGTTTAATTATGGCAATGTTGGGCATAATTTTAGACTATGTCCGAAGTTCGTAATAAAATAAAATTTAAATAGTACTATTCGTTCGCAAACATAGTATTCTGTAATAACATGCCGACTAGTTGTACCAGTGCGAATAATTCGCACGTCGAAAAAGGATAATATTTACTTAACAGCAATTAAAACATCTAAACCCTAATAAACTTTTAAAATTTTACTTAAAAATGCTTTATGCTGGATAATTTCATTTTAAGATTAATGGATCATAAGTAGCGCGTAAATGTTAAACAAAACGATAAAGTCGACAGTTCTGTTCCACGCGGAACCCAAGGGAAGTGCATGAAATACGCCAGATTCCTTTGGTTTCTCCTTGAGATAGCACTGTAAATGTTTAACTTCAGTAATTTTATTAAGAACGATTTGGGGGGGGGGGGGGGGGGGA
>Ga0123357_10013046_pt1 | contig 10748 bp, 8 predicted proteins | sample TergutEmb28metaG_FD_89873 | JGI IMG/M metagenome (GOLD analysis project Ga0123357, IMG submission 89873) | Embiratermes neotenicus P4 segment gut microbial communities from Petit-Saut dam, French Guiana - Emb289 P4 | ecosystem: Host-associated > Arthropoda: Insects > Digestive system > Gut ...
CTAATACTCTTTCGGATGAAAACCTGATGATGGCCGGATTAGGCCGAAACATGTAGTTGATATCATCCTCTAATAAACATGATTAGAAAACTTGTTGTGTTATTGACTAAATACCCATACCTATTTATAACGTAGGATTGTTGAATGTTGAACTTGGTGGTAGGTAGGTGGACTTTAAAAGTTAAACGAAGGAGACAGCAGATTTGCACTTTTTTGTTGTATAAAACGTTGCATATAAGCCCCTGTTGTGTGCTTTATTCACTTTATAAAAAAATTAAAATATTAGTTGCGCCTTGTGGCATATTCCAACTAGTCATAAGTAATTAGATGATGCACTGTTCTTCGTTGTAGGAAGAGATGGTTTCAGTTCACCTACGGAACAACTACGCCCCTGGCAATAAATTCATAAAATGAACAACACGAACACGGCCTGGGCATGGCAATTCATTCTTTATAAATTTACACCCCACCCCATACTCAACAGTCTCCCGTAGCAACCCACGTAGCAAGTCTATACTGCCAACATTCCACCAGACCAAGCATCGGAAGACGTAGTTCTTAATATTTTCTATTGCACTGGACTGCGATTGTGTTCTGTGCGAGGCGCTTTGTTTCCTGCAGAAGACTGTAATTTGTAGCGTCCTACGGGGCCGTGCGACACTGTGGTTTGGAACTTCAGGTGGTGTCTTCAGTCCAGCAGGCTTTGCGCCCTACGAAAACGCGGCTTCAGTTACCTGTAATCCTCACCGTTAAAACGATTATAGGTATATTATTCATCATTTGCCAAGATGTTTTGGTTGTACTGGGAAGGTAGTGGAAGAATTCCAATAAATTAGTTTTTAATAAATAAATAACTTTCAGTGTACAAGAATAAAGGAGGCATATTTCATGGTAGAAATTCCGTGTTAGTTGTGACTTAATATAATGCTAAATAGTGTAGGTCAACACAACTGTTTTATTATAAAAAGTAGTTACATAGGCTACAAGCTTCGACTATTAATCAGTCACCTTCAGGCCTATTTTAATCGGTTTAGTCACAAGATGCTATGCACACATTGGGATCCCAGCGTGTTTACATCAATGGAATACATAAAACTAGATCATTTGCCTCGAAAGAACCAAATAGTAACGGGACATGTGTTTGTTTACTGGTAAACACCATAATAACTTTTTAAAAGAGTTTTTATATGTATTTTAACTATTTAGTTACACAATTACACATCACACCTTTCGAGGCAAATTATTTAGTTTTATGTATTCCATTGATGTAAACACGCTGGGATCCCAATGTGTGCATAACATCTTGTGATTAAACCGATTAAAATAGGCCTGAAGATGACTGATTAATAGTCGAAACATGTAGCCTATGTAACTACTTTCTGTAATAAAACAGTTGTGCTGACCTACACTATTTAGAATTATATTACGTTTCTAGCACCTCGTGATGCCTCCGATCAAGTTAGTTCTGACTGTATAATAATAAATAATGGGTAACTAAGCAAACTGAATCACTAACTATAAGGTTCAGAGCTCTTCCTGGGAAGCTCATAGTAGCTAAGCCAAACAAGAAACTTCCTTCAGATTTTTTAAAACCGAATTTTCGTTAGCATATTCACTCCAGTCCTTCCCTTGCCCAGTGTCTCGAGCTAGATGAATCTAGTCCGCGTCCTCTCATTTATTCCAGTTAAAACCGTTTTAATATTAACTTGGCACAATTTGTCTTCCAAGTATTCTCCTTCCTTCAGGTTTCCCCATCTAACCGCTGCATGTATTTCTGTTATCTCCCCTGTCCTTCTACATGTACCACTCTTCCCCTCAGCTTCTTTAATTTGTTTACCCTAAAATATCTGGCGAGAAGCCGCGATGGTTCAGTTGGTATAGTGAACAGGTTAGGGGCTGAAGGGTACTGTGTTAGAATCCCGTAAGGGCAAGGGATTTATCTCTGTTCCGAACCGTGCAGCCGGGCTTTGGGCCCAACAACACTAATATTTAATGGGTACCGAGAACTCCTTCATGGAGATACAGAGGCTGGGCCGTGATGCTGACCAGTCACCGGCATATAGTACCGAGAATGAGAGTCATTGGCTCTATACCTCCATTTTCCCCTGCATGTCTTCATGGTACTTGTAGAGATGACTAATTCTGCCTTAAGAGTATAGTGTAAAGAGTACAAATCATGAGGCAACTAATTATTGCTGTTAAGACAGCTGAATTCATTTAAAAGAACTGATGTGTTGCTTTGATGTTCAGGTCAGAGGTCAACATTTGTCAACATTACGTTATGAAATGACGTGAAAGTTTCTAAAAACCAAGCAGTTTTTTTTCTGGAATTCTGTAGCATAGTGTGTTTGGTTATTAGTGACTAGTCACCTTGAAACGATGTGAAAAGGGCGGCGTTAGGGTAGTCGAAGGTACTGTCCCAGAATTGGTATGAACGATTTCAGGGAAGCGTAGGAGAAGGTCATTCGTAACTCTTTAAAAACACGTTGGTTCCTACGCGTATAAAAGGCTTTAACAATGAATATTCTGCATTTATCCCCCTCGTCATAATATCTTATGTGTTTTGATATAGTTTTTAAGACCAGCAGCGACTCTTTCCCTAAAACATCACGAAATTGGACTTTGCGATGGAATCACAGTGTGTCTACGGATAGGCAGTACCAGAAGTTCAAAATATTGTTTTTGTAAACTATAGATGCTTAATTAGGTGTTAAACAAAACAGACCTTGAGTTTCAACTTCGAAGACTCAGATTAAACTGAACTGTACTTAAGGACCCTGTCCCTGCCGCACAATAAACACCCTTCGTCTCCGTTATAAAAATCAGTCAGTAAATGCTGTATAGGGAAATAATCAATCTTTGTTCTGTGATCCATACAGAACTCATAAATACACTGTGTGGGTTGAACCTAAAGGTAAAGCTAAATCGGTCCCATTACAGGCCCGAGGTGCCCAGAGGATTCCAGGAAATTAAGGTTCCCAGATTACGTGACAATGACCCAGGATGGTGGTAACGTTGTCAGCCTTACGCATCGGCCGTTTTTACCCCCAGGAAATATTTCTGCTACTCATTTCTGTCAGAGGCTGTGTCGACCCCAGGACCATAGTGCGATCGGAATGATTATGTCAATGAAAAATTCCAATGACACCATCTGGAATCGAACCAGCGACCGTCCGATTTGTAGCACAGTACGGATTGAACGTAAAATTGTTTAAATTTAAACCTGGTGGTACATATAGTAAACAATGGGTTTTAAACTGTTAACATATGTCACGTAGACGACGTAATCCTTGTGAACGAAGAGGATCGTCTGACAGCTGTCACACTTCTACTGCCAGTGGCCTGTCAGCAACCGTTTCTTGTATTCGTAGAAGTTTTTATTTGCATTATTTGAGAACCTGTAATGACTTTGAAATCATGCTTTAAGGTTCGATCTCTCACCGATCGTGTTTATCCAGTCGATTTGACATTGAGGATTATTCACAAATTCTAGAATCTGATGCGATGTAATCTCGTAGAATTGTACCGACGTTTCAGAGGAACCTGTTTCCTCTGTTACCATCCGACCTCATGACGAAGGCAGCTGGTCTCTCTGCAACGTCTGTAACACAGTTATGCCAGTCTGAACGGCGTTACGTCTAGAAAGACAACCCATTAGCATCACAACGGTGAGAACCCTATATGTCATTTGCTGGCTTTCTAAAGGATATCGACTATGCGAACAGCACACTGCAGTGTGATAGGCTGATCATAGAACGCGAGATTTAGAATTATGACGTCAGAAGGATGTGACTCAATAGATTTATTTTCACTCTCTTGCATTTTTTGTTCGCATGGATAACAAAAGAAAGGCAAAAAATAAGAATAATATATCAAAGAGCTGGCCGTCATGACGCGCATAAGAGAATAGGCATTGAAGAGAAAGGGGAAGGTAGCTGATATGAAAACCGATAACTTAATTGGACTACGCTTTGTTCTAGTGTAGTTAACAGCACGAAGATGTGAAGAAGGCGAGAAAAATAAAGAAAGAAAGGAGAAAAGATTTGAATAATTTATTCTGATAGGAATAATAGTAGCTACTTCTACGGGATCCGTTTGACTGAGGATCCTTATGTAAAAATCGGGGTGTCAATATATTTTGGTGCGGAGGAGGGGGGATAGGTGGCATACTATCTTTTAAGGTGAAGGCCGTGCATATATTTCCCGACTCTTCAGAGGAACTCGCTGCCTCCTAAGAAGTTTCATGTGGCAGGTTTGTCCGAAACGTCGAATAATCTCTGCACAGAGTACAATATTCTTTGTAGAGAACATAGACGACTGCACTGTTGCTGACAAGAAGTTGATATTTCTCTAGGGGATGTATTTATGATATCCTTGGCTTGTTTAATCCTTTAAAGTTTTGAAATGTAAGTTTAGTATTTGTCGATGTAATGTGAACAAAGTGGTTTGTAAGACTAACATAATGGAATTTATCTGGAGTGTCTGAGTAAAACCACGAAACGCGTGGGTAGATGAACCGGCCCTGTGTCGAAATGGACGTACCACCAATACAAGTCTAGGGCCTTACCGCTGCTTTAACTTGCTCGATATGGTACACATTGGTAAAGAAAATCAGGTGTAGTAAAAGGTAAAATGTATTGTAGTTACACGATTGTGGTGGTGATATGATGATCACGGCGGCAAACCTAAAGGCGCGCGATTCATTCTTGGACTGCTTGAACCTTGAATGTGGGACTGACAGGTCGTACGGAAACGTCGGAACCACTACAAATTTACGCTGTTTAAATTCCCAGAAGAACGCAGATCTCAAATATAAAGTTGTCCCTCTACCGGTAGTGAAGACGTGTTGGGTGATTGGAGGTATGTTTCCCCTCGTTCTTAACCTAAGCAGTAGATTGAGGTAAGTGATCAGCTTCACGCCCCACCGCTTTTACCTTCAACAAGACAGACCACGGTACCCTTTGAAGGGGAGAGGGGAGTTGTTTTTAACTGAGTCGGTCTCTACGTTTTTGAGAAAGGAAGAAGTCGGGATTCGATATAACGACTGAGCTACCCCAGCTGGTCTTGCAACACCAATAGCAGTGACAGTAACAGCACTACCACAACAGTAGTAAGTTTTTGACATTTTACTGACCGTGCATCTCAGTATATTTATCTCAGTAATTAATCAAATTGATGCACAAAATGTTTGTTTTACAATAAGTTTATTAAATGCCTCTACATGTTTCGGGCACATGTGCTCAAAACATGTAGAGGCATGAAATAAACTTATTGTAAAACAAAAATTTAGTGCGTCAAGTTGGTAATAACTGAGACAAAAACACAACCGTAATAGTTCATTTCAAATTCGTTTTTGTTTCTTAACCGGCTGAATCAACCTCCAAGTGGTTCATAACAAACAGCACAAAATACAAAGAGAAGTGAAAAAAATACCATAAACATAAATATTTGAAAAAAAAGATGCGTTTAAATAATTCAGTAGGACGCCTTGTGACATAACACAGAATAATAGGTCTAACAATAAAGGTAAAAAGTAAAGTGATCCCGTTACAGGCCCGGTGTGGCCCAGAGGGTGGGTAGAGTTATAGCTCTACTCTTCTATTCCCGCGGTACTAGAAGGGTGTGAGTGGTCAGTAGCATGCCCCGGCCGCACTTTACCCCCGGGAAAGATCCGGTACCCATTGTAAAGGAGACTGGGTGGGCCCCAGGGCCGGTCTGGACGGTCGGAAATTCTCGTCCTCAACGGGATTCGATCTCGGACCCTCCAGCCCGTAGTCAGTCCTTATACCGACTGAGCTACCCGGGCCACAATAATAATAATAATAATAAGGAGGCTTAACAAAATTTTGTAAACATCGATAGTAGCAGTTGCCTGAATGAATATAGCCTGTAAGTTACATGCCTGTGAATAGAGTTGACAAAGCCAACTGGCTGGTTTAGTGAAGAGAGAACTCATACCGTTTAATTAGCCCAGAAACACCTGTTGGCGCCGACCTGTAATTAACAGCGCCCTACGGGTAGAAAAATTGCCTATACATGATCATAATTAGTGACAATGGCGGACGCATATTTGTTGATAGTATTACAATCATGTTCAGAGGTCATTATTATTATTATGAGAATCACATATCGGGACCGCTGCAGACGGTTTCTTGCGTACTAAAAGGAAGTGGCTGGCTGTTTCTCGGACGACACTATTTTGAAACGTTAGACACTGTAACCTGTAGATAGCTAGGGACTTGACGGAGGAATCGAAGATTTGGGTAGAGCCTTATTGTCAAACAAATTCGTCCTTGCGAATCTGACGGTTGCTCAACTAGTTGATGTATTATTCCCCCCCCCCCCTTTGATAGAAGCCGCACGCTTATTATTTATTTAATCATAGTTCGCAGCTAGTCCACTGTTGTTCTCCATCATCTTCAAGATCTTGAAGAGTCCTGCCCATCTTCGTGGTTTTTCGACTCAGATGTCGTATGGATCTATTACCTCTCCCATGCGTTCTACATACACTATCATCTTATTGCTTGTGATGTAAACGGAAGCATTGTTTCGACACCCAACGCACTGTGGTTTACTTCAATCAATTTTAGCTCTTTCTCCTCCGTCTTGCTTTCACAACCTCCTAGCGACAGAAAGTGGTGTCACTGGAACAGACTCCAGCGACTTACTTTCCAATTTCCTACAACCTGTGATAACAAAATGGCAGATTTGCAAATAGATGCATCACTAGAGCCACGTGCTTGAAGGTCCTGAAGTGGTATGTGGTAATAGACTTTCTGTAAGTGTAGGTTTCATGTTAATATATCTTCTGTAGCTACACGCTTAATCGGAATAGATATTCTATTAAGTGTAGATTTGATGGTAATAGACCTTTTGTTAGAGTAGGTTTCATGATAATAGAGTTTTTGTAGCTATGTTTTTAATTGGAATAGACATAGACCCTGTTTTAAGTGTAGTTTTGATGGCTATAGACCTTCTGTAGCTACATGTTTAGTGGTAATAGACCTTCTATTAAGTCTATGTTTCGTGGTTATAGATCTTGTGTAGGCCTTCTGTTAGTGTAGGTGTCATAGTAATAGAACTTCTCTACCAATATGTTTAATGGTAATAGACTTTTTGGTAAGTGTAATTTCGATGGTAATAGGCACTTTTTCAGTATAGGTATCATGGCAATAGACCTTCTGTAGCTGTGTGTTAGTGGCAATAGACCTTCTGTTATGTGTTTGTTGTATGGAAATAGACCCGTATCTATATGTTTATCGTAATAGATCTTCTGTTACGTGTAGGTTTTATTGTAATAGGCCTATTGTTAAGTATAGGTTTCATGGTGATAGAACGTTTGTAACTGTTAATGGTAGTAGGCCTTTTGTAGCTGCAGTTTGCATGATAACAGGTCTCCTGTAGGTGTGGATTTCATGTCCATAGACTTTGGGTAGCTGTCGTTGCATGGTAATAGGTCTTCTGTAGGTGTAGTTTCTTGATAATAGAACTTGTGTAGCTGTAGGCTTCGTGGTGATAAGTAATGAATCGTTATATTTAGGGAAGAGAACTTTGGTTAACTGATAGCTTATAAACACAGGAACGAATTCTGTGTGAAATGATATTTTAAGTCAAAGTTACAGACATTTAACTTTGAGGTCAGAGCAGGCAAATTTAGCTTATATTCAGACTGTTAGCGTATTAGGTTCTTTATAAAATTGAGATAAATTAAAGAGAGCACTTGCAATAGGTATGTAGAAATAGACATCTCTGCACTAGTTTCGCTAAGAGATGTGTGCGGAATTCCTTATGTTTATTTAATATTAGCTAGTAGGCATAAATAAGTCGCAGTATAATCGAATTCTTCTTTATTATTCTGCCTAATAAGCATAGACAGCCCGTGGGAAATATGGCTTGTTCATGAAACAGCTAACAGATGGGGACACTAGCGATCTATAATACGGCTTATTACGCTGTCATTCGTCAAGTACAGTTGACGCCTGGCACAGTGAAGACAGTCCTCCACCCATTGTAGTCAGCGGACGAAATATTGGCGCACAGCAAAACAGAGAGTTTCCTTTAATTTCTTATTAATTACACCACTGTTCATAGCTAACTTCAGTTACATCGTGTAGACTATACACAGGGTGATTTAAGAATTGATGTCTTAACTTCAGAATCTTATTCCTGGAGTCAGTTCCAGTCAGAAATATCCTATCAAGGGCGTACCATGTTATTCCTGGGCGGGACTATGGATATTTGGAGCAATGCAAGTTGGTGTTCGATATTACCAGTTAATGCAAAGAACAATCATAATGACACCACGATACATGCTGTATTCACAGGTTTGCGAAGTTGTTTTTTTAGGGTGGAATGGAGATTTTGAGGATTTTCCTTAATTCCAGCAGTGAAAGCTCATGCGAGCGGTTAAATTCTCCGGATGTGCTCTGTAATCCGCGAAAAACAATGTAATTTCTCTAAAATACTCTAATTTAAGATTGTCGAATTATTTATTTTGATGTCGTCCGCAACACGTAAGTGTTAGAAATGTTACCAAACATGTGAAATGTTAGAACACTTAAAGCATTATGTTAACTGTGTGTGCAATTTGATGTAATGTTGAAAGAACTAATTCCCTACCACAATTTTTATGTTAGACATTATGTTTTCAGCAACAAGCGACTGTTTTTCGGTACTGCATTAACTGACTGGTCTTAATGTTGGAGATGGTAATTGTTTACTGAGCGGTATGGGGTAATTGTTGAAATATAGTAATATTTAATCTTGCCGTCTCATCACAGAGGACGTCGCATGGCAGCCGTGACAGTAGTGGGCACACTCACTCACGATTTTCGATCGTGTCATGATATAGAGAAGTCTGACATTCGGTTGCAGTGTGATTTCGTCGTGGGATTACATTCCTGCTTCATAGATTAGCCACCGTTTGACGGTGATGCTGATGTCGAGGTTTATTTATTTGTAGGTAGGCCTAACATAAGAAGGCCTTCAAAATCACAGCTAGGACTATGCGATTTTTGTTAAACTGGTAATGTTTCTGTGACCACAGCTACTGAGTGTTCAGGCTTGTGTCCTGCATGGACTAGCAACAGTGTGTTGCAGGTGTTGGTTAGGTCCGTAACATGTTCATGTTACGTCAGAGATTTACTGTGTTCTTTACAAGCAGAAGTGGGTTCTGTTATGGAATGGATGCTATAGATGTGTCAGATAACTGATGCCTCATTTCCAAGCTCATGCAACTTCAGTGTCTGGAAGTAGGGTAAGATGAAGAGGCTAGGCGCGTCATGAATTCTAGTCATAAGGCAGGGTACAAAAAAAAAATAGGATTACACGCGTGTAACACCGGTACTTAAGCGTGTTGTAATGGTGGTATCAGATGAGAGCACAGCGGTAAATTGACGTACGGCAGTAGGTGTGAGCATGAAGTAGTTTGTCAGTAACTGCAAGGGGCAGAGAAGTTGCGAAAAGTTTTTAAGACATTTCTGGTTGTTACGTAGTTATTGGATTTATTACAGTGCTTGCGAAAACTTGAAGACGGGCCTTACTTCAGGCGTTTGTGTCTCTCCCATATAGACCGCTCTTACTTTAAGATAAGTGAGCATTACGGTATGTTTCAGACAAAATATATGTGACGATGAGTCACGTAACGTTCCTTCAACTGTATTTTTCTCTCCTATTTCACAGTTCCTGGCATTGTTGACAGAGTATCATGATTAGTTTTCGGGCTGGACAGCTGTTATTTGGAGGTAAGGAGAGGACAAAAGTGTCTGTGTCGTTCACAGTGTATATCCCACAATTTGTCCTCCCAATCTACCAGCCGAGAGTTTAGGAGTAATTTCTATGATATTAAAATGACTGTGGCACCGAACATTTGCCTGTGTCGTAGTGCAGAATTTAAAAATGTATTCATTGTACTTCCATAAGTAATACATGTCCGTAACATGGTGCTCAATCATGGCGACGGAACCATTTTTCTTTTACCTTTTCTTTTTATTTTCCAGGTTTCCAAAATAATGTAAATGAGGTTGTGTAGGGTGGGCCTAATGCGTATTTAAATTGGTTTCGTTGTCTTGGTTGTTGAGTGTCACAGACCAGATTTTGTTACAGACGCCATCTTAGCTTCTCGATTTCACCTTCAGGAGGCCAGCAAAGTTTTATAGATTATTACAAACGTGTGACATTTACTGAACCTCTTAGCTTGGATTTTCTCCATATTTTCAGCTTACGAAAAACCAGTAATTTAATGTACAGTACAGTGAAATCAAGTGAGGTGAAAATTTAAATTTATGCTAGTTCAGATTGTCTCTCTGTATGCCTTGAAGGTATAGGGGAGACAAGGTTTTATTTCCAATCATTCTGTACCCCGATTTAAATTGGTGGTAAGTGGTTAGTTTCATAACTGGGACTTTTTCCGACTCCCCTGGAAAAGGGACCCATTTTCCATTGTGCCACAGGACCGTCTTGACAGTCCCATGTCCTGCATTGGCTTCAGCCACGATTCCTCGTTTATTCTTCCTTCTCGGCTCATTTTTAAAATCATCTGTTTTCCGAAGTTCGCTCTATTTTCTTTTTCATGCCAACAGCAACATACCGTAATGGGATCCTATGTGGAGTTCGCTCTCAAACCTAGGACGCTGAGGGTCGTTGTAGGCTACTTAGGGACAGTGACAAATGGCGTTTTGAATAAAAATGTGTTTTGGGTTTCGGACTAGTTTGTAGGGTGTTAGAGATGTGCCGTATTTTCGGATATA
>Ga0123357_10013047_pt1 | contig 10747 bp, 6 predicted proteins | sample TergutEmb28metaG_FD_89873 | JGI IMG/M metagenome (GOLD analysis project Ga0123357, IMG submission 89873) | Embiratermes neotenicus P4 segment gut microbial communities from Petit-Saut dam, French Guiana - Emb289 P4 | ecosystem: Host-associated > Arthropoda: Insects > Digestive system > Gut ...
AATTAAACAATTTAACCCCTTCCCCGTAAAGCTTTGTGGGGGAAATTTAAGGCGTCCCCCCCGCACCCCCCCCCCCCCCCTTCCCCCTGCGTCGTGATGCATATGCATGTTGTGTAAAAGCTTTTTCATATCCAGTCATCAGACAGTTCAATCTGTCGTCACTAGATGGCTGTTCTAACACCGTTCCTATCCGCAGTATTTTGAACAGAAGAGCGACGTCAAGATTTGTTAAGTTTTATAATCTATAAAATTATTAATATATATTGTTTATTTAGCTCGCTCACACATTTTATAGACCAATGAACGTAGTGACGGTTCCTGTTTCAATTAACTCCTCCAATGACGCGGACAAAATAACTCGTTAAGACATGACGATCGATGTTAAGAACGTCTTTCACGACCAACAGTTTGAATGCAAAGAAGCTTCTTTTGTCATTTCTAGCAACTTAATACCCTATATAGAGAAGTGCGTCACTCGCTTTGATGTTCAGTAACGCAGTAACTTGCCAATAAAACATATTAGTGGGGTTCAGATGCGGTTCAAAATAGACCTCATAACTACTACCAGGTTTAATTAAATCATTTAATATTTGTACCTGTAATGCAGCGAGTTCCCTTCGAGGCAAAAACAAAAATTTTAGATATCATGACAAAATTCATCTTTGAAGACAAAACATGTTTATGATTTACTGACTTATATGAAAATAAGAATATAAAGAGAATCGAATTTAAGCTCGGAAGGACACTTAGCGTCTACAGTACTTAGCAATCAGACATTCGGTATGCCTTCTTGGGTGGCGAGATAGAACTAGCGCAAAAGGATTAAAATACTGGAACTTCTGTCTTAATTGCCAAATACCGTGTGCTCCCTGGACCGCCTATTGCAAAAGGCCTGCCTTCTGAACACAAAATTCAACCTATGAATCTCTTAGAACACAGACAGACGCAATCCCCACTCACTCTTACGGAATGAGAATGTGTTCATTTTTTTTTATACAAAGGTAGTTGTAGTTCTCTGTATTATCTTAAATTTTAAACTTCGATAAGTTGTACAGAATTAATGGTCTCTGAGGACGGACTTCATGGTTAGAAACATTCCGCGCTTGGTTAGTTTATATGAATTTTAACGTGTTCCTTGATCATGATCTAAATATCAGTACAATTATAGCTGTCTTCTTTCAAACTTAACACAGATTTTTTCCCAGCATCCAGACTGGCTCTGAGGCACATCCAGCTTCCTATTCAGTAGCTAAAGGGTATTTTTTCTGGGAGGCAAAGCTAACCACAAACTTCCACTTTGTCTGGGGCTTAAGAATGCGTGGAATTGTAAATACACTACTCTACACGTCTTCAAGGCATGACGCTTGATTAATACTTACTTACTTACTTACTCCATGGTGTAGAGTCCTTCTTGAGAAGCTAACTGGTTTGCAGCTAGTCAAGAAATTCCCCGCATTTTACGGAACCCGAAGGTTCATTACCGCGATCACAAGCCTAGGCCAACCGTCGCTATCCTGAGCCAGCCCAATCCAGTCCATATACCCACATCCCATCTCCTGGAGATCCATCCTAATATTATCCACCCATCTACGCCTAGGTCTCCCCAGTGGTCTCTTTCCTTCCGGTTTCCCCACTAAAACCCTGTATGCCCCCCTCTCCTCACCCATACGCGTGACGCTTGCTTAATAACTGACCAAAAATAAAATAAATGTGCATGCTTCTCACTCGCATACAAAGTGAAGTGAAAACACGCAATAAAGGTATTTATTACGTTGCATCACAATGCTGTATGTACTAACATCACCTGCAGTAAATGAGGCCGAAGCCCTTCAATGTGGATACAGCAACATCTTGCCGAAATTAAAATTTTATTTATTCACCAACTGATGCACTATTGAGGTTTCTTATAAAAATATTAAAATTTACATTAAAACAGCTCCGATATGTTTCGGTGTTACAGTTACACCATCAATAATTTGTGCTTACTAAAGGTACAGTTGTTAAAATAGTCCATTAAAATACATCGGTGTTTGGTTGATACGGTGGTAGTGTGGCTGAATATATTAGGTCCTTATAGGTGTCTGTATATTGCACTCTTCGGCAGTAGTCTCCTGCCGAACAGTAATGTAAATTTTAATACTTCTTTTAAGACAACTCACTATTGTATCAGTTGGTGAGTAAATAAAATTTTAATAGTATCAATATGCACGGTACGAACGTGAAAATAATCTTCCCAAAAGTCGGCATTTACCTTCCACACACATGGTTCCCATTTCAGACGAAAGCGAAATTCATCAGCACTGCAGTGAGAAACCTAAACCTCACAAATTGCCTACACTATTACGAAATCATCTGAAAGACCGGATTAAGTTATCAGGTTAGAAAGTTGTCTTTAGAGATTCGAAACGGATACTCCTCGATGCGAGTCAGAATCGTTACAAGCCTGGCTGTGTTGTCTCCTATTGGTGCCATCACCAAAACAAAAAAAAAAAAAAAACTCTTTCTCGCAGACGTTATACTTTTAAACATGTCACTGCAGTGGTTGAAAAGTGTTTACATGTAGGGACACCTACTTGAGGCTTTTGAAAAGGATACGTTTTTATTCTTTACTTCACATTTTTATGTAATGGTCATAGTTTCGCTCACAGGAAACCACTGGGTTTGTCTGTTGGGTGACAAATGTGAAGCAGGTACATTGTATATCTGAGTGCAGTCTTCAGAGACATGATGACTATCTCGTACACTTCATCCCGGCTAAAAGGACAGGCTTGTATAAAAGTGTTTCTCCCTTAGGAAAGTGTTTATTTTAATTTCATAAACGTATCAGTCCTAAAATTTTTTGCACGTTCAACAAGCAATATAGCAACAATGCATCTGTCCGTCTGTCTGTCTGTCCGTATGACTGTAACACCTCACGAACCGATAAACAGGATGTCAAAATATTACTACATTTATGTAAGAAACCAATAAATGCACAGATATGGAACACATAAAGATTGTCACAATATTTGGTACTTAGGAGTTTTACTAATGAATGATGAGAATGGATAATTATGGTAACAGCGAAAAAAACTAACGGACAATAAATGAAGAAGCACATGCCTTGCTGCGCTCATCTCGCGCGTAACTCGATTAAATATTTTTTTTTTTTTCGCAGCGGAAAACAAATGAACAAATCCCACACACAAGACTGAAACACACATTATACGACCAAGATATTTTTCCTTCATTCTTCCATATTTAGAGATAATCAAACAAAACTGAAAGAATAATTAACACTAAGTGTACATTTTCTACCTTATTTAAAAGTTGTAAACGCGGCTTAGGTCGCTCAAGTACGGTGACTGCGCGTTCGAATCCCGTTAATTGCACTTTATGTCTGCCTATACCTGTGTATTTGAAGCCAGACGATATACTCTGGCTCTAACAGGAGTGCCGAGGCAAGAATAAATTTGGTGATGCAATTAATAGAGACAAAGAATTATTTAATACCCAGTACAGGTACACAATCCCTAATCTGCAATTTCGAAATCCGAAAAGCTCTGAAAACCAGAAGTTCTCACTCACGCCTCTCATGATGCAGGTGTGAGGTGTCAGCTGTGTCGCCACACTCCTACCGGTCACACGCGCTGTTGTTGTTGGTTGAATTTTTTATTGCGTGACTTTGGGTTAATTGCGCTGTGAAAAGGTCACAAAGAATTAAAGATAACTCTACATGTATTTATTTATTTATTTATCCCACATATTATGAATATTTATACGTTTCGCTGCAAAAATATTAAGGTGTCTGACTACGAGGTTACGACCCAGAACCCACTGGGGATGTTAATTAATATACAGTCCTGCCTTTCTAAAATCCGAAAGATGCTGAAATTCGAAACACGTCTGGCTCCTGTCGTAACATTAGAAAACACCGCATTTCGTGACACAGTGGATTTACGTGCTTTTTGTGGTTCTCACAATAAATGCGTATTATCAGCCTCAACATCTCTAATATTTTCGTCGTTGTAATGGAGATAGACTGTGTTCTCGGTGAAAGGGGAAACAAAAATTTTTACGTGTAATTTACACCCACGCCAGTCTTCAAAGTTTAATTAAATAATATCTGTAATCAGAATTAAAAATAGATCTACAACTGAAATTAATACAATCAGTTTAATATCTCTAGTTCCAGGAATCATGAAACACGACGCTTGAGAAAAGATATTCACGTTGAAGGGATTCTCACCAGTAAGTCGTATAAAAGGAGGTAAATACTGTTTCAGTTTAAATGTACACATCCTAAATAAAGTGTGAAGGACGCAGTCGTGTCTTCTTACAATTAATCTTAGTCATGTTTATTTAACGACTTCACCAGCTACCAAAACGTTTTTAAATAGGACAGTCTTATTGGGAGCATCTTGTGTCCCAGCACGGTTATGTTGGTAATGTGACACGACAGTACCACTGTGTGTAATATTATAATTCGGAGTATGGTTCTCAGGTGACGCCGCAATGGAAGGAGCGTTACATAAAAGCGAATAGAGCGTCTTGAAGACGTCAGGATGTCAGTCAATTGTCTAAGCAAGTAGTGCAAGGACTCTGTGTTCAATGCAGGGAGGAGGGGTCGATCTGGAGGCCATTGACGTTCCACAATAGGGCGAAGACTTAGTTCTCTTTATTCCAGTCTACTATAAGAAACTTGCTCTAAAAGACGTTCTTTTCTTCAAGACGTTATACGGTATTAAAAGGTTCGCCAAGAAGTAAAGCAAACATGCACCCTGTCATCATCCTCTCTGTGTGCCTTTGACAAGTTCGATGTTCTCCCTTTTGTACTGAATTCAATGCATTTCACCCATATTTTCTTCGTCTAGGTTTTCTTAAGGAGGAGGAGGGATTGCGGACAATGTTATAGCCATTTCAGCCAGTGACATGCCACCATTGGTTCTGGAGTTCTTGCCCTCCTAAAATTCTGATTCCTCCATATCTTACTCACAGACACCGTGAATGTCACTGCGCAAGTACCGACCATTAATAAAATAAATTCTTACCAAGAAAATATCCCATTCCGCCCTCCAATCTTTACACTATAGAAGTATTTTCTATATTTTAAAGATTTAGCTCTGATTTCTTTCCCCCTACCACAAAAAAGGTGAGTTGTACAGAACCTGATGGAGATATGTGTGCAGTGATTGGTGGAAGCAAGAGTTGTTATCTGTTGCATAAGATGTTCTACATTTCACACCATCAGTTTGGGTAGCTCAGTCAATATAGATATAGGATGACCGCGGTTCTATCTCAGGCAGGGACACGTCACCGCATCCAGACCGGCTCTGCAGTGCGTCCAGTCCCCTGTCCAACTTGCATCGCGGTTTTTTCCCAAGGGGTTAATTGGACGGAGCTTTAATATGACAATTATTATTTATCTAATGCCGAAGTTAAAAATGTGCGAAGATATACTTCAACTCCTTTACACAACTAAATAGTCTGGTGTTTACTAAACAGACTGCTTTGCCAGCAATGTCGTTATGTTTCACATGTACTAATGTCTGTAATAGATGTGTTAGACAATCTTCATAAAAATCGCCATAAAGACAAAGACAGAGCTTTTTCTTTACAAGGACAATGGTGAGTGAGGACGTTGAAGAGTGCCATGACGTAATTTAAGTAGAAGTTTGACATTTACCTGTAGGAACTGCATTAAACAAAGAAAAGTCTCAGTCACGCTAGCCTGACTCACAGCAGAGACTGGAATCGAGTATGTCCATTAAACGACGCTCGAATGCTTATCACTCAAGAGCAGGGTTCTTTATTCATTCACAAACGGCTGCTTGCTGCATCATGAACTTTAGTCACCTGACTAAAGTTGTTGCATTTAAGATATATTTCATATAGAGTTTATTTAGTGACGCACCAGTAGCTCACACTAGGCACGTATAGTCTTGAATAAGTGAATAATGATTTGGAAAGAGGTATGGAACTAAGTAGTAGTGGCTCCATTTGAGGTGAAGTATTATCGCGGATCTGTCTTGAGTGAATGAGGAAATCTACGAAAACATTAGCCCGGTAACCGGTCTCTGGGAGGATATTTCGACCTGAAACCCAACTACGAAGCCAGAGTCCTACCTACACGACTGTGAATTTCAGTTTTGCAATTAGGCTAAAGTAGTTCGATAGGCCTATTAGTTCCCTGCGGGTAGTTGCAGCCGGAATGGACTCACACATGTGAACTAGGAATTTGTATTACCATTTGCAGAAAAATCAACAGCAGTTTATCCCCTTCTTCTTTTTCTTCTTCTGGAATCATTTCTGTGTTCAGAAATCGATATATGGATAGTCAACAGCCTCTACTGTCTTTTCTCATTAAGTATCCTATTCGTTGCCAGCTCTTCCCTCTCTTCCAGGTGTCTTGTAGTATTGCTCACACACCTTGTTCTGAGAAACTCCATCGATCTGTTTCCTGTAAGTTTTAACTACAATCCCTGTCCCAGTAGCCTTGTCCGATGTAATCTTTTAGCATTCCTTTCTTGCGTCAGTTCGTTGTATGGAATGAACAGATCAAGCCACGTTACACCTTCAAAACGAGTGACGTCAAGAGAACAGGAAACACTTTACCCCGCCTTCACGACGCTCCATCTAGAGCCCACAGCTTTCGACCCACCCTGAATTATGTGTGACAATGAATTCCTGCACTTGGCACTACTTCCTGTTTGTCGCTATTCATATCGGATTCCTGTACCCGAGTACCTGCCTCGAGAATTCGTTTTGTACTGGCAAGCAGAAAAGAATAATCTTGTACATGATTTCAATGACAGACGCTAACAAAATCACACAAAAGTGTGTATGTAATTAGCTCAGAGCAGAAGTGTCCTTTTTGAATATCTGAGAGGCACATTGTATTTCCGTTTCTTACCTTCTTCCACAAAATCAGATCAAGTTCAAGGCCCTGTGTAATACTTCGCAGCATACGCCAACTTAAGGTCTTCGCTCCTCCGAAATGTTGCGCAGCATAGGTTTATAGTTAGTACCGACGTTTCGGGACAACGTCGGTCTAACTTTGAAGGTCAAGCATTGCGAACTGCTTGACTGCTGAAGGTGGGACTACTTGAGCGGAGACCTTAACTACACCGCGGCGATAGCCTGAAACCTCGCATGGACCTAAACGATTTTGTGGCAAGAATTTATCAGAACTCGTCCAACCCCAAGCTCAAGAACCACCACTTGTTGGCTGTCCGATACTGTATACACGTATTCACTATACCCACACTGACCCTTCACATCACACGTTTCCACAACCCGACGACGCACCATCCTGACCTGATAAGAAACCAAATTTTACAACTCTGAATGTAATGTACTTGATCTTCCAAAAATAAGAGACGTTAAATAAGGAAGACGGTAGTAAAATATTAGTTCACTGAAGCTTACTAGCGATAAGGGGTTTGAGGCTAGATTATACTGGTGTGTTGTAAGCAGTTTGAACATGATCACGGAGATCAGAACAGGAGACGAAGGAAATGAAGCGACTTCGATGCCTGGGTGACAAATAACAATAATGTGTTACAGAGTTCGAACAGTTTCAGATGTACAAACATCAAACAACTACACTGTTAACAGAAATGAGTTTATTATTCCACTAATTTGGCCATTTCTAATACTGATCATGATGTTGTATAGTTGCTGGATATTATGGCTGTGTGGTTGATAGACATTGTTTTATTCAAGTAATCCTGTTGTATACTGCGCTGTCCCCGTGGGGAACGTAGCGTGGCTCTTGTTCCAGGAGGGACGAAGCTCGAACTTCAGATTAAGTCGAGAAGTTGGGCAGGCCGCACACACTCGCAATAATCCCCACGTCATGTGTACTGGTGTTTGTTGTGCACGAATAGTGAATAATGCTTTTAGGCACTTCATAGGCATGAAAACGTAAACATTGAATCCAACAAAATAGAGTTAGCAATTACAAGTCAATTTAGAAGAGAAGTATGTGGACTACGTGGAGGGTAAGAGCAAAGGTCAACTCGGACATGCTTGTGTAGGCATAGAGGTGGGGATATATAGTTCCAAGCCATTCGCAACCAAGCACGAGGAGGTGGGTGGTAAGCAACAAGATCCGGCCGCTTTATCCCAGGAAAATACCCGGTATTTCTTGTACAGGCAGTTGGGTGGGCCTCGGGGTCGGTCTAGACGGCACGGAAAATCTCGCCTCCCCCGGAATTCTACTCCCAGACTGTCCAGCCCATAGCGAATCGCTGTGCCGACTACGCCCTACCGGACGCCCCATGTAAAAGGCACAACCGGAATTCAAAGAGGATAAGAATGTGTGCTGTAGAAACGCACGAATGAATATAACCGGTAACATATCCAGAACTTAATTTCGAAGAGCTTATAAATGCTGAGGATGTTAGTCTTGTGGGAAGAGACACTCTGTTACTGGGTGTGTACCCATATCTCCCGACGTATCGAAGGGTCACAGTGCCTTTACCTTCAGCGTAAAGCTTGACTGGTTACACTCTGGCCACTTTCCTCCCGAAGCAGAGCTCCTTAGGATGATGTGACGTGACAAGCAAACAGTCCACATCGGTCCGTGGACTAGGGTGTCTGTGCCTATGTACTGTACCTGTGGTAGCCACAACTTACCAGCAAACACAAATAGAGGCCTGAAATTTCGGCAGAGAGCTCTCCCTCTACTGTAAGTACAGTGTATATGTTGGAGATACGCATTAAGGTCGGCTTTTAAAATTCCACAGCCATTCAGTAGACCTTTACCCCACACTTAAAAAGGAACTGCCTACAAATAGAACATGTTATAAAGTCCAACGTTTATTTGACAATGTACACAAGAATCCGAAGACAAGCCAAGACTTCTTGGGGATACAGTATTTATTAAAATAATTAATAAACTAAAGGTGGGCCGGGTAGCTCAGTTGGTATAGCGAGTGACTACAGGCTGGATGGTCCGGGATCGAATCCCGTGGGAACGAGATTTTAGGTCGGTTCAGACCGGCCCTGGGGCCCACCCAGCCTCCTGTACAATGGTATACGGTCTTTCCTGGAGGTAGAGGCGGCCGGAGCGTGGGGCTGACCCCCCACCCCATCTAGTATGCCGAGATCCTAAAAAGAGTAGAGCTATACCTCTATTCACGCTAAGGGCCTTCGTGGCCTGTAAAAAAGGGTGAAACCTATCTAGTGAAGTCTAGTGCTGTTCTTAAGGAGTGCTATTTTCTAAGGAGATGACTGAGGAAAACAAGCGAACTGTTAGCCTGTCAAAAACAATATATGACCTAAACACAAAATATAGAATTTTAAAAAAGGGGATAATCAAGAGCCCTTGCTGCTTATAATGTGACACGTAAGAATAGAGAAGTCAAAAAAAAATTCCGAAAATGCTGCATTCTGAAGATAGAATGCGTACAAATACACCTCCAGAGCGCCACATGGCTTCATGGCATGGAGCTTAAGTAGAAGCTGAGACAAACTCTTCTTTACTTCAATATAAAGTAATACTCTGTTCAAACCCGAATTCCTGGAATGATACTAAAACGGTTTCGAAAAGTTGTTCGGTAAAGTAAATCAACTTAAGTGTCGGTCCCACAGAAGACAATGAAATTGCAAACACTTTACTGTCCTACGTTTCTGTGCAGCCGGAGTAAGGGTGAGAATGCTGCCACTTGAACAAATATAGGTCAAGGCTAGCAACCATAGTTGATCTAATATAATTCAACCCACATCAGGAGTTGCGCAATGAAACAAGTTCATAACAATAATTTTATCAGCGACAAATACAGCAGTATTCTAGAAGAGCGGTACACAAATTTTCGAAAACTCTAGCAGTCACCTCTAAATTCCAGGCGTCAGAACAGGTACAGTACATAAAGCAAGTTCCACACTGAGGACCGACAAATATTAGGCTCCACGGTACAAAATTTAGTCGCCCGGGCGATAAGGCGTTCAGAGTTGTGCACCTCTGTTCGAGATATCTGGGTTTTGTAACCCAAAATAACCCCAAATCCGTCACAAGTGCACCTGATATGGTGAGGTGAATTCAGTCAAAAAACACAACTATAAAATATGGCTAAATATTGGTGTTTATTAGCAAGAAAAAACTACATGTTTCGGCCTATAGCGGCCGCTATAGGCCGAAACATGTAGCTTTTCTTTGTTAATAAACACCATCATTTAGCCATATTTTATAATTGTGTTTTATGACTGAATTCGCCACACTATATAGTTTAAACGCACAACGGGAATGGCACACCTCAGAAGTACACCGGATTTTTTGGCATATGAAAGTTTTCAGTTAAACTCTGATATTCAGTGGCAATAGACCAAGCACAGGAAGACACCTTCGAAATACTTAAAGTTATATGGAATGTACATTAACATAAAGCTTATATATGTATATATAGACGTACATCATTCTAAAACACAAACCAATCGGACCTAATAAAAGAAACATTTAAATAACGAATATACTTCAATCGTAATTTCAAATAACAGTTCAATAACTGTCTTCAACTTCGCTAAGAATGTAGAGCACGTTTGAAACGTGATGGCACACGCGCAGAAACCAGATTTGGTCTTTCAGCGAAACGGACGAGTCCATTTAAATTGGTGGGATGTTAGTTCAGTCGACTATTGGCAACCGAGGTGTGCGCATCAGCTGTAGTAATGCTGGATACACCATGTTCTGAGGTAGAGTGCAAGACTACTGGCTACCCACTCCACTCGCATGTTTCCCCTTCACTTCCCCTACCGTGCGTCACTG
>Ga0123357_10013048_pt1 | contig 10747 bp, 9 predicted proteins | sample TergutEmb28metaG_FD_89873 | JGI IMG/M metagenome (GOLD analysis project Ga0123357, IMG submission 89873) | Embiratermes neotenicus P4 segment gut microbial communities from Petit-Saut dam, French Guiana - Emb289 P4 | ecosystem: Host-associated > Arthropoda: Insects > Digestive system > Gut ...
AACCTTACGTTTAAATCCTTTATCTGAAAATCTTGGGACCAGAATTGTTTCGGATTTTAGAAATGTAATACCTGAGGGAAAGAGACCATTGGGGAGACCCAGATGTAGATGGGAGGATAATATTAAGATGGATCTTTGGGAAGTGGGAGGGGGTGGAGACTGGACAGAGTTGGCTCAGGATAGGGACAGATGACGGGCGCTTGTGAACATGGTGATGAACTTTCAGGTTCCATAAAGCGCGGGGAATTTGACTAGCTGCAGAACCAGTTAGCTTCTTAAGAAGGACTCTGCTCCATGGAGTAAGTAAGTAAGTAAGTAAGTACTATTCCTTGAAGTGTCATTACTAAATCAGAATCAATTCAGAATTCTTGCTTGTAACCTACAATATTCCCAGAATTATATTATCTGAGAAAACAGCAGCAAAAGTAACTGGAATTTATTGTAGCAATAACCTGCCTATAATGGTAATAACCGTTTACTTATGAAATGTTGCCATCCATCAGCCATGTATCAATGATAGTTGAGCAGCAGACAGGAGAAGAGGCTGAAGCTGTAAGGTAGTCAATGTGACAACTACATTCTAAATTTTTAGCATGGTATGATCGCATCATCCTGTTCCCTTCACTGTGATCAGTTCAGCAATTAACTGCTGTGCGAGTGTATTTTTGTTCCTGTTATTATATGTTATTCACGTCAATCGCTGTTTTAAAAGTAAAACTTCCTGTGAAATACTAAACAAATTAAAATGTGCACAACCATTTTCACAGAGTTTAAATGTGGACTGGATGCCTCTATGGGAGTCTAAGGCAGACAAAAGTTTGTTTTTTGCAGACAATTGTGTCACTTTTCCTTAAGATGCGTAATTCTGTGGAATGTAAAAATGCGTATTATCCACAAACTGCACAGATGCTGTCCAGCTTCTTTATTTGGGCAATGTCGACATGTTTCAAGCAGTTTCAGAGGAAGCATCTAATACAAACATCTACATGATTCATGGATATCAAACTGAAAATCATTATTTTGCAAGTAATACTTTTCACAGCAGCAGCTTGGAGATAAGTCATGTAATGAGCAATTGTTAACTGTTGGTCATCAGTGTGGCTGTGGGCGTGAACAGAGGCCAACTTGGATTCCAGTATTGAAAATGATGATGATACTTTCCACAATTACTGGATTTGACTAGGCATGTCAGTTCCAGTACTTATGTATCTGCAGACAATGAGCTTGTGACATGGAGCATTCACAGCATTGATGATCTGTGTGAGGATTGCAAGCAAACAATTGTCTATTACTGATTTATTTTGAAGAAAGTCACTTGCACACAGGTATTACAGTAAGATATTTGCTTATTATTTTTATAGGCCTACCTACAAAATGTACAATATCCATTTATTTTCTTGTGTTTCCGTCATATGTAATGCTGTCTCACAACTGTGTCATTGGTTTCCCACAGTACCTTCAGAAATGATGGACAGATGTTTAACTAATATGTGTGTGTACACGCCAGGATTCTCCTTTCATGAAACAATAGTTTCAACATAAAGCAATAAATGAAAGAAATAGGATTTCATGCAGATACAATGTAAAAGGAAACATATAAAGAAACTTTAAACAGGGATTCTAATCAAATGGGCAAAAGAAGCAAGTCTTCTGGGATACTATATCGTTGGATAAGAAGTTCCCATTGTTTTGAAGGATTGTAGAGCCTCTGCAAAACTAAGAACTAATCACCCAGTGATGTGGCATCACATCCGAGAGGACTTGAAGTTTCACAACACTGCTGCGAGATACTCAAAACTTTGCAAACAAGCAAAACTTCATTAAACTGGGAGGCATTTGTAATCCGATATAACCTCAACATCAGGTCGTTTCAACTTGAACTGCAAAACACCACTCTCCGTCACTGAAGTTCCTGATACATCCAAATAACGTAAGCTGTTAAGCTTCAGTAGATATGTAAGGCTTGCATCAGTAATCATTTTGTAGTTCTTCACAACGAGGGTGTGTAGATGTGGTCTGGCACTGACCAACTGTGGGGATATGATTCTTACATAACCTGCACCATCTGTTTCACTGTCTTTCAACACAAATGACATTACGCACAAGTCTGAAATTGTTGATTCATGAAGAGATTCAACATTATGGTGATGAAATACATGTGAACCAGGGTATCTGCAACATCGAAGCAATCTGCGAAACCTACGACTAGCACCAACATCAAATGGTCCACAACACGAAGCATGAACTGTTCTCAAACAACTTCTTCGCTGGCCACTCTTATAGACTTTTGACCCATCAGTCCCCTGTTTACAGTTTACTTCTACACTGGGTGATGAACTGTGCGAAACTGTTTTCAATTCCTGACACAATGAATACCCATCTTGTGGTTTGCTGTTCTTGTCACTTACACAGCAACTAGTTGATCCACCAGATACATTTTTGGATACAAAAGAATCAGTAGATTTTGATGCAATAAATGAATGTGCAGATGTGCTTGGTTCATTGGGAGTGATGGTATGGTCACTGGAAGAGTGCCGGCGCTTCTTGCCCCTGCCTTCAGTCTTGTGTACACAAGAAACCTGATTGATTGGTAAAAGTGAACGTTCTTCCATTGTCCATGCCTGTTCACGCAATTCAGAGCCTGATGCAGGTAAGGAAACAGACGAACAATTTTCATCACTACTTGAATCTGAATCTCGTAATGAATGTTTCTTGAGGGACTCCACTTTTTGCACAGTGTTTGACGGCCCAGGCGGACTCGACACATTCAGGGTTCCATATGATGTTGAAGCCTGGGGCAAGTTAGGATCCCCATTTTCATCAGTCCCCATACGTGATGGCATGCAACATGATTTAGGGGTATCACTTACAGATTCAATTAAAAACCTAGAGTCTAAAGAAGACGTATTCTCTGTCTGCCTGCCTGCAGTAACAGGCAAAGATTTCAAAAGAAAAGGAGCTGATGGTGAAAAGAACACATGGTGACCATTGCTGTATTTTACAAATGGAGGAGCAGCAATGTCATCATCATCATCATCATCGTCATCGTCATCACTGGAGTCCTTGAAATTGCTGTAACAGAAATCGTATGGACATTTCAGTACGGCTTATTAAGTATGAGACTTGACGATACAAGTCTTCTGGAATGTAATGCTTTGTTTTTGACCAAGTAGTTCCAAACATTTCAATGGATTATAGTGCCCTTATTAATCTTGGACTCTGTGACCCTGAAGATGAAAGCAATAGGATCCTCTGAAACATTAAAACACACTCACCAAACAACACATCCTAGATTACTTGAGTCATGAATTTAGTTGGAGTTATGTAACCAGATGATAAGACTGAACAGATACATCTGGCTCAGAACAGAAACCAGTTGTGGTATGTCTTGAATACAGCAATGAACTTTCAGGTTCCATACAAGACAGGATATTTCTTAACCAGCTGAGTCCCTCTTAGTTTCCCAAACAGGAATGCTCCACATATGCAGCTATAAAAATGACAGCCTAGGGGTGCATTTTTGTATAAACCCATATTAAACTTTTCTAATGATGAATATGGCATGCTTGAAATGGCATTAAGACAAAATGGCAGAATAAGCAGTATTGCTGCCACATGCCACTATTGTTCTATGACTGGAGGAAATGATTCGAGGTAAGCGGTGCAGTATACTACAACATAAAAGTGGTGAACAGCTTCATGGTTGTAAAAATAATATGCTGTCTTGTGTTCCAGAATGTGTCTACATCACTGCAAAAGGTAAGACTTAAAATGTGGGTTGTCTGTGAATATTAATAATTTATACAGAATAATACTCTAGTACACTGATGGTCAATTTTGATACAGAAATACCAAACAGAACACATTTTTAGGCTTATCCTTTCAACCCTTTGTTGTTGGGATTAAATGCATGAAGACCAGAATTTATATGACAGCTGCATAAGGAAGGTCATTATATGCCATCACCTTAACCTGATGCTAGGCATTTTAAGCACATCACTACATGATACGTATACCCAACATGAGGTGCCAAATGGTTAATAACCTTTCTGCATCAAAAGTCTGATTTGTTTATGTTTTTAATATCTTTTTAACAAGACATTACTGTACTTCTTATACTCACAGAGGAGTAACAAACTGTCTCAAGCGTGGATCAATACATGACGGATCAAGACATATGCCATCACTATCATCATCTTCAGACGATGGGCACTGCAGATACAGATGGGTCAGATTGCGTGATCGGTTGAAACAGCTCACGTCACTGTCACCCATTCTTGTATTCCGCAAGTCTAAAATCTACGGAGAGAAAATTAAAATAAATGTATCTTGGGTCCAGGGATTTTGTGTTTACACCTAAAATCAAACATCTACCAACAAAAGAAATGTTTGTACACATCATACCTTCAAGAAGTGGAAGCCAAATCTTGCAGCAAGACTTGTGTATGCCACACAATCTCCTAACTGTGGACACCCATCCATCCGCAACTCTTCTAACTGGTAACACTTACTAATGGCCATGAAATCATGTGGTTGCACCCAATTACAGTTGCTCAGAATTAGCACCTGCATTAAAAACAGCCAAGTTGTGGGATCTGAGGTTTAAATATAATTATGCTAAAGATTCAGTTCTTCTGGGATGTGACACTGCTGTTGGCAGTGCAGCACCCATCGTTTAAAAGGATGGTCATGCCTTTGTCCTCAGGGTTGTGCAGTGAAGAAGAATTTTCTCCAACACCCAGTAACACACAATGTCACATCCCAGAGGAACTCAATTTTTAATTAGAATCACTTGATCAAACAAATCATAAAATTTACTTAAGCTTTCAGCACAAATTATACCAATTATCTTTACCTTGAACAGCCTTCTTGTCATGAACGACATCTGCAGTGAAATTCTTGCTAAATACAAGATGCTATAACTTCAAACCTATCTTACAACCAATCACCGCACTGAACATAAAACTTTGGTGCCACTTTGGTTCAGACATCCTTGAGCATAACTGTTTTATCAAGATACCAGTTCATCAGAAATTGCATGGAATGTCTTCCACTTGCAGGCAGTGTGGAGACTCAGAACAGGGTAACAGCAGACTCTTGTGCACTGTGACATTACCAACAGTCCAACCAAACTAGTTGAGAAATCCCCAAAGTTCTACATAATATGATGTTATTTCACTATACTCTCTATGGCCCTATCCTGTTTTAATTACAGAATGTGACCCAGCACAGCATTGGTAATTTCTTTAACTTCTGTAATTAAAATTGTTTTCAACACAGGTCGTAAAGGCATAAGAAGTTTGTTACATCAGAATGGTAACAAAGAGCATGTGTCAGCAAATGGATGATAACAATAAAGTAAATCTCAAAATTCAATAATAACATACCTCATTTTTGTCATTAAAAGTATAGCATATTCTAATGACATGCTTATTTTAAATAAAAAATGTAACACAAATATTGCTTAACATGACCTGCAGCCCTCTTCTCTACTCTGCAAGAATGCCACATGAATTTGGACTCACCTAAATAACATAACACTCACATCTGATTCCTGATAATTTGGCTCATCTCATACAAGGATTAACTGAAGTAACATTAAATTGCTTGATTACTTTATTGTACTCACCTTTATATGAGGTAACGCGAGGTGCAATTTTTGGAAATAGGAACGCTGAGGATCCAGATCTGTTATCACACAACCTTTCATTGACAGGCGACGAAGAGTCACTGGGAATAGTTCTAGGCCCAACTGTAAAAGTTTCAAATGCTTCTGAAGTTTGCACATAAAAGTCTTACCGCCAAGTACATGAACACAATTTCAAGGATATTTATTGGAAATCGAAACTCTTCCACTCCATGCTACAGCTGAGATAAAACAAATGCAGTTTACTATACAACTTTTCAGTATGGACAAACAACAAATTTGATACTTGTGACTCAATGATGTCTGGTATACACTGTCCATCTAACTCTTTCACACCTACAGGTTTAGAAATATTGTTAACAGTTTTTGTTTGCTATTTAATAATCTGTGTGAACTAAGAAGCACCACTACATTTATATATGCATAATAAACAAAACTTACAAAAACAAAATTTCATGTATGGTATCAAACCATGGAATTTCAGACACAAAATCCATCACAGCATATCATACTTGGTTAGACTAAAGAAAAAACTACTTTCCCACATTTACAGAAGGAACAACCTTGTGTGCCACACCAAAATGTTCTTCTAGGATCAGTGTTTCCAAAGCAGGGCACTTCGCACAAATCTCTTTCAGCAGTTCTGGTGTAAGGACCTCATCTTTCCACTTTGGGTCTGGAGCTTCAGATACAAATCCTTTCACTGCTAGGAACTCAGTAAACTTCTTAAAATAGTCCAGATAATTTAACAGTTGACTGCTTGTGAGTTTATGGGGTCTGAAGTCAACCACCTTCCATAAGTTCTTGTCAGCTGCTAGGTATCCGAAACGGTCTGTTACCCTGTAACCATGTACAGACATTATGAAGGTACACCAGACATCTTTCTATGATAATCTCATGTGATGAACAATTAATTCAATGCATGTGATACTTTCATCCTAGCATCAACCCATGGTTTAAAAAGCCTGAGTGAAGCCTGTATATCTGGAAAGCATCAGGATATCCCAATTGACATCAGTTGGACTACATACTTGTGCAACATTAATTCAGAAACAGTATAAAGGATATGCACACACTGACTATGACCACAACTTCGGTTGCAAAGGTCTACACCAGAATGATGAAAATCATAAGGTTCTATAAGGAAAAACTAAGATGGGATTTAGAGAACTTATATGCTCTACCATGGAAAGTGCAAGATACTCTAAAAGAAAAACTGAGTGTAGTTATTTGTGATAGTGGTAACGTGGAAATACAGTGGAACAACAGTAAGAATGTGTGTTACAGCCTATGAGTCAGTCAGGGACGTCAAGAGAATAAGAAAATCATGGATTACACAGGGAATGATCAGTAAAACAAATAACAAAATGAAGTGAAAAAATGGCGACAACAAAGACAGAAGGAAGGAAGAACCACAGCAGACTAATGAACGAATTGCAAAGAGCCACAGACAATGCCAAGAATGTATATCTTGAGTACATATGTGACAATATTATGGAATTGCAGAGAAGAGAATGTTATGTATGATTTAATGTACATGAAGACATAAGAACTGAGCTGGAAAGAAAATCTAAGTATTCAAAACACTGGCAACAAGGACTCTCAGGGGAATGTAACATTAGATCAGAGACAAGTACTGAAAATTTGGGAGAATTATATTACACAGCTCTATGATTGACCTAATCAACCAGAACACCTATAAGTTGAATCTTTAGCGGAAGTACATGCAGATAAGAAAGACCCTTAAATTTTGCACAGTGAAGTGGAAAAAGCTATCAAGGAGATGATGGACATGAAAGCTATATGGGGTGATAAAGTACCTGGAGATGTACTCAAACTGTTGAGAGATGATGATCTCAAACTAATGAAACTAATTAAAAACATCTATGAAACTGGAGAGTGGCCAAGGATTTCAATCATGTTACAATAATTACCTTAAAGAAAAAGCCAAAGCTACAACATGCTGCGACCATTGAACAATCAGCTTAACTGCACACACAGGAAACACAGTAGCAAGGATACTTAGGATTGAAAGGAAAATTGAGGATGTACTTGGAGAAGATCAGTTGGGATTTAGAACAAGAAAAGGAGTTCCAGATGCGAATGATATGCTGAGAATAATGTCTGAATGAACTTTGGATATAGATGAAGAGTTGAGCGCTTGCGTCATAGACTGGCAGAAAGCATGTGACTGCGTAAACTGGACCAAATTAATGCAGATCCTAAAGGGAACTGGTATTGACTGGAACAAAAGGAGACTGATCAGCAAATTGTACATGGAACAGAATGTTAAAAGTACAATTGGACCAGGCAGAGACAAGAAGTGTTCAGAACAGAAGAGGAGTTGGACAAGGGGGCTGTTTGTCACTGATTCTTTCCAACTTATTCAACTTATACTGCAAATACCCTACCAAGGAAGCTCTTGAAGGACTTGGAGATGGTGAAAAGGAGGGCAAACAATTCACACTGTGAAATAGACAGATGACCTCGTGCCACTGCCTAAGGAAGAAACGATGCTGCTTACTGGCACTAAAAGAACTAAAACTGGAAGACACTACAAAATGAAATGAATGGAGGAAAAATTAAGGTAATGAGAATCCCAAGGCAACCACTCCCAGTGCACATTATGATAGTTCAAGAACAACTGTAGAATGTGGAATATTTAAAGTATTTGGGTAGCATAATACAAAATGATGCAAGAGGTACATGGGAAATTAAACCATGATTGCCACAGCAAAAGCAGCATTCAACAAGAAGACAACTCTTTTCACTAGCATATTGGACCTACATTTCAGGAAGAAACTGATGAAGTGCTACATCTGGAGTATAGCTTTGTATAGTGCTGAAACTTGGACACTTCAGCAAGCAGAACAGAGACAACTGAAAGGTTGTGAAATGTGGTGCTGGATAAGGAAGGCAATCAATTGGACTGATTGTGTGAGAAATAAATAAGTATTACATACAGCCAATGAGAAAATCCCACACACAATAAAAAGAAGGAAGGCTAACTGGATTGGTCACACAGTACATATGAACTGCCGTTTAAAACTTGATACTGAAGGAAAGATATAGGAAAGGACAGGTGACAGGAAGAAGAGGAATAAGATGTAAGCATCTACTGAACGACCTTAAGGAAACAAGAGGATACTGGAAATTGAAAGAGGAAGCACTAAATCACACTCTGTGAAAGACTCACTTTGGAAGAGGCAGTGGACCTGTCATATGACATGACTGCCAAATTAATATTTCTGATTCAGAATTAACTCTGAAATTAGATCCTGCAGAACTGTCTGTAAGTCCCGCGTCATGCAATATACTCTGCACATAGGTCCAGTGAAACACTGAACAATGAAGTCAGACATTATTATTAGATATATGAAGCTCATGTAAATGACACCATACAAGTACTTACTATAGTGTGATCAACACTCAGTAGCAATCAGACTGGCTGTACACAATTACATGCAGACAGGACACAATGAAATATTGATGGTTTTAAAACTTTCATTCTTCAAAATGCAGCTAAGAATTCTTAACTTTTGCACCCACACTGTTGCTGAAACACAGTCCAAAATAATACATACTTGCTCAAGTTATGGAGTTCAACTGGTCCCAAGTATTTCATGATGGAGAGAAGAACATCATCAGGTAACAAAGGTAAAGTAGCCATAGCTTCCAATGTAAACCTTGGGATGCCATCTTCAGAAGAAATGTCAGCTCTGAAGTGCTTGCGGTTGGGGTCTTCATAATCCATCCTTAAACCTGTCATACACACAAACATGTTAAAGAATTCAAAATGGGCTGTTTGATTATACAATTAAAGCATGCCCTTCCCATATCTGAAACTGCAGTCAGTATAATGACTAGACTGGGTACTAGATGACCAAGGAATTGGGGTTTAATTCTTGGAAGGGACAGAAGGCTTTTGTCTTCTGCTAAACATTCACATTGGTTCTGGAGCCTGTAAAACCTCTGACATAAGGGTACCATGGCCTCTCCCCTCTCAGGCTTAAAGCAACTGAGGCACGCAATTGATCTCTCACATCCATCCAGTGCTCAGGTTACAAATGCGCACAGTTATACCTCCACTCACACATATGCCTTGATGGTATGGTGCTTAATCACAGGGACTTTAGCTTTAACTGTGCCATATACTACTTTGCTTACAGATACATCAGCCAATGAAGAAGATGCTTTCTTCAAGCGGTACCGGTCATTCAGATGGTAAAAAAAAAAACTCAATTTATATAATCTTAAGTTACAACAGCTTACCACACCACCCTGAAGGAACAAAACAAAGAAGTTACTTCCTCTGCAGTGACCTAACAATTACCATTTTCCTGAGCACACCATGGCTCAGGTGGTTACTCACCAACCAATTAGCACAGAGACCCAGGTTCTATCCCAGGCCATTCTGTACCAGAGCTGTGATGTGGAGAAAGTGGCACTAGGAAAGGTTTTTGTCAGAGTTATTCAGTTTTAATTATTCATGTGTATGTATTAATAAACAATTCATACAATAAAACCAACAAATTCACTAATGTTAAAAGTCTATTTGTACACATAATGTGTCATAACTCTGACATTTTTCCATCTATCTTGATCATCCCCAGGGAGTTACTAACATCAACAAAGCATATATAAAAACATAGAGAACTTACTGAATACATTAAAATTTTATGCACAAATTTTTCTCTGCCCGAGGACAAACAGTCAAGGCAGGATTACAAATGTGTGGAGCTGCACCTCCACTCCTTAACTCCATTAGAGAATGAAGATGGATTAGGAATGTCCTCAAATTTACATTGTTATCACAGATGAAGGGAATGTTAAATTACATTTGCATTTGAAGAAAAATGCACCAGAAAAATTCATGGATTTCTAATGATGAACATAAAATTACCAACAGACCACTGTCAGTGTCAAAATGAAAACAGGATGTGTGAGGGGAAAAAAAACTACAAATACATGGTCATAATCTTATGTTTATTGGACCGTGTATCATCTTGATAGTTGAGTAAAGAGAGACCAACTTGATGTCACTTGCTTTATTATTTCTTTATATAATGCTCAACATGTTTCGGATGTTAATACATCCAT